>ERZ1284729.144-NODE-144-length-12542-cov-7.258669_pt1 | contig 12542 bp, 11 predicted proteins | sample MGYA00454602_ERZ1284729 | MGnify/ENA primary metagenome ERZ1284729 (study PRJEB36292, sample SAMEA5787381) | metagenome | biome: Arctic soil; feature: perennial spring outflow channel; material: sediment | place: Canada | collected 2017-07-08 | depth 0.05 m ... | reverse complement strand
AGCAATGAGATGTGTGACGCGTGCGTGTATAAAATCGTATGCCTGCTCTGGCAAAATTTCAAAACGGTGCCCACCATCTTCCATATGAACCTGAACTTGGCCGGTGGGATGAATAGGATCGCACTGCACACCAAGCGTATCCATGCCAAAGCGTGACATGGTAGCAATCAGCTCTTCACGCAATGCATCATTGCCGGTACGGGTGATTAAAACAGGGTGGAGGCCAAACGCCTGCAAATGACGCGCCACATTGAATGGCGCACCGCCGAGCACACTGCGGTCAGGAAATACGTCAACCAATACTTCACCAAATAAAGCCACTGTACCTGTATGAGTATCTATCGTAGATGCATGTTGCCGTTGATCCAGATGTATTGAAGGTTCAAGCATGTCTATGTAGTTCACCTCAATGAGAAAAAATTAATATTGAACAAAATCAATATGGCTAAATAACTTAGCATCAGTCCCTATATTAGAACAGCAGCACCGAGATAGCAAAGTTGATTCCGAATTAGATACGTACTCTAGTAAGCGATAATTTGAAAATCTTTGTTAATGAAACAAAACCAATTAATTCCCACATTGCCAAACCAATTGTAATTAGGTACCTTTAAGGTTTGTCTATCACATAATGGGAAAACCTTCGTGACCATATTCGAGACTATTGCTGTACTCGTCACGCTAGCAGCTATATTCAGTTACCTGAATCACCGTTTTTTACGGCTGCCGTCAACTATCGGACTAATGGTCATTGCGCTACTTATGTCGCTTGGATTTGTGATACTAGGCAAATTAGGGTTGGTAGAACTGAGTCATTCCGTAACATTTATACGCTCAATTGATTTCAGCGAGACCCTGCTGCACGGCATGCTTGCATTTTTACTCTTCGCCGGCGCATTGCATGTCGACCTATCAGATTTAGCGAGCCAAAAACTACCCGTTGCCGTGCTATCAACGATAGGCGTAATCATTGCAACATTCATTACTGGTGTACTGTTTTGGTATAGCATGCAATGGCTGGGATTTGAGATGCCATTCATATATGCACTGCTGTTTGGATCACTGATTTCACCAACCGACCCCATTGCCGTGCTTGGCATACTCAAGAGTGCTGGTGCGCCTAAGAGCCTGGAAATTAAAATCACAGGTGAATCCTTATTCAACGACGGCATCGGTGTTGTTATTTTCTTGACTATACTAGGGATTATAGCCAGCGGACACGAACCGGATCCTGCCCATATCACCATGTTCCTCCTGGAAGAGGCTATCGGAGGTATTGGCTTAGGGCTTAGTCTTGGATGGATCGTATATCGTTTGCTACGATCTGTAGACAATTATCAGGTGGAAGTATTACTCACCCTCGCATTGGCTGCAGGCGGCTACTCCCTCGCCGAAGCTATTCATGTCTCCGCCCCTATAGCCATCGTTGTAGCCGGTCTGGTAATTGGCAACCAAGGTCGCGCTTTCGCTATGTCGGAGAAAACCCGCGAGCATTTGGATCCTTTCTGGGAATTACTCGATGAAATCCTGAACGCAGTGCTATTTGTTTTAATGGGTTTGGAAGTTCTTGCACTTACGCTAGATTTGAATACCATTGCCGCAGGCTTAATCGCTATCTTTGTCGTATTAATTGCACGCTTCGTCAGCGTCGCACTGCCAGTACAGCTGATGCGCTTCAAACGTCCTTTCACAGAGGGCACAATCAAAATATTAACCTGGGGAGGACTAAGAGGCGGTATTTCTATCGCGCTAGCGCTATCTTTACCGCCTTCGCCATATCGCGACCTTATACTCGCGGTCACTTATATCGTAGTTGTTTTTTCTGTTCTGGTGCAAGGACTTACACTTGGAAAATTAATCAGCAGTGTAAAATCCAAAAGTTGAGTATCTAAAAGATGGGCGTTTTTGGGAAGCTTAACTTGTTCCTAAAAACCCCATTAATGTTGAGAGCGGTCATTAGATTGTCAGTACTGTTGACATATAATACAGTCGGAAATCATATACAGGCCGTATCGTAGTGAGAATCGCATCAGTTTCTAAGTACTCCGCCGATTTCGCTATGATGACCAGAACTGCTGTATTCAGCTATGCCGTCTTTTTCAACGCATCAATAATGTGAGCAATTCAAATGAAATGGTTTTTTAAAATATTTTTCAAGACACTGCGTATCGTAATGATCCCCTTCATGCTGCTTTGGGAAAAAATCACCACACCAAAGGGTATTGTCAGGGCACCAGAAGCACAACAAATCATCGACTTAAAATGCAAAAATCTGGCGTTCTATCAATTTAAGACCTGTCCCTTCTGCATCAAAGTTCGCAGAGAAATTAACCGGCTATCGCTCAAAATTCCGCTACTTGATGCACAAAACAACGCACAGAATCGTGAAGATTTACTACAGGGTGGCGGGCGCGTCAAAGTACCTTGTCTGAAAATTACGGATGCACAAGGCGGCGTACAATGGATGTATGAGTCTGCTGATATCATACAATACCTGCATAAGAATTTTGCCTGAAATCATCGCCTAACCGATTACAGAGAAATTTGGGATATTGGACTGCGAACTAAAGCTATGCCTTGTGGTATGGCGCAAAGATAACAACCCCGCTGCCATTACTTCTTTAATAATGACAGCGGGGTACAATATCAGTGAATTCGCATCAATAAGCTTGCTTGCTCTACTTCAATATCTGGCGTGAAGCTGCTGGGCTATGTGCCATAGTAGCACTCGCTCCGTACCACTTCCTCACTTCTTTTACTAACTTCACAGCTAATGCAGAGTAGAAAAACTAACGTTTCCACTGAGCAACCAGCTTGCGACATTCCTTAGACCATTCACAAACTTCTGTACATGAATATCGCTTGCTAGTACCAAAACATGGCTCATCTGCACGCTGTATCTGAATCGATCTAATCTGCTGTTTCATAGATTGATAATCGCCATTCATGTTTGCTTGCTGCCTTAGCAGGCTTACATCGCCACTTAAATTCATATCCATATTCATCTCCATGCGAAAAATTATGAGACTTTATGTAGTAGCTACTAACTACAAAAACACAATTTAATACTTGTTAAATAGCTCACCTCATGTAATGAGGGTATCTATAAGAATAGAAGAAGATTTACAGAATTCAATAAGGAATTCTAAACAACCACATCGCAGAAAATTTATTGCACCCAGGTAATAAAATAGCGATATATTTTGAGGTACGCGCGTCTTTTTCCAGTCGCATTAACCAATCTGGCGACATGATGAGCTTGATGCGTATAATTGGACCGGCTCCCGAAATACAGTGCTTTCCTGTATAGTGAAATAATTTTTAACTAGCCAGCTCACCTGCATGCACAGAGGCTGCGCCAAATATCCAAAAGCACTTCTTCCATGAATCACACCGAAATTACCGATGATCACGAAGCCTCACCCCATACGTTGGCACAACGTGCTGCTGCCGCTTCGCGCACTACCTGGGTCAGCGTAGTCGTCAACCTGTGCTTGAGCACCACCCAGATTACGGTCGGTATTTTATCTAAATCCCAAGGTCTGATTGCCGATGGTATCCATTCGCTTTCAGACCTCGTAGCGGATTTCGTGGTGCTGTTTGCCAGCCATCACAGCAAAAAAGACGCCGATGAAGATCACCCCTATGGTCACCAACGCTTTGAAACTGCCGCCTCGCTGGTGCTAGGCGGGTTACTGCTGGCAGTCGGTGTTGGCATGTTATGGTCGGCCTTTATGAAGCTACAAGACCCTGGCACGGTGCCTAAAGTTGGTATTGCAGCACTCTGGGTTGCGGGAGGTGCGCTGATCGCGAAAGAACTACTATTCCGCTACATGTTGAGAGTTGCCAAGCGCGTCAAATCAAGCATGCTGGTTGCCAACGCCTGGCATGCCCGCTCTGATGCCGCATCATCTCTGGTGGTTGGTGTCGGCATCATTGGCAATCTGGCGGGCTACCCAATTCTGGATCCTATCGCTGCGTTAATTGTGGGTTTCATGGTCGCCAATATGGGCTGGGGATTCGGCTGGGATGCACTACACGATCTTATGGATCGCGCGGTGGACGAACAAGAGGTGCAAGCTATTCGTCAGACGCTGATTGAAACCCCGGGAGTTCAAGGTGTACATGATATCCGTACTCGGAAAATGGGCGATATGATCGTTGTTGATGCGCACATCGAAGTTGATGCCACTATCAACGTAGAGGCAGGTCACGACATCGCCGTCGTCGCGAGAGCACGCGTGATGCAACATCATCGGGTACTGGACCTGATGGCCCACGTAGATCCATGGCGACGCCCGGATCTGGATCACATCAAACCTGAAGCATAAAGGATGTTACGAATCCAGTAGCATCCTACTAACACCATCAGTAAGTATTAAACAGCCGCATTACAGCCAAGCACAACATGTTTATCTATCATCTGTTGCCAAACCTGTTTCTCGTCCGCAGCAAGACGCCTCAATAAAATCACGTACAAGCGCTTATCTATGTACGACAACTCAAACGCCTGCTGTACAGCTAACAGTGGACTGCACGCACTATGTGAAAATGATCTTCACAACATAATTGAAATACATGTGCTATAACTAAAACATAGTATTTTCAAAGGAGTAAGATCATGCATACCCTTCCAAACGCAGTACAGCGTGAACGCGAAGCGCTACTCAGCGACGTTGCCAGCAACCTGAAGACCCAAGGTTACCAAACCTTGTCGATACAGGATCTGGCTGGTTACAAAGAACCGGATGAGATACTCATACCGGTTTTAAATGTCCACATGCGGCCTGATATATTCGCTTCCAGTCTTGATAAAGATGAATTGATGCTAGGCGTTGTTGAAGTCAGTACAGATCTTGGTGAAGAATCCTGTGGCCGGCGCTGGCAAGCGTTTAGTGCGTGGGCGGATGGTCATAATGCACGCATGCAAGTTTTCGTTCATCCAGAAGATTTGAGACGTGCCACCGAAATCGCCGAATACTGGCATATGACGCCGGATTTTTTTGTACCAGTCAACCGTACCCATTGATATTAAGGCGCGCTGCCAGTGCATCATATTTATATGACTAGCCATGGTTAAAAAGAGACGTATTTAATGCGTCTCTTTTCTATTGCGGTGCACCTATAAACCTACCACGTAAAAATATCAGTATAACTATTTAATTTAATACCAGACCGAAATCACCATTAGAAATCGCTAGGGGGTGGGAAGAAACGAGGGATATATTCAATGGGTAAGTACGACGGCAAGAACGACGCAAAGAAATAAAATGTTATTTATAAAGATATGATACCAAAATGGCGGAGAGGGCGGGATTCGAACCCGCGTTGGGATATTATCCCAAACACGCTTTCCAGGCGTGCGACTTAAGCCGCTCATCCACCTCTCCTTATTTTCTGAGCGGTCAAACACCCCAGAAAGTGCGCAAGAATACCGTATATAAGCACTTAGGGCAAGGTTTTCCGAATCCTTGCTGTCTTATCTTTGTAAAAATTGGTATCATTAGCGAATCTTCATACTCCTGCTAATTGTGATTAATGGCGCACGCAGACCTCTCCTTACTTGAGCAACTTTCGACTAATAGCTCCCCCTACTCTGACCCTTTAACACGTTTAGATTGGGAAGCACTAGATCTTGATCGTCCATGGTTACCGGAAGAAGCTGTTTCCTTATTCGGTTTACCCGAATATATGGCGTTACCCGAAGCGATACGCATTCGCTTATCTCAATACGAATTCACTGGATTTATTCAGGCGGGCATATGGCTAGAAGCTATCTTTATTGAGCGTTTGTCCAAGAATCTCAAACATACCCAGTCTGCTCAGGAACTCGCTTATTATCTGCATGAGATTCGTGAAGAGTCAGGACACAGCCTGATGTTTCTGAAATTAATGGAAAAAAGCGGGTTACGTTTACCAGGTATATGGCGTAACCGCCCTTTTATTGCAGATTTTCTTGGTCGTCACACGCCGTTGAATACCACATTATTTTGGCTGGCAGTGACCATTGGTGAGGAAGTCCCCGATCGACTCAATCGGTATGTACGCACACAAGGTAATGATAGCGTCGATAACGTTATTCGCCAGATGTGCACCTTGCATATCATTGATGAAGCCCGCCATATAGCGCATGCTCGTAGCGCTTTAGAAGCAAGCTTGACGCACTGCGGAAAACTGGAACGCAAACTGCTTACACCCATTGTGAATGTACTAATACGCCAGTTTGTTCGTACCTTTTACTTACCTAATGCTGATGTATATGAACTCGCCGGCCTCAACCCTGGTAAACAATGGCGTGATCTTGCACGTAAAAATCCTGCTCGCCGCGAATTCATTTTAAAATGCTTAGGTCCTACGCTACATATGTTACGCAGTCATGGCTTTGCCGTCTCAGATCCAGTTCTATAAAAAGTGCAGGAACTCAATCCAACACTTTTGTTAAACTAAAAGCTAGATCGCTACCTCGCCACTCTCACCAGTACGTATACGGATCACTTGCTCAACCGTGGATACGAATATTTTACCATCACCAATTTTACCGGTGCGCGCTTCACGGACGATAGTTTCTACGGCTTGATCTGCCAAATTATCCGCTATGACAAGTTCAATTTTTACTTTGGGTAAAAAATCAACCACATACTCAGCACCACGATACAATTCAGTGTGTCCTTTTTGCCGACCAAACCCCTTAACTTCGGTTACAGTCAATCCAGTAACACCAATTTCAGATAATGCTTCGCGAACTTCATCCAGTTTAAACGGTTTGATAATAGCTTCTATTTTTTTCATTTATTTCGCTCCTCGTTAGATTTGAATCCATTTGTGATTGGGTATCGCCTATCTTTACCAAATGCGCGTGAGGTAATACGCGTACCGACAGGTGCCTGACGGCGCTTATATTCGCTTCTGTCTATCATACTCACGACTCGCTTAACTTCATCTGCATTAAATCCCGCTGCAATTATCTTGGCAACACTGTCATCATGCTCTACATAACGCTCAATAATAACATCTAGAATCGTATATTCAGGCAATGAATCCTGATCTGTCTGGTCTGGGCGTAACTCTGCTGAAGGCGGACGATCAATTATCCGCTGCGGAATAACCGGACTCAACTGATTACGATAGTTACTTAAGCGATATACCAAAGTTTTAGGTACGTCTCGTAGTACAGCAAATCCACCAGCCATGTCGCCATACAAAGTTGCATAGCCAACAGCCATTTCTGATTTATTACCAGTGGTAATCACTAGCTGTCCAAATTTGTTAGACAATGCCATTAATAGCGTACCGCGCACACGCGCCTGGATATTTTCTTCTGTTAAATCAAACGGCCTGTCTGCAAATATGGGTGCAAGACTAGATAAAAACTGCTCAAATAATGGCTTGATTGGTAATTCGGTATATTCAACACCTAATATAGCCACCATCTCGCGTGAATCAGCAATGCTGATATCCGCGGTAAACTCCGACGGCATCATGACTGCATGTACTTTATCTGCTCCCAATGCATCTACAGCTATTGCCAAAGTCAAAGCTGAATCTATCCCACCAGACAACCCCAGCAATACGCCAGAAAAATTGTTCTTATGAACATAATCACGCAACCCCAGTACAAGTGCCTTATAAATATTATCTTCAGATGCCGGTATAGCACTGATATCAGTTTTAACCGGAGAGATACCATCCAGTTCAACAAAGTAGAGCGCTTCCATGAAGCACGGAAATTGATTGGTCAATTGACCGTTAGCATCCATGGCAAATGATCCGCCATCAAACACCAACTCATCCTGGCCACCCACTAAATTGCAGTACAAAACAGACATGTCCGTTTCTCGAATACGTTCACGAATGACTGCATGACGCTCGGTCAACTTGTCTATATGATAGGGTGAAGCATTCAGCACAAGCAAGACATCAGCACCGGCATCAACAGCACAACGCGGTGCTTTTTCATGCCACACATCAGCACATATATTCACAGCAAAACGTAAGCCGTCCTGTTCAAAAACGCACGCCGTGGTACCGGATGTAAAATACCGCACTTCATCGAATACAGTATGATTAGGTAAACTCTGTTTGTGATACGTACCGATGATTACGCCATCGCGCAACACAGATGCAGCATTATAACGGTGCTTATTCTGCTTGGAAGGATGCCCTATGACCAGCGTGATACCATGAGAATATGCCAGCAATCTATCTAAGGCGTGATCAATTTGCGCATAGAAATCATCACGGAACAGCAAGTCCTCAGGTGGATAACCTGATAATGACAATTCTGGTGTCAGTAAAATACCTGCTTGAGCCAATTTCGCCTCTGTGGCGGCATCGATTATTTTGCCAGCATTTCCGGCAATGTCACCAACAGTGGCGTTAATTTGCGCCAGCGCAATTTTCATCGCTGCATGGCCTGTTGCACCGCAACGCCCATCTCAGCGGGAGACGCCGCTACCACCACGCCCGCATCAGCTAATGCGCGCATTTTAGCTTCTGCCGTACCGCTTCCACCCGCAATAATAGCGCCGGCATGCCCCATACGTTTACCTTTAGGCGCTGTCTGTCCTGCGATATAGGCTGCAACTGGTTTGGTGATGTGATGTTTGATGTAATCTGCTGCCTCTTCTTCCCGAGTTCCACCGATTTCGCCAACCAAAATGATAGCCTCGGTTTCAGCATCTGCTTCAAACAATGCCAGGCAATCAATAAAATCCAGACCTTTGATTGGATCACCACCAATACCAACACACGTAGTCTGACCCAGACCCAATTGAGTGGTTTGATGCACCGCTTCGTAAGTAAGCGTACCTGAGCGGGAAACTATACCTATCTTGCCACGGCGATGGATACTCCCGGGCATAATGCCAATTTTGCACTCATCTGGCGTAATGATTCCAGGGCAATTAGGACCTATGAGCCTGGCTCCATTGGCACGCAAAGCCGCCTTGACATTCAACATATCCAGCACTGGAATGCCTTCAGTGATACAAACTATTAATGCTATACCTGAATCAGCCGCTTCCATGATAGAGTCAGCCGCATAATTAGCAGGCACATAAATTACACTTGCATCAGCACCAGTCTGACGTACAGCTTCACGCACTGTATTAAAAACAGGCAAATTCAGGTGAACTTGTCCGCCCTTACCTGGTGTTACCCCGCCGACCATCTGAGTGCCATAAGCCACAGCCTGTTCGGAATGAAACGTACCTTGCTTTCCAGTAAACCCCTGGCAAATAACTTTTGTATTTTTATTAACGAGTATGCTCATGACTTTGCACCTTCTACTGCTGCTACAGCGCGTTTCGCTGCATCTGTTAAATCATCAGCAGTAATAATATCCAGCCCACTTGACGCCAGCTTTTGCATCCCCAGCTCCACATTCGTACCTTCCAACCGCACCACAACGGGCACAGTCACACCGACCTCTTTTACTGCTGCAACAATGCCATCAGCAATAATATCGCAGCGCATAATACCGCCGAATATGTTAACCAGCACAGCTTTAACCTGACTATCAGAAAGGATAATTTTAAATGCCTTAGCCACCGTCTCCGCGGTTGCACCACCACCCACGTCCAAGAAATTAGCGGGTGCACCACCATGCAACTTGATTAAATCCATAGTCGCCATCGCCAAGCCAGCGCCATTAACCATGCATCCTATATTGCCATTAAGCGCGATATAATTTAAGCCCGCTTCTTGCGCAGCAACTTCTTTACTATCCGTTTGCGTGTCATCACGCATATCAGCGAATTTCTGCTGCCGTGCAAGCGCATTATCATCAAGCGCCATTTTGCAATCCAGCGCCACCATACGCCCGCCATGTGTAATTACCAGCGGGTTAATTTCCAGCAAACTCAAATCCGACTCGATAAAAAGCTTATATAGCGCCCGCAGCATGCGGGTAAGATCGCCAACGTGGCTACCGGACAATCCAAGGCCGAACGCAATATTCCTACACTGGAATTCCTGCAAGCCTAAAATAGGATCACAATATTCACGCAATATCTGATCAGGCTGGGTTTGTGCGACCTCCTCAATATCCATACCACCTGCGCTGCTGGCTACAACAGCGACACGCTCAGATTCGCGATCCACCAACAGGCTCAAATACATTTCCCGTTCAATTTCCAAGGTTTCTTCGACTAACAGCCGCCCTACCCACTGGCCTTCTGGCGCATTCTGATATGTGACCAGCTGTGATCCTAACAACCCAGCAGCCACTTCACGTAACTCAACCAAAGATTTCACTAGCCGTACGCCGCCAGCCTTACCACGGCCACCTGCGTGAATCTGCGCTTTTACCACCCAGGATTCACCACCTAGATAACCTGTTGCGGCTAATTCCGCATGAGAAGGATCTTCAACGACGATACCGCGCGGGGTATCAATGCTGAATTCGCGTAATAATTGTTTGGCTTGATATTCGTGTAAATTCATTTCGTATTATTCAGCTTCTATTAAAATCAATAACTTATTTAAAATTGACGATTTAAGGCAACTGCAAAGTAAACACGCCGCCCTGATTTTCGCCTTTATTATGCAATAATAACTTACCTTGGCGGTCTTTATTTGTATGCGCTTTAGCAATTATCTCGGCAAAAAACAATCCTAATCCCATCTCTTCATAACGCTGATTTGTTATTGCACCAACCCTGTCATCCAAAATGGCCTGAGGAAATCCGTCGCCATCATCCTCAACACTTAGCATCAGTTGATTGTCCAATAAACCAGCACCGATAACGATACGCGTTTTGGCATAACGCAAAGCATTATGTACAGCGTTTAACATCGCCATCTCAATTAAGTCCCGGTCGAAAAACCAATAATCAGGCGCATGCGCAACCTCCATTTTTATTTCGAACCGATTCCCTGCTAGCCCGATAGCATTTTGCACAAACTCTTCAATAAAACCGGAAGGTGAATGCGCCTCGATACTCGGCACCAGTCTTTCTGTTTGCAGGTTGAACAGCAATAACATTTGCTCCATGCAATCATTCACGCGGTGACATAATAAGCGCGCGTCGCCAACCTCACCATTTTCCGACTTTATCGCATCAAGCTTCAACATTAATAACGCCATTAAATTCTTGATTTCGTGAATATTTAATGCCAATACTGTTTTTAGATCAATTGCAGCTATATCATCAGTACTCATTTAATCTTTACTCCGAATTTGAGACTAATATTTTTGAATAGCGCATTTATCTTCTTATGTTTATCCAGATTTTCATGTTTTGCGGCATGAGCATCAATAAATGATTTAGCCAGCAGCATATTCTCTTCATTCCAGCCATTACGATCACTATCAACGATCAATGCATGTGCCGCATTAAGCGCAACTTGCACATTCTGAGGCATACGCTTTGCAGCCGAGACCAGTAAATCAATCGCACCCGCTAAATCACCTTTTTTGGCCAACAATACGCCTTGATTATTTAGCTTAATAACGTCACTTACACTATTTTCTATCAAGTCCTGACCTTCATCAGCACGCCCTACATTTTCCAGCATTTGGCGTACAGATTTCTGGATCTTTTCATCATCATAAAAATTACTGACAACGTCCTTAATAAGTTTCCGGGCTTCATCAGCATTGTTATTCAGGAAACAACTCTTAGCCAAGTCTATGGTCGCTGTTTCAGATAAGCGTAGACCATGTTTCTCCTTTACGGCTAGCGCGCGTGCTAACGCATTTTCCGCCTCGACTTGCTTGGCAGCCCCCTGATAAATCAAGCTTTCCATCACCGAACTTGCCATATCAAGCTCGGGTGTATTATCGAAAGATTTTCTGGCATCAGCTATCGTACTTAAGGCTGTATCGTGCTTGCCATCATCCAACTGCACTCGTGACAAGTTGATGAAGTCATTATGAGAACGAAAAAAAGAATTTTTTCCTTTATTCACAACAATACCAAATGCCTGTTGAGCCTTTTCCAAATCGCCATTACGGTAAGCTATTTCACCTACTTTTGACTGACGTGACAATGTGTTAGGAGAAATATCTACAGCCTTTTCAAGTACTGATTGGGCTAACTCAGTATTTCCTTGCTCTTCATGCGCTTGCGCTAATAAATCATAAGCCTCTAAATATTGAGGCGTATCAGCTATGGCCAATTCCAAAGTTTCTATAGCTTCTTCAGAATTTCCAGCCAGACTTAAAGTTTTTGCCAACCCTATACGCGCCCAAGGGATTGCCCTGGCCGCGACAACTTGCTCATACAATGCTCTAGCTTCCTCATGCCGCCCTAAAGTAATGAGTAACTCGCCTTTTAAGCGTATTAAATCAATGGCAAATTTGCTCTTCTGAGCCAGAATTCGATCACATTCGTTGACAGCTTCGTCAGCCCTGCCATTAGCGATCAGCTCATAAATTGGTGCGAATACATCTTTTTTCTCAAACACCCGCTCAAGTCGGATGCGCATCGTTTCCGCTGTAAAGGGCTTTAGCAAATAATCATCAGGTGCTAACTCAGCGCATGAAACTACTTTTTCATAACCACGCTCTGCTGTGACCATAAGAAACGCAACTGTAGGTG
>ERZ1284729.143-NODE-143-length-12570-cov-15.885098_pt1 | contig 12570 bp, 11 predicted proteins | sample MGYA00454602_ERZ1284729 | MGnify/ENA primary metagenome ERZ1284729 (study PRJEB36292, sample SAMEA5787381) | metagenome | biome: Arctic soil; feature: perennial spring outflow channel; material: sediment | place: Canada | collected 2017-07-08 | depth 0.05 m ... | reverse complement strand
GAAGCCATTGTTGCTGCTCCCATTTCCAACTCTCTTTTGTTGATGTGCTCAAAAACATCGTTAGCCGAATGATGATGGTCAAAATAACGCTGGGAATCTGGGTGCAAGCCGGCTAGAACAGTAGCTCCATTTTTTAATGGACCAATATCAGCTCCGCTCCCGCCTAGTTCAAAATAATGGATGAGATAAGGTTTAAACAATGGTTTCCAGTCTACAAATTGCTGAAACTGTGTTTTATTAGCTTCAAATGAAAATCCTCTTGGAGTAAAACTCCCTCCATCACTTTCCAGTGCAAAAATGTGATTTTCCTTCTTTTGTTTGGCTACTTCAGCATATTTTTTACCACCACTTAAACCGTGTTCTTCATTCATAAAAAGAACCACTCTTATACTGCGTTTTGGTTTTAGATTCAATTCCTTAATAAGCCTTAACACCTCCATAGACTGAACCACTCCCGCGCCATCATCATTCGAACCATCACCAAGATCCCAGGAATCCAGATGTCCGCCTACAATGATGAATTCTTCGGGAAATTGTGAACCCGTTATTTCGCCAATTACATTAAAGGACTCCACATCAGGAAATTGTTGGCAATTCAACTTAAAATAAACTTCGGAATCCTTTTTAATTTTTAAAAGCCCGCTTAAATATTCGGCATCATTAGTACTTATAGCTGCCGCGGGGATATGTTTAGACACTGGCAGATCACCGTAACTCATGGTGCCGGTATGTGGGAAATCATCGAGTCTTAAATTCATGGAACGTACAATTACGCCAATCGCTCCGTATTTTGCAGCTTCGGCCGCACCGGAATAACGTTGCCCTACTGCTCCGCCGTAGGCTTCAAATGTACTAATCACACTGGCTCTCATTGGGCGGTTGTAAAAGACGATCTTTCCTTTAATCTGTTCCTCTCCATAGCGGGCAAGATCTTCAATTCCCTGTACTTCTAGAACTTGGGCTTTCGCGCCTCCAGTGGGTGTAGCAACCGATCCGCCCAGGGCAGTGATATTGATGTTTCGGGTACTGCCAGGTGCTGTTTCCACATAAGCAAATTCCTTGGCGCCCCGAACCCATTTTGGCACCATAACAGGTTGCAACCAAACTTTGTCAAGCCCAAGTGCTTCCAATTCCTTTTTGGTGTACTCAACCGCACTTTGTGCACCCACCGATCCGGAAAGCCTGCTTCCAATTTTTAGCGATAGATGTTCCAGCCAGGAATAAGACTTTCCGTTTAAAAGACTCATATCATAAATTTTTCTGATCTCCAGGGAATCTGACTGAGAAGAATTTAACTGAGGAAAAATAAACTGGCTAAAACATAATGCTAGGCTAACTAATACTATCTTCTTCATTTGGGGTATGAGTTTTTTTGCTAATTAATATAATTTGACTGACAAAGGTGAAGCTATTTCAATCCTTTTTCAATTGGTCTTTATAATTTTCTAAATTTTTAAATAATTCGGGATCCATCTCGGGCTCTTGAATATCTTTATATTTCAATAATTCTTCTAAAAGTATGCTTGCTATCAAATATCTTGCTGTAGGTTTATCATTGGCAGGAATTACATACCAGGGGGCATGTGGCCTGGAAGTACGGTTAAAAGCATCCTGGTACATGTTTTGATATTCGTCCCATAATTTGCGTTCTTTAAGGTCTACCGGAGAGAATTTCCAGTTTTTATCCGGCTTGTCCAAACGTCTCAATAATCGTTCCCGTTGTTCTTCTTTTGAAATATGAAGGAAAAATTTAAATATAATGGTCCCATTTTCTGCAAGATGTTCCTCAAAATTCCTGATTTGTTCAAAACGTTTTTCCCAAAAGGCATCGTTAATGTCGGCAATATCATTCACCCCTGGTAAATTTTCATTCAGAATATATTCCGGATGAACCCGGGTTATAAGCACGTTTTCATAATGAGAACGGTTAAAAATTCCGAATTTTCCACGTGCGGGTAAAGCAATATAATGCCGCCATAAATAGTCATGCTTTAATTCCAGAAGTGATGGCGATTTAAAACTGTGAACAACAACTCCGCGCGAATTAAAGTCTTTAAAAATTTCTCTGATGGCACTGTCTTTTCCGGAAGTGTCCATACCTTGAAGACATATTAAAACAGAATATTTTGAATGAGCATAAAGTTTATCCTGCCAATCTCCTAAATCCTCACGGGTTTTTTCCAGCTTTTTTTCAATCTTTTTCTTTTGCTTACCCAAATCGAAAGAAGTGGGAGTTTTTTGGAGATTAATATCGTCTTTTACCTTAAATTGTGAATAATCTATTTTTTTCATTTTTAAATATATTCGGCGCTAAATATACGATCTTTAAAAGACATTTTTTATATTCGCCTTTAAATTGAACATCTTGGACAAAGAAGAAATTATTGAGAAAGTTGCAATTTTATTGAAGGAAATTCCTACTTCTTTAGAGATTGTAAAAAATGACTCTAAAAGGGACAAACGTTTTCACTACTTGGCTAGCCATATGGTGGAAAAGGCAATTAAAAAAGATGCCCTTATAATTTCTGAAAACGGAGAAGGAATTGCCATTTTGTTTAAAACCAGTAAAAAGGATGATAATTTCTGGAAGAATATTCCGGAACAATTAGGTCTTTTGATCCATGTTACCGGTTTTAGGAATGCCCTTAAATTATTAAAAACACAAAAATATATCAAAGAACAACGCCCTCAGGAAGGGGAATATTTATATTGTTGGTTTTGGGGTATTTTAGTCGATGCGAGGGGAGCCGACAAACAGGTTGGAAAAGAAATGAAGGATGAATTTTACCGCCAGGCTCAGGAATATAAACTTCCATTATATGCCGAAACCAGAATGCGGCAAAATGCAATTGTATACCAGCGCTTTGGTTTTGAATTATTTAATAAATGGGCTCATCCCAGCGGAGATACCATGTATTTTCTGAGATATATCCCCCCTGCACTCCGGGAATAATATTATTTTTTAAAAGTCTTTATTCTGAAAGATCAATTGGTAACAGTTGAATTCCCTCTTCTTAAAATTTACTTGCAAATAGCTGCACATCTTCTTCGGATATATCTTCACCTCCTAATATAATAAGCCTTTCCACTACATTCCGGAGTTCTCTAATATTACCTGTCCAATCAAATTTTTTAAGTAGATTGATGGCGCCATCGGTAAATTCCTTTTTATTAGTGCCTTGTTCCTCTGCAATTTTATCACTGAAAAATTCGACAAGCAATGAAATATCCTCCCTACGCTCGTTTAACGGAGGAACTTCAATTAAAATAACCGCCAGGCGATGATAAAGATCTTCTCTGAATTTCTTTTCCTCTATTTCCTTTTTAAGGTTTTTGTTAGTCGCTGCAATTACGCGTACATCCACTTTAATATCCTTGTCGCTTCCCACCCGGGAAATTTTATTTTCCTGAAGTGCCCGCAAAACTTTTGCCTGGGCAGAAAGGCTCATATCGCCAATTTCATCCAGAAATATGGTGCCGCCATTAGCAGCTTCAAACTTTCCGGCACGATCTTTAACTGCAGATGTAAAAGCCCCTTTTACATGTCCGAACAATTCGCTTTCAATTAATTCTGAAGGGATCGCGGCACAATTTACCTCGATCATCGGCCCATTGGAACGATTGCTTTTTTGATGCAGCCAATGAGCTACCAATTCTTTTCCCGTTCCGTTTGGCCCTGTAATAAGTACTCGGGCATCGGTTGGTGCCACTTTTTCAATTATGTCCTTTATTTTAGAAATCGCCGGAGAGTCGCCAATCATTTGGTAGTTTTTACCTACCTTTTTCTTCAGTTGGGTATTCTCCACCACCAGTTTTTTCCTATCTAGGGCGTTTCTAACTGTATTGAGTAAACGGTTCAAATCCGGTGGTTTTGAAATATAATCGAAAGCGCCCAATTTCATGGTGTTTACGGCAGTATCCAAATCGCCATGTCCGGAAAGCATAACTACAGGAATCTCAGGTTTTAGTTTCCTGATAGTTTCCAAAACTTCTATTCCATCCATCTTCGGCATTTTAATATCGCATAGAACAAGGTCATACTCGTCATCCTTTATTTTCTCCATTCCCACGAGGCCGTCTTCAGCTTCTTCAACAAAATAGGTGTTGTTTTCTTCGGAAAGGATCTTTACAAGTACCCTGCGTATAGCTGCTTCATCTTCAATAATTAAAATTTTTGCCATTATAAAATATTAAATTTGAGACCTGCGCGGCCGTAAAATGAATTTGTATCATTAATTGTATAAACTTTGTCCAGATTATCATCTCTAAACCTTATATCGTTTATAATTGTATATCCTCCATAAATATAAAATGAGATGTGCTTTGTGAAATTGTATTCATATCCCAATCCGGAAAGCAATATTGTCATAGAAACGTTTTCAGCTAAAACGTTTGAATTCGAATTATTAGGGCTTATATCAAAATTGTTCTGAACATTTGCAAAGAATCCGTCCAGAGTAATAAATCCCTGCATGGAATTTTTATCATTAAAATAATATTTCAGATTTGTTTTTGGCACACCCAGCCCAAAAGACCATTTTGGATCGAATCGTTTGTAATAATTGATAACAGGAAGGGGAAAAGGAATTCCGGTGGTGGTGGAATAATCCAATCCCAAAATTAAGCGCACAGGCTCAATATACCGTTCATCTTCTTTAATTTTAATAAAATAGACCGCTCCGGTATAAACCATATCGTCTGAGATTATCGTATTTCGTTCAAAATTGGATGCCACTTTTACCCCTCCTTCAATGCCGAAACGCCAGTCTTCACTTAATTTATAGGTGTACCCCAAATTAAAGCTGAAAGACTGAAAATTCTCCAATTCAGAAGTACTGAATGATGCAGGATCCTCATAATCCAAATTGATATTCTGATATTCCACACCGGGAATTAGATAGGCACCTTTGTCATTTAGTTTTATCGGGAAATTCACAAAACTCTTGAACCTCTTGAAGGAGTTCTCAGAACTGGACTGTGGAAAATAGGTGTATTCAATTCTTGCAAGATCGGTAGTCTGGCTGTGGGCTATGGATCCAAATCCTGCCAGGCAAATAAATAAAAATATTTTAAAAAATTTATTCATCTGGATTTGATTTATTATTTGATTTATTAAATGAGTGGTTCTTAGGATAAAACATGTGCACATCCCTTTGTGGGAAAGGAATACTGATATTATTTGATCTGAATTTTTGATCTATTTTAAATCGAAGTTGACTCTTTATTTTTGGATCCACAAAACTATCAGTTACAAAAAAATGCAATGCAAAGATCAAGGCCGAATCTCCAAAATCTTCAAAAAGGACAAAAGGTTTTGGTTTTTTAACAATTCCAACTTGATCCATAGCACATTCCAATAAGAGTGTTTTAACTTTTAAGGTATCACTTCCATAAGCCACTCCCACTTTAACAGCTTCCCGGGTAGTGATGTGGTTTTGGGTGTAATTGAGAACTATATCACTAATAAATTTATGGTTGGGAATAATCATTATTTTATCATCCCTGGTCAAAACCCTGGTGGTTCTCAATTTAATTTCCGTGACCCTTCCAACTCTTCCTTCTATTTCAATGATATCGCCTACTAACAGCGTTTTATCAATTACCATAAACAATCCGCCAATCATGTCTTGAAACAGATCCTGCAAAGCTAATCCTAAACCGACAAAAAACGCCGCAGAGGCTGTTAAAAGTATGGTAATATCAATACCCGCCGAACTAAGGGTAAGTATAACCACAATTAAATATACCAGGTATTTTATAAATTTAAATACACTTATAAATTTTAGCCTGTCATTCTCCTGAAGTTTCCTTGTCAATAAAACGCGAATCCCACGCAGAATAATACTAGTTATTACAAAAGTGAGTATCACAAGTAAAATGAGTCCGACAGTAATTTTTATTTGGTTCCCTCCACTTTCAAAACTAAGAATGTTTATACTGAAAAATTCGAGAATATTGCTCCAAATATTTTCTTCTATCACTTCCTTTACCTGGTCAACTCCACTTTGCATAGGTCAATATTTAAGCCATTTATACAACTCCTTATAAGTGGGTTTTTTGCCATACATCAAAATACCCACTCGATAAATTTTGGCTGCAAGCCATAATACACCAAAATTTGTAATTATAAGCAATAGGAAAGATATCAACAACTCCCACCATGGGACTCCAAATGGAATTCGCATAAGCATCACAATGGGAGATGTTAAGGGAATCATAGAAAAAATTGTTGCAACTGTACCATGTGGATTTTCAATTACTGTAAAGAAACCTACATAAATACCAAGCATTAAAGGCAAAATTATGGGAAACATAAATTGCTGCGTATCTGTTTCAGAATCAACTGCGGCACCTATAGCCGCATAGATTGCGCTATAGAGGAAATAACCTCCAATAAAATAACCCAGAAAGGCGATAATTAATGCTCCAATTGGCAAATTGGAAATATCCATAATAAGTTGTTGCATTTCATTGGAAGACATTTGCTCCAAACCTTTCTGTGCATGAGATGGCGGCGCAGAAATTAAATCCATTCCCGTAATTGATGCGGCTAAAAACAGCAGTATTGCTCCAAGAACAACCCAGATGGCAAATTGGGTAATGCCTGCTAAAGAAGTTCCCAGAATTTTTCCCAACATAAGATGAATAGGTTTCACTGAAGACACAATAATCTCGATTATTCGGTTAGTTTTTTCTTCAATAACACTGCGCATCACCATATTCCCATAAATAATTATGAACATCATTAGCAAGTAACCTGCGGCACCTCCGAAAAACATCTTGACGTAATTGGACATTTTTGAAGTGCGGATGCCCTCAAAATTTTGAATCTGAATATTTACGGGAGTTTCAGCCGATTTAATTTTGGAAATATCCACGCCTCTGGCAATAAGTTCCCGAGTGTTTAGCTTTACTGTTAAAATATGCTCCATTTCCTGCAGAATGTCCAGTGAAGGCGATTCTTTTGCAAAAAACTGGATCGATTTGGCCAGTTCAAAATTATCGTCCATTTCAGGAATGTGCAACAGCCCGTAATATTCCTTTTCTAACACTAATTTTTTAGCATCTTCTAAGGGAATTGAAGAAAGATCTATAAATTTAATCCCATCGGTATTCTTGAATTCATCCTGGAATATCCCGCTCAAGTCATTTATGACAATGCTATGTTTTTCACTGTTGTTAAGTATAGTAAGGTATGCCACTAACATCATCATTCCTACTAAAATAAGAGGGCTTAAAAATGTCATTACAATAAAGGTCTTGTTCCTTACCCTTGCTTTATATTCCCTTTGGATAATGAGTTTTAGATTATGCATTGTTAGTCACGGTTTTAATAAAAATATCATTAACAGAAGGAATAACTTCAACAAAATGGTTTACCCGGGCTTTTGACAACAGGTACAAAAGCAGGTCGTTAGGAGACTCTTCAGGTTTAATTTGAATACTCAATTTAAGATCTTTCGTAATGCTTTTAAAATTTGTTTTCCCTACGCTGAAATTGGCAGTTAATTCTTTTAAAAGAGCTGTTTCGTCTTCAGCAGTCAATCCTACTTCAAAGGTATTGGATTTATATTCCCTCTTAATATCCGCTACTTTCCCATCGAGTAGTTTATTACCTTCATGGATTAACGCCATATATTCGCATAGCTCTTCCACACTTTCCATTCTATGAGTAGAGAAAAGGATCGTGGCTCCTTCATCGCGGAGTTGGAGAATTTCATTTTTAATGATCTCGGCATTCACCGGGTCAAAGCCGCTAAAAGGCTCGTCAAAGATCAATAATTTGGGCTGGTGAAGCACGGTGATCACAAATTGTACTTTTTGAGCCATCCCTTTGGAAAGTTCCTGAATTTTCTTGTCCCACCAATGGGTAATCTTCAGTTTTTTAAACCAGTATTCCAGTCTCTCTTTCGCTTCGGACTTTGAAAGTCCTTTCAACCTTGCGAGGTACAGCGCCTGCTCGCCAACTTTCATAGATTTGTACAATCCCCGTTCTTCTGGTAAATACCCTATTTTAGCTACATCATTTGGATGCAATGGTTTTCCATCCAAATAAATCCTTCCGCTGTCTGGCATGGTTATTTGATTGACAATACGGATCAGAGTAGTTTTTCCAGCCCCGTTGGGCCCCAGTAATCCAAAAATACTTTTTTGGGGAATGTTAATTGAAACATCATTTAGGGCCGTAAAATTGTCAAAATTTTTGTAAATATTTTCTGCCTCCAGGAAATTGGTCATAAATTTTATTTAGAATGCAAATATATTGAAATAGCCCAAAAGCCGCATTATATAAATATTATTTTATCAGACCTCTTAAATATTGCTTTTAAAAAAGCAAAAACCCACCCTTAAACTAAATTAAGGATGGGAAAAAAATTGCTATGAAAAGGAAAAATTTCACCAAATATAATTTAGTGATTCTCAAATATAGAAAATATTTCTTAAAGCCTTGCCTTTAAGAAAACATATCTTTCACTTTCTCAAAAAATGATTTATCTCCCTTTTCTGGGTTAGGTTGAAAATTTTCATGGGTTGACATTTTTTCAAAAAAGTCCATTTGTTCACGATTTAAGCCTTTTGGAGTCCAAACATTTACGTGAACCAACAAATCCCCTTTTCCATAACCATTCAAATTGGAAATTCCTTTGCCGCGCAAGCGTAAAATTTTACCGGACTGTGTGCCTTCATCAACTTTGATACGCACTTTTCCTGTTACGGTATCAATCTCCCTTGAAGCCCCAAGAGCTGCTTCAGAAAAGCTGATATAAAGATCGTAATGTAAATTATCGCCTTCACGTTGCAGGGTGTCATGTGGCTTTTCTTCAATTGCGACAAGTAAATCGCCTGGCACACTGTTGCCGGAAGCATCATTCCCTTTACCGGTAACCTTTAACTGCATTCCGTCTTCAACCCCTGCAGGGATTTTTATGGAAACCATTTCTTCTTTGGTTATTAGTCCCTGAGCATCAGCATCAGCAGGTTTTTTATCTATTATTTGTCCGGCACCACCACAGGCTGTACAGGGGGCAGCCGTTTGCATCCTTCCTAAAATGGTATTGGTAATACGTGTTACCTGCCCCATCCCATTACAGGTAGAACAGGTTTTATAAGTAGTTCCCGGCGCTTGGACTTTTCGTTTGACTTTTATTTTTTTCTCCGTACCGTTGGCAATTTCTTCCAGGGTAAGGCTCACTCTTATTCTTAGATTACCCCCTTTTACACGTCTCTGACCGCCACCGCCGCCAAATCCGCCGCCTCCAAAACCGCTTCCAAAAATATCACCGAATTGACTAAAAATATCATCCATGTTCATACCATGGCCGCCAAAACCACCTCCACCTTCAAAGGCTTGGTGACCATAACGGTCATATTTCGCTCGCTTGTTTTCATTACTCAAAATCTCGTAAGCTTCCGCCGATTTTTTGAACATATCCTCAGACTCGTGATTTCCCGGGTTTTTATCCGGGTGATGCTCTATTGCCTTTTTTCGATAAGCCTTTTTGATCTCGGCTGCAGTTGCATTTTTACTTATTCCTAGTATTTCGTAATAATCCTGTTTCATCTTGTAATTTTGTAAATTTCTAAAGTGACTATTTCCCTGTCACTACTTTTGGAAAGCGAATTATTCTATCGCCCAGCTTATAACCCCGTTCTACAACATCCACTATCTTTCCTTTTAATTTTTCTGATGAAGCAGGAATTTGTGTAATGGCTTCGTGAACATCAGCATCAAAAGAATCGCCATGTTCAACATCCATAGCTTCCAAACCTTTATTCCTTAAAGTTTCCCGGAATTTATTGTGAATGAGTTCAACGCCCTTAATAAGGTTTTTGTCCTTGGTTTTTTTAATCTCTGTTAAGGCCCTGTCAAAATCGTCTAAAACAGGTAACATGGCTGTCATGACGTCCTGATTTGCAGTTTTAAACAAATCAATCCGTTCCTTGGTAGTACGCCTTTTATAATTTTCAAATTCGGCAAAGAGCCTTAGAAATTTGTCTTTCTCTTTTTTAAGATCCGATTCTAATTGTTCAATTTCAGAGAGTTCCTCAACCTCCTCCTGTTCCTCCACTTCATCAATGGCATCATTCCCTGATATTTCTTCAGCCTGATTTTCAATAGTTTCGTCCTGATTTATATCACTATTATTATCTCTGGTCTTATTGTTTTTATCTTTATTCATTCTTAGCCAAATTTTGTTTAGTCTGCTAAAGTCAAAATTGTTGCCAATTCTGAAAAAATGTCAAAATGTCACCACAATAATTTAATATATAAATAGGACTGGTTAAAGCCTAAAACAGCAGTTTGCGTCTAACAAAAATTTATTACTATTTTTTTTAAATGAAGAAAGCAATCTTTAATCTTTTTATAATTACCGGAATAACCATAGCAACCCTGGGGATGCAAGAATGAGAACAAAGAAGCAAATACTGAAGATGCCCGGGAAGTTGCAGTTGCAATCAACGAAGCTTTCGAATTTAGGGTTGACACCACTGCTTCAGTAATGGAGTAGAAAGGCGAAAAACCATCACGAATACATTCAGTAACAATAAAACTGTCAAAAGATACTTTTAAATCCAATGACCTCATTACTGAAAGTAGAACTTTTGTAGTTTACTTAAAAATCCTTGGAATTACCTAATTTGATAGTGAAGATAATTAGAAACCTGAAAGTCATTTAATGAGAACCGTTAAAGCCAAAGAAGGAGACTTTTTTAATGATGAAGAATACGCTAACACTACCTTTGTGGTTACCGGAATTAGTTAAAAAGAAGGAAAAATAATGTTGCAAGGAAACCTTGGCATAAAAAAGAATTTTAGAAACTTTGAATTCTCTGTTTCTATAAGCATAAATAGTGATATCCTTAAATTAACTAGTGATTCTTTTGTTATAGACCCACTAAATGGGGGTGTTAATTTCGGATCCAAATCTGTTTTTGACAGTTTGGATGTTGAATTCATCAATGATGAAATTCAACTCCCAATTAACCAGAAAGCTTCCAAAGCATATAATTACCAGATTTTGAAATATAGAGGCTGCCATTGGCTGCTTTTAGACCAGATCTTCCAAAGCCTTGATCAAATTTTTATAACGGAATTCATATCCGGCTTTTTCAATTTTATCAGAACTCACCAATTGACTGGAGAGCAAAACTGTCGCCATTTCTCCTAAGGCTACTTTTAAAGCAATTGCGGGAACATTGGGCAACCAAATAGATTTGTTTAATTGAGTGGCTATTTCCTTCATCATTTCTTCATTGGTTACCGGATTTGGCGCTACTCCATTGAAAACTCCGCTCAGTTTATTCTCCAAAACGTGAAGAAAGATCCCGGCGAGATCTTCGATATGGACCCAGGATTGCCATTGTTTTCCACTGCCAAAAGCAGTTCCCACATTAAATGAAACAGGATCCTTCAATTTTGGGAATGCGCCACCCTCTCTTGCCAAAACAAGTCCTATACGAATTTTGGCAACTTCCATTCCTAAATTCTTGAATTTATCGGCGGAAGCCTCCCAAAGCTCAACAACTTCTCCCAAAAAAGAATCGTCTACAGATTTATCGTCTTCAAAATACAATTTCTCCATAGAGCTGGGATAAATACCTATGGCACTGGCTGAGATGAACCGGGGAATCTTAAAACCGGAGTTTTTGAGGGTTTCCAGCAACAGATCAGCTGATTGGGTTCGGCTTGCGATAATTTCCTTTTTATAACTGCTTGTCCATCGCTTGGCGATATCCGCACCTGCCAGATGAATGATCGCATCTACATTTTTAAAGCAGTTTTCATCAATTTCCCTGTTCTCTATATTCCAATAAAATCCTTTGTATTCCGGTTGATCTTCTATTTTGTCCTTAGAAGTGGTGAGATAATTAACTTTAATTCCTTTTTGATCGCATAATTTGGTGATATGAGAACCAACCAATCCCGTTGCTCCTGTTATTAATACCCGCATTTTTTTTTGACAAGATAAGCATAGACACTTAGGCTGCAGTATATTTTATTACAGGTTTAACAGCTGTTGTGCTTATTTTTTGTTGCCCTTAACATTTCCCTTTTCCCCGGAGGCCCTGGAAGCCGTTCAACCTTAAAACCTACCTGTAGCATCGCTCTTCTTACGCTGCCTTTTGCTGCATAGGTAACCAGTACCCCTTTATTCCGGATGGCTATATACATTTTTTCAAAAATTGCCTCTGTCCATAGATCGGGTTGGATTCCTGCACCAAAAGCATCAAAATAGATCAGGTCATATTTATTGATATCATTAATTTCCTGAAAATATTTTTGTTGTTTGGTAAGATTAAAAAATTCAGAAATATTTTGAGATTTTTCCCAAGGAGTTTTGTGCATTTTTTCAAAAACCGAAGCCGCTCCCGGTTCCTTCAATATTTTCGGGAAATTGAGATGTTCAATCTCCTGAGAAGATACCGGATAAGCCTCTACACCCGTGTATTCAATTAAAACCTGCTTTTTCTTTGCCTCCTGCCAAGTGACCAAAGCATTTAAACCGGTACCAAAGCCAATTTCCAAAATTGAAATTTCAGAAAGTTCTTCCCGTTCAAGCACCTTAA
>ERZ1284729.142-NODE-142-length-12583-cov-30.743854_pt1 | contig 12583 bp, 15 predicted proteins | sample MGYA00454602_ERZ1284729 | MGnify/ENA primary metagenome ERZ1284729 (study PRJEB36292, sample SAMEA5787381) | metagenome | biome: Arctic soil; feature: perennial spring outflow channel; material: sediment | place: Canada | collected 2017-07-08 | depth 0.05 m ... | reverse complement strand
ATTTATTGATGGAGATTCCTGCTGAAGCATTTAACCCTGTTTTTTCCTTTATTTTTTCCCGAATTTCACGTGCAATAAGGGTTGCACTGGGATTGCCTTTTTTGTTATTGGTTACATCCAAATAGGCTTCGTCCAGTGAAAGTGGCTCTACCAGATTTGTATATTCAAAAAAGATGGTTCTTATCAGATTTGAAATTTCTTTGTAGCGATCGAATCTTGGTTTTACGAAGATCAAATCCGGGCAATTCCGTTTGGCAATGATACTGCTCATAGCGCTTTTTACGCCAAATTTTCTGGCCTCATAACTTGCCGCCGCCACTACGCCGCGCTCTTCACTACCTCCTACAGCTATCGCTTTTCCCCGTAATTCGGGATTGTCCAGTTGTTCTACGGAGGCATAAAATGCGTCCATATCCACATGGATAATTTTCCGTAAAGGTTTAAGCTCTTCCACCTTGTAAATTTAGTAAATCTTCAATTTGATGAGACCTTTGTTGCCATACTATTCTCGAGAGCTTTGCAAAAAGGTAAAAAGTGATCTCTAAAAAAAATGAATAGAATTTGTATCTTTAAAATTAAATTTAAAGTGATGGTTACTTTTCTTAAAACATGGTGCAACAAAAAAAACATTAAAAAAATTCTCGACAGAATCTCGAAGGAACGTGAAATGGCAGGAGTTGATACCTATAAATTTTGTGGAAAAATCAGTTTAAATAGAGATGCTTTAGTTATTCAAAAGGATCTTCGTGATGAGTGGGCGTAAACTATTTTTGGATACAAGTATTATTTTGTATTTATTATATGGAGACGAAACCTTGGCAGAGTTGCTATATATGAAGCAATTATATATTCCTTTTTAACCGCAAAGCACGCCAAGAAAAAAAACGCAGAGGACGCAAAGAAAAGATTGATGATTAAAAATGAACCAACTGAATAATTATAAATTAGAAAGGGACTACTTGACAGAAGTGCCGAATTGAATAGTAAGACTTTGTGCCCTTTGCGGTTAAAGTAAGCAGCTTTCTCTAGTTTTCTAAAACAAATCCATTATTTATGAAAACACCTATTTTATTAGGAGCTACCGGTTTAACCGGTGGAATTTTGCTTCAGAAATTATTAAATGATCCTACCTATGAAAAAATTATACTCTTTTCAAGATCGCCTGTTGCGGTTAAGAATGAGAAGATCGAAGAACATCTTATCGATATGTTTCGGCTGGATGAATATACAGAGCTTTTTAAGGCCGATGTGGTTTTTTGCTGTATTGGGACCACAAAAAGCAAAACCCCCGATAAAGATACCTACCGAAAAATTGATTTCGGAATTCCGGTAACTGCAGCCAGGCTGTGTAAAGAAAATGGAATTAATACGTTCCTGGTGATTTCGGCGCTTGGCGCAGATGAAAATAGTTCTGTATTCTACAACAAGGTCAAAGGTGAAATGGAGGAAGCTGTGCTGTCTCACAATATAGAAAACACGTATGTTTTTCAGCCATCGCTTATTTCGGGAGACCGGGAGGAAAAAAGGTTTTTTGAGAACCTGGCAAAAAACGCGATGAAGGTTTTCAATTTTTTAATGCTGGGACCTTTAAAGAAATATCGCGCTATTCATCCGGAAACAATTGCTAAAGCAATGCTAATAGTGGCAAAGCAAGGTTACGTGAAGAATAGGATAGAATCTGATGAGATTAAGAAAATTGCCTCCTCCATTTAAAATTAACTATGACAGAAATTGAACGAAAATTTTTAGTGAAATCTGATGCTTTTAAATCGGAAGCATATCAAAAAACCAGGATCGTACAGGGGTTTTTGAATACGCATCCAGAGCGAACCGTCCGGATCCGGATCAATGGTCAACAGGCATTTCTTACCGTAAAAGGGAAATCCAGCGAAAATGGATTGAGCAGATTTGAGTGGGAAAAGGAAATAGCAGTAATGGAAGCTGAAAATTTGTTGAAATTATGTGAGCCGGGAATCATACAAAAGGTCCGATACCTGGTAAGTAATGAAAATCACATCTTTGAAGTGGACGAATTTCACGGACAAAATCAAGGCTTAATAATAGCAGAAATCGAATTGAATGCCGAAAAGGATACCTTTTCGAAACCACTTTGGCTGGGAGAAGAAGTTACCGGAGATATTCGGTATTACAACTCCCAGTTAAGCAAAAAACCTTATCTTAATTGGTAAATATTATAAAATGAAAAACATCATTTTACTGTTTGGACTACTTTTAATGATAAGCTCCTGTGAACAATCTGGTGTGAAAACTCAGAGAAATCATTCGGAATCAGGAGGTATATCCAAAACTGAGAATGTAGAATCGATCGCTAAGGAATTGCAAGAAAAGGGTTATCAAACCTTTACCTATAAAGATGGGGATACCACCTACCTGATGCAGCAATATTATATCGTTTTTTTAAAATCCGGCGCCAATCGTTCTCAGGATTCCATAACTGCGGCAAAACTTCAGGAACAACATATGGCACACTTAAGCAGAATGTATACTGAAGGTTATACAAGTTTAACAGGCCCTATGGGTGATGATGGGGAGTTGCGCGGAATTGTAGTTTATAATACCCCAACCCAAAAAGAAGCTGATAGTTTGGCAAGACTCGATCCTATGGTGATGGCAGGAAGGTTAAAAGTGGAAGTCCATCCCTGGTGGGTCGCAAAAGGCGGAAAGTTGAACTAGCGGTTATAATCATAATTTAAATATATTCAGGAATGAAAATAGAACATACAAAAACGGAAAAAAAAGGACATTTTGATGCGGTAAGCAAAAAGGGAAAAGCCGGAACAATGACTTATACCTGGACAGGTGAAAGCAAAATTACTATAGAACATACAGAAGTATATACCGAATTTGAGGGCGAAGGCATAGGTAAAAAATTAGTATGTGAAGCAGTAGAATTTGCAAGGCAGAAAAATCTAAAAATAATTCCGGAATGTTCCTATGCAAAGCATGTTTTGGAAAGCGATGACACTTTTTCAGATGTATTGATATAATGCCAATTCAGGATGTCAAGGAGAAATTATCTGCCCTTATTTCAAAGACCGATGTTTTAAGAGTAAGGCAATGGTATTAGAAACTATAAAAAATCCAGGCAACATTTTAAATGTTACCTGGATTTTTTTTTAAAAACTTCGGGGCAAGCCCAACAGAACTATTGGGCAGGCCTCGGGGAAAATAAACCCTCGATGAGGGCTTATTTATTCTTGCATATCTTCATTTTCACCATAGATTCCCAGGGTGAGTTCGCCATCCTTATTCATCGCTGCACGGTACATTCCTGCAGAATTGAATTCCATCGCAATATTTCCTTTACTGTCAATGGCTATAATTCCGCCTTCTCCGCCAAGTTCGGTTAATTTATCCTGGATCACAGCAGAAGCAGCTTCCTGTAAACTCATTTTTTTATATTCCATCATCGCAGAAATATCATATGCAACAACACCTCGTATAAAATATTCTCCCCACCCGGTAGCCGATACGGCACAGGTCGCATTATTGGCATAAGTTCCTGCTCCAATTATTGGTACATCCCCAATCCTGTTCCATTTTTTATTGGTCATCCCACCTGTAGAAGTTGCCGCTGCAATATTTCCGTTTTTATCCAGGGCTACAGCCCCAACAGTACCAAATTTGGAATCTTTTATAAAAGGATCCAGAAATGCTGTTTTTTGGGCATCGTGATCCATTTCAGTTTTTTCGGAATCTTTTATGCGCTGTAAGGATTCAAATCTTGCATCTGTATGAAAGTAGGAAGGCTCCACAATTTCAAGCCCTTTTTCCTTTGCAAACTGCTCTGCCCCTTTTCCTGACAATAAAACGTGCGGGGAATTTTCCATGACTTCATAAGCCAGATTTATAGGGTTTTTCACCGTGGTAACTCCTGCAACTGCACCTGCGTTCAATGTCTCTCCGTCCATAATTGCGGCATCGAGCTCATTTTTACCTTCATTGGTAAAAACAGCCCCTTTTCCTGCATTAAAAAGTGGATGATCCTCCATGACATTGATGGTACGCTGCACTGCTTCCAAAGAAGTCCCGCCATTTGCCAGAATTCCGTGCCCCACTCTTATCGCTTCTTCCAAAACAGCTTTATAAGCCATTTCAAGAGAATCGGTCATATTTTCTTTTAAGATTGTACCTGCTCCGCCGTGGATGACAATTCCAAAATTATCTGATTCTACCTTATCTGAAACAGGTTTTTGGGTGGTCTCTCCTACAGGTTTTTTGTCTACTGAAGACTGATTGCAGGCAAATAGTGTTGTAATCGATAAAAGAATTAATAGTTTTCTCATTTGTGGATATTTTATTGTTAGGATATCTCCCCAGGTAATGGGGATGTTATTTGATCTTGCTTCAATTTAGGTTTATAAAAGTAGTAAAATTTACTTTAAAAGTGGGAAGGTCAAAAACACGGAACTTTATCCTTACTTTTTCCTGCGTGAGCGATAGTAGTGGAAAGCCCGCAGCCCCGGTTTTTTTTCGGGGCGAGGACTTGAAACGGATAGCGCGGTGCCACTTTTTGGCACACGCCCAAAACATTTTGATAAGCTTTAGACGATTGTTCCTGATATTGTTTAATTTTAAAGGATATAAAAAAATATCCGAAAATGGCTATAAATAAACCTTTTAACCTCAATAAATGGATCGAACAAAATCGGGATTTATTGAAACCGCCGGTTGGCAACAAGAATATTTACAAGCGTTCTAATGATTATATCGTGATGGTGGTGGGTGGACCCAATGCGAGGAAGGATTATCATTACAATGAAACCGAAGAACTTTTTTACCAGTTGGAAGGGAATATTGAGATCCATATTCAGGAAAATGGGGAGAAGAAAACATTGGAATTAGGACCCGGGGATATGTATTTGCATCCCGGAAAAGTGCCGCATTCCCCTGTAAGGAAAGAGGGCTCCATAGGTCTTGTGATTGAGCGCAAAAGATTGGGAGAAGAGGGCAAGGATGGATTGCTTTGGTTTTGTGATAATTGCAATAATAAATTGTACGAGGTCTACTTTCCGTTGCATGATATTGAAAAGGATTTTTTAAAGCATTTTAGACATTTCTATGAAAGTAAGGAGTTGAGAACCTGTGATTCCTGCGGAACGGTGATGCCGGTAGATCAAAGATTTTTAGCTGAAGGTGAAAACGATTAAATTTTATTATTTTCGCAACAAACAAACAATAAACAAGATTAAAACAAGCAATAAATGAGTGGAGTAGCAGAAGAATTTGGAATTAAGCAAGCCCTGAAAGATTTAGGGATTAAGGATATAAATGAAGGTACTTCTACAGGTAAGGATTTCTTTGGAAACGGGGATATTATTGAATCTTATTCTCCGGTGGATGGAGCATTGATAGGGAAGGTAAAATCTACTAACAAGGAAGATTTTGAAAAAATGATGACCTCGGCAACCAATGGTTTTCAAACCTGGAGAAAAATGCCTGCACCTTTAAGAGGTGAAGTGGTGAGAAAATTCAACGATGAGTTGCGAAGGTTGAAAGAGCCTCTTGGAAAACTCGTATCCTATGAAATGGGAAAATCCTACCAGGAAGGTTTGGGAGAAGTTCAGGAAATGATAGACATCTGTGATTTTGCCGTGGGATTATCCCGACAGTTGCATGGATTGACCATGCATTCTGAACGACCAGGGCATAGAATGTATGAACAATACCATCCTCTTGGAGTAGTGGGAATTATTTCTGCCTTTAATTTCCCGGTTGCAGTTTGGTCATGGAATACCGCATTGGCGTGGGTTTGTGGAGATGCCTGTGTATGGAAAGGATCTGAAAAAACTCCTATTACCTCTGTAGCCTGTCAAAAAATTGCGGCGCGTGTTTTTGCCGAAAATGGAGTGCCTGAAGGGATTTCCTGTTTGGTAACCGGAGATTATAAAGTGGGAGAAATGATGACAACCGATTCCCGAATCCCTTTGATCTCGGCTACCGGATCTATTAAAATGGGAAAGATAGTGGCTTCTAAAGTTGCTGAACGTCTTGGAAAAACCTTGCTGGAGCTTGGCGGAAATAACGCCATTATTGTTACTCCGGATGCCGATATAAAAATGACCGTGATAGGCGCTGTGTTTGGCGCGGTAGGAACTGCCGGACAACGCTGTACTTCTACCAGAAGGTTGATCGTTCACGAATCTATGTACGACAAGGTGAAAGATGCTGTAGTTGCTGCTTATAACCAATTGAGAATTGGGAATCCACTGGATGAGAACAACCATGTAGGGCCGCTTATCGATAAAGATGCTGTAAAGAATTATCAGCATGCGTTGGATGAAGTAGTGAAAGAAGGCGGAAAAATAATTGTTGAAGGTGGTGTTCTGGAAGGAAAAGGATATGAAAGCGGTTGTTATGTGAAGCCTGCGATTGCTGAAGCAGAAAACAGTTTTAAAATTGTACAACACGAAACCTTTGCCCCGGTTTTATATTTGCTGAAATATTCCGGGAATGTAGAAGATGCTTTGGATTTACAGAATGGTGTGAGACAAGGATTATCCTCCGCAATTATGACCAATAATTTAAGGGAAGCTGAACATTTTCTTTCGGTTGAAGGATCCGATTGTGGAATTGCAAATGTGAATATAGGGACCAGTGGTGCCGAAATAGGTGGTGCCTTTGGAGGTGAAAAGGAAACCGGTGGTGGCCGTGAATCCGGATCGGATGCCTGGAAGATCTATATGAGAAGACAAACCAATACCATAAATTATACTACCGAGTTGCCATTGGCACAAGGTATCAAGTTTGCTTTTTAATCCCCTCCCTGCCTCCCCAAAGGGGAGGAGATACAATACCAAACCCGCTTCTTTTGAAGCGGGTTTTTTGGTTTTTAATACCATTTTTCTTTTCAAATCTTGTGAGGGAACAAGTATAATGTTGTGGACTTTTCAAAAATATTGGTTCATTCAAAAAGAAAAATATTTTTTCTCCACTGCCGGGTAATTTAGAAAAATCTGTATTTTAAGTACTTATTATTTAGTGTATAAAAGCAATATCCTACACGTTATAGTAAGATATTACGCCCTGTTAAGGTGAAAATTCAAAAGAAATCTTTCTGATTGGAATTAAATTTAAAAGAAAAACCTCACAGGTTTCAAAAACCTGTGAGGTTTAGGCTATAAGTCAAAATCGTACATTTCAAAAATCGAAAACAACGTAAAAGAAGCTCGTATCTCGACCCTACAAAAAATAGTTGAACTTGGTTTTGGTGGCCACTTAGAACTGTCTATTAAAATATAACCAACAATTTGACTAATTCGTCTTACTTTCAGCGTGATTCATAGTGTCTAAAAATTCCGGAAAGATCCATCTTTTTCAAACATCTTGGGTTTGCTGCTTGTTAATCTTTTTTAAACCGAAACAATTTCTGAATCCAGAAGCAATTCTTCCTGCCGCATTTTTAATACCACCTGGGCAATTGCCTGTACATCCCGTTCACAATAACTCACTATTCTCCCAAGTTGCCGGTCTATATAGTAAACATCCCTAACTTCCGATCCGTCAATATCCTGTTTTGGGGATGGAATTCCCAATACATTGGTGAGGAGTTTTAACGAAGTATAATGCTTATAATCTCCGAATTTCCATAATTCCAAAGTATCAAGATGAGGGACTTCCCAGGGTTTTTTTCCGAAAAGATCCAGTTTTCCCGGAAGCGGAAGATTGTGAATGATCAATCTTCGGGCGATATAGGGAAAATCAAATTCCTTACCGTTATGAGCGCAAAGCAGGTGATGGGGTTTTTGAAAATGAGATTCCAGTAAAAGTGAAAAATCGCTTAAAAGCTTTTCTTCTTCTCCCTGGTATGTTGTGATACGGAAGCTTCTTATGTCATTTTTAAACTTAAAAAAACCTACCGAAATACAAATAATTTTTCCAAATTCTGCCCAAATGCCTGCCCGGTCATAAAATTCTTCAGCTGTAAACTCTTCTTTACGCTGGTATTTGGATTTGTCTTCCCATAGTTTTTTTCGTTCTTCGGTTAAAGAACTGAAAGCCTTTTCCTCCGGTACGGTTTCAATGTCAAGAAATAAAATATGTTCCAGGTTTAGTTTATGAATCATTGTCTAGCATTTTATAAGTTTCGTCTATATAAATAAAAAAGTCGGGGGAATGGTCTTCCTCTTCTTTGCGCTTTATTAGTTTATGCCCAAGCCGAACAATGATAAGATCATCTTCAGGAATTATGATAACATATTGCCCTAAAACGCCGCGCATATAAAAGATATCTTTGTTTTTATAGTTACTAAGCCAGAACCCGTAGCCATATTCCGGAGAATCCTCAAAGCGTGGAGTAGTTGCTGTTGCAACAAATGCTGAATCAAGTAATTGTTCATTATTCCATTTTCCGTGGTCTTTGAAAAGTTTCCCGAATCTGGCAAAATCCTTTGCATTGGAAGCGATACAGCAATAGGCCTTTTCCATTCCGCTTACTTTACTGTCCAGTTGCCATTTGGCATCTGTTTTCATTCCCATAGGGATCCAGAAACTTTCGCTTAAGTACGCAGATAGATTTTTACCGGTGGCTTTTTTTATAACCATTCCCAGTAAAATGGTGTTTCCGCTAAGGTATTCAAATTCGGTTCCCGGGGATTTAACAATGTCGAGTTCCTTCACGACTTTTCTTATATCTTCATCGAAATAAACCCTTGCCGTTACCGAAAACGGATTGTAATAATCTTCATCCCAATCTAATCCTGAAGACATAGAAGAAAGGTCTCCAACGCTTAAAGCGGAAAATTCGGGGTTTTGAAACTCCGGAAAAAAATCTGATACAGGTTGTTTCAAACTTTCAATATATCCGTCTTTTATCGCTTTTCCCAGCAAAGCAGTGGTGATGGATTTTGCCATTGAAAAAGAATTGGTTAGGGTGGTATCCGTATATCCTTCAGCATAATTTTCATACCAGATACTGTCATTTTTTATGATTAGAAAAGCTACCGTTCCCAGTTCATCATTGGTTTCCTGAAGTTTTTTAGTGGGAGCAACACTGTTGTATTCTTTGTGTACAGGCCAGGCCTGGTAAGTATCTCCGGATAGTATTTTTCGGTTATCGAATTCAGGATAATCATCTATGTAAGCCGTGGTATGCCCCTGCATATAAACCACCTGAAATCCCCGAAGAATATAATCATAATTGAAAATGTAAAGGAGCACAATCGCGAAGAGGATAAAAATCAGGAAGCCGCCAAGAATTCTTAGGGTTATTTTCATTTAATTTATAAGTTTTTATAAATGAGGTAATTACTTTTCTTTAAAATTAAGCAATTTTAAGAAGATAGCATTTATACTTCTGAAAGTTGAATTTTTCAATTATACCGATAATTAAATTGTTCTGAAAAAATAGAATCATAACTAAATGTTTATCAGTTAATTAAAATCAAGTCTTTTTTCTTGGTTCTTGCAGTTACGCCGAAGGCGGAACGATCTTGACTCTTTACCGGACATTACTTATTTTGAAATTAAAAAGTCAGAAAAGACTTTGTTGGGAAGAGGGGTTTTCGTGTTCCAGCAACCATTTTTTCCGCCACAATCCTCCTGCATAACCGGTAAGAGAGCCATTGCTACCTATTACCCGGTGACAGGGAATTACAATCCATAAAGGATTTTTCCCGTTTGCCGCTGCCACGGCCCGAATTGCTTTTACAGCCCCTAATTTTTTAGATACATCCATATAGGAATTGGTTTCCCCAAAAGGAATTTCCAGCAAAGATTGCCAGACAGATTTTTGAAACGGGGTTCCCTTTGGATTTAATTTTAAACTGAAATCCTTTAACTCACCTCTAAAATAAGCATTGATTTGATTAGCTGCAGGAATTAAAAACTCCGGAATATGATCGCTTGGTTCCTGATCTTCATCCAGGATCTTAATTTCTGAAATTCCATTCTCATCACCTGTTATTTCGCAAATTCCCAAGGGAGTTTTAAGACTGATTGTCATTTTCGGCAGATTTTTTGTCGGTGTCATTTTGCTGGATAAGCCCAAGCTTTTTGGCCCGCTTTTCCCAGTTTTGACGTGCCATAAGTTGCATATCTTCAATATGGTCGCTCTCATCCATGATCTCAAGTCCGAGGAGGGTTTCAATGATGTCTTCCATTGTTACTAATCCTATGGTATTTCCAAATTGATCGGCTACTATTGAAATATGCGCTTTTCTTTTAATAAAGATCTCAAAAAGCTCTGGAATTGGGGTATTGGGATCGGTGATGAAAACATCTCTTTTTAAAGTGCTAAGAGGTTGTGGCCCTTTTTCGTCTATCATTTCCTCAAGAACATCATCTTTAAGCACGAATCCGGTGATGTTATTGGGTTTATCTTTATAAACCGGAATTCTGGAAAATTTTAGATTTTTATGAGCACGGTGAAATTCTTCAATACTGGTAGATTCGTTTTCAATAGTCGCTACAGAAAATGGTGTCATTACATCTTTTGCCTTTACCGATTTAAATACAAGCAGATTTTTGATTACCGTAGTTTCATTTTCTTCAAAAAAACCTTCCTCTTCGGCAGCATCGGTAATTGCCAGAAACTCCTCCCTGCTCATTGTACTTACATGCGCCGACTTCCCTATTAGTTTGGTGGTGAGCATCATCAGCCATAGGATTCCGGTATATTTCAATGGGAATAATAAGGCTTTCAGAATTATAGCCGTAAATTTTCCAAGGGATTGCCAGTAAGTTGCACCAATTGTTTTTGGGATTATTTCAGAAAGGATTAGTATTGCCACGGTCATAACAGCCGATACGATTCCTACTGAATTTCCACCGCCTCCAAAAACTTTCTCCGCCTGTACTCCTACCAAAATTGCTCCCACGGTATGCGCAACAGTGTTTACCGTTAAAATAGCGATGAGCGGTTTGTCAATATCCTTTTTGAAGTGATTTAAAGTATTTGCATAGGCTTTCCCTTCCCTTTTTTTAACACGGATAAAGGTGGGAGTGATGCTGAGTAAAACCGCTTCCAGAATAGAGCATAAAAATGAAAAGAAAATGGCCAGAGTAGCATAAAGAATAAGTAATCCCATGGTTAGATTTCATTTTAGAACACTAAATTAAGGATTCCTGACTAAAATTTATCTAAAGTATTGGTAAAGCCGCTTATTTTAAAAGCTGTTACAGAAAAAATCCTGTAACTGCTTATGAATTTGCTCTTTCTATAATACTCATTGGAAAGAATTGTCCAGAATTTCGAATAAAATCAAATAGATCGTTTTGGAGTCCTTCAAAAATTATTTCACAAAATAAGTTTCACCGCATCCTTTGCAAAATAACTGGCGATCATACTGGCTCCCGCGCGTTTTATGGCTGTTAATTGTTCCATCATTACCGCATCGTGATCCAACCATCCTTTTTCTGAAGCAGCTTTTATCATTGCATATTCCCCGCTTACCTGGTATACCGCAACAGGAACATTTACCACATTTTTAATATCACGAACAATGTCGAGATAACAAAGTCCCGGTTTAACCATGACAATATCGGCTCCTTCCTCAATATCCATGAGTGTCTCCTTAACGGCTTCATCACGGTTGGCAGGATCCATCTGGTAGGTTTTTTTATCTCCAAATCCCGGCGCAGAACCCAGCGCATCCCTAAACGGACCGTAAAAAGCAGAAGCGTATTTGGCACTGTAACTCATAATTCCGGTATCGTGGAAACCTTCATCTTCCAGAAGGCTTCTTATTTCGAGAATACGGCCATCCATCATATCGCTTGGAGCCACAAAATTGGCTCCTGCTGTAGCATGTGAAAGTGACATCTCGGCCAAAATTGCAGTGGTATCATCGTTTAGGATTTTTCCATCGGCAACCACTCCGTCATGTCCAAAAGAGGAATAGGGATCTAAAGCAACATCTGTCATTACAAGCATTTCCGGAACTGCATTTTTCACGGTTTTTATGGCCCGTTGCATCAAACCATCGGGATTTAAAGCTTCTGTTCCTGCATTGTCTTTTAAATTATCGGGAACCTTCACAAACAACAAAACCGATTTCAACCCCAGATCCCATAATTCTTTCACTTCTTTTTCCAGGAGATCCAGACTAAACCTGAAATAATTTGGCATTGAAGCGATCTCTTCTTTCACATTTTTTCCTTCAACAACAAATAAAGGCACCAGAAAGTCATTCGGGCTAATAAAAGTTTCCCGCACCAATGAACGTATTACTTCGTCTGTTCGCAATCTTCTGTTTCTTCTTATCATCTCTTTATAGTTTAAAATTCAGGTTATAGGATTGAACCTTTAGTTATATTTTTTCTTTTGTTTTTGGAAATTCTAGAAAGTTGCTTTCTCAAACCGCAGAGTGCGCAAAATCTCCGTAAAGTTGCAAAGAAATTCTCTTTCCCCTGTTGAATTTCAGTTCGACTTTTCCGTTTAGCAGTTAACTTTGAACTTTTGAACTTTGAACTTTGAACTTTTTTCAGGCTTGACAAACCGTTTATTTCTATAATTAAATCCAGGCCTTAGGATGCATCAATACATGCAGCAATTTCTCCTCCTGGCTGCCTTTTTCAGGATGATGATCATAAACCCACTGCACGTGAGGAGGAAGGCTCATCA
>ERZ1284729.141-NODE-141-length-12615-cov-7.287739_pt1 | contig 12615 bp, 15 predicted proteins | sample MGYA00454602_ERZ1284729 | MGnify/ENA primary metagenome ERZ1284729 (study PRJEB36292, sample SAMEA5787381) | metagenome | biome: Arctic soil; feature: perennial spring outflow channel; material: sediment | place: Canada | collected 2017-07-08 | depth 0.05 m ... | reverse complement strand
GCAACATCCTGTGCCAACTCCTTGCTATTATTTCTGCAATCATAAGCTATTACTGCTTTTAATGCTTAGCCTTGATAGTCGTTTTTAAAGTAATTGGATATTCGCTGAGTGTTTTATCCCAAGGTGTATTTGGTGATGCGGTTAGGGCAATCACCCATAAGACCACGCAGCAGCTCCGTTTTTGGAAAATATATCCCAGGTATGTGCAATTTGAAAAGCATCTCCTTCCAACTCCAGTTGAGTAAAGGCACTAAAATCAACTTCCTGATCTTCATAAGAAAAGAATGCAACGATATCTTCCTCATAAAATATGGCTTGGTTGGGTTTTAGATTTTCTATTTGACTTAAAAATTCAGGAGTAGGCAAAAAAGAAGCATTAATCATTATATTTTCATGCAGTTCCACCATTGGCCACTTGTGGGAAAGATAATCTTCGGTAACAGTAGATGTGGTGGTTTCAAGTATTCGTTCCCATTTTTCCCGAATGCTGAGAATTCCAATCCTTATATCGGCTACAGGCCTGGTAAAAGTGAAGGGTAACAACTGATTTCTTGCTGCTCCATCAAATAAAATATAATTCATAAGCTTGAAATTTAAAAAGCTAAGATACAAGGAATATTGAATTCGATTTTAACCTTAATATATCATTATCAATTAATAATATTCAGAAAAATCATTCAATGAAATTGCCTAAAGAAATATTTTGAACACTAAGAATCTTTTTGTGAACAAAAAAAGCCTTCATTTCTGAAAGCTTTTTTTGTTTTGTTAAATTAAGAATTACTTCTTGAATTTAGCGTATTTGTTTTTGAATTTATCAATTCTACCCGCTGTATCCAATAATTTGGATTTTCCAGTGTAAAAGGGATGAGAAGTTCTTGAAATCTCAAGTTTTACCAGTGGATATTCAGTTCCTTCAACTTCAATAGTTTCTTTTGTATTTGCGGTAGATTTGGTAATAAAGACTTCTTCGTTGGACATGTCTTTAAATGCTACAAATCTATAATTTTCCGGATGGATTCCTTGCTTCATCTCTTTATTCTTTAAAATGCTGTTCGTTTTTCGAGTGGCAAATTTAATCAATTTTAATAAACCACAAACAAAATTAGGCTTAAATTTTAAAGCATTTCATTAAAACTTAAAATCCTGTGTTTAGTAACGTTTTCCTATATTTGTTAACTAACTGTAAAATTAACCAAACAAATTAACTAAATATGGAAGTTCAACAAGTAGAAGCAAAAAAGTTTGTCCTTAATTACGGGATTCTATTGGGAATTCTTTCTGTAATTCTCGGAGTAATTATGTATGTTACCAACGCCTACACGGATCCAAGTATAATTTACACTGTAATCGGCTTTTTAATATTGATTGGCGTAATTTCCTATGGGATCAACGCTTTCAAAACAGAAAACGGCGGGTTCCTCAAATTAAGTGACGCTTTAAAGGTTGGTATTGGAATTGCTGTTATAGGTGGAATTATCACCGCGATCTGGTCATTTCTCCTTATGAATTATATTGAACCGGATTATATGGTACAAGTGATGGATGTGAGTCGCGAAAAAATGATGGAATCCAATCCAAATCTAACCGATGCCCAAATAAATTCTATGATGGATATGAGCGCCAAATTTACTACTCCCTGGATGATCATGGCATTCTCATTAATAGGAAACTTGTTTTTTGGTCTATTAATATCCTTAATCGCAGGTTTGATCATGAAAAATAAAAATCCCTATGAAGAAGCATAGGTTCTAAATAAAATTTAATGCAGCTATCCGTAATAATTCCTCTTCTGAATGAGGAGGAATCTTTAACTGAATTGTACAATTGGATTGCATCGGTGATGCAATCCAATTCCTATTCTTATGAAATTATATTTATAGATGACGGCAGTACCGATAATTCCTGGAAGATAATCACTGTACTTGCAAAAAAAGATCCGTCGGTAAAAGGAATAAAATTCAATCGGAATTACGGGAAATCCCAAGCCCTGCATGCAGGTTTCCTCAAAGCCCAGGGCAAGGTAGTTATTACCATGGATGCCGATCTCCAGGATAATCCGGAAGAAATTCCCCAGTTATACAATCTCATCACAAACGAAAAATACGATCTGGTTTCAGGTTGGAAAAAGAAACGCTACGATTCAGTCCTGACTAAAAACCTGCCTTCAAAATTGTTCAATGCAGCAGCCCGTAAAACCTCCGGGCTCAAATTGCACGACTTTAACTGCGGCTTGAAAGCCTATCGCAAAAAAGTGGTCAAAAACATTGATGTTTATGGCGAAATGCACCGTTATATCCCGGTTTTGGCCAAAAATGCGGGCTTCAATAAAATCACCGAAAAAGTAGTGATGCACCAGGCGCGTAAGTATGGAAAGACCAAGTACGGAATGGAACGTTTTATAAATGGATTTTTAGATTTACTCAGCATCTGGTTCTTATCCAAATTCGGAAAGAGGCCTATGCACCTTTTTGGCGCTTTAGGGGTTTTAATGTTCTTCTTTGGGTTTATCGCCGCTGCCTGGATCGGATCTTCCAAACTTTATAAAATGTATCACCAATTGCCCAATATCCTGGTAACAAGTAACCCCTGGTTTTATATAGCACTGATCTTAATGGTAATAGGCACACAGTTTTTCCTGGCCGGATTCCTTGGCGAACTTATTTTAAGGAGCAAAAGAGAGAAAGAACAATATTTGATAAGCAAAACTATTGGGATTAATTAACCACTTACCGCATTAATCCTTATTTTTGCCTTCAAATAATATCTTATGTCACAGATAAAACCCGAAATACTTGCCAAAGCCAATGCCTGGCTTTCTGATACTTTTGATAAAGAAACCCAACAGAAAGTTGCCAATTTAATAGACAATAATCCTAAAGAACTGGAAGAGAGCTTTTATAAAAACGCCACTTTTGGTACCGGGGGAATGCGTGGTATTATGGGTGTTGGCCCAAACCGCATCAACAAATACACCTTGGGAAAAAATACCCAGGGGATTTCCAATTACCTTAAAAAGGAATTTCAAGGGGAAGAATTAAAAGCAGTAATCGCTTTTGATTGCAGAAATAACAGCAAGGAGTTGGCACAGGTTGTTGCCAACGTATTTTCGGCCAACGGTATAAAAGTATTTTTGTTTTCTGAATTAAGATCTACACCTGAGCTTTCTTTTGCAGTTAAATACTTAAATTGTCATTGCGGAATTGTTTTAACCGCAAGTCATAATCCGCCAGAATACAACGGTTACAAAGTATATTGGCAGGATGGCGGACAATTGGTCCCACCGCAGGACAGCAATATTATTGAAGAGATAGAAAATCTGGAGTATTCCGAGATCAAATTTGAAGCAAATAAAAATTTAATCGAATTTATAGATTCCAAAGTTGACAATGCTTTTATCGAAGCATCGGTTAAAAACGGAAGTTTCGATACTTCAGAAACAGCAAAAAAGAATCTTAAGATTGTCTTTACATCCCTTCATGGAACTGCTTCTACCGTAAATCCGCAGGTGCTTGAAAAAGCAGGATATACAAATGTTTTTTTAGTGAAGGAACAAGCTGAACCGGATGGAAACTTCCCCACTGTAAAATCTCCAAATCCGGAGGAACCGGAAGCTTTGAAAATGGCTTTGAAATTAGCCGAAGAAAAAAATGCGGAGATCGTGATCGGGACCGATCCCGATGGAGACCGTTTGGGCGTCGCTGTAAGGGATTTAAACAACAATATGATCCTGCTAAACGGAAACCAAACTATGGTTGTAATGACCTGGTTTTTGCTTGAGCAGTGGAAAAAACAGGGAAAGCTGGACGATAATTCCTTTGTGGCTTCAACAATAGTTTCAACCCCAATACTAAAAAATATTTCCGAAAGTTACGGGGCTCAGTATTACGAGGTCCTTACCGGGTTTAAATGGATCGCAAAACTAATTAAAGACCACCCTGAACTAAATTTTGTTGGAGGTGGCGAAGAAAGTTTCGGATTTATGGTAGGCGATTTTGTTCGCGATAAGGATGCAGCCACTTCTACCCTGCTCGCTTGTGAAATTGCAGCCCAAATGAAAGAAAAAGGCAGTTCCTTTTACAAAAAACTGCTTGAAATTTATACCGAACACGGATTATATCGCGAGGAATTGATCTCTCTGGTTAAAAAAGGAATGGACGGCGAAATGCAAATCAAACAAATGATGATAGATTTCAGGGAAAATCCTTTAACTGAAATTGATGGAGAAAAAGTTGTTTTAATTGAAGATTACCAATCTTCAATTGCTAAAAACATTCAGAATCATACTCAAAATAATATAGATTTGCCAAAATCCAATGTGTTGATCTATTTTACTGAAGAAGGCACCAAAATAGCTGCCCGCCCCAGTGGAACCGAGCCTAAAATTAAATTTTATATCAGCGTAAATTCAGAATTGGATTCAGTTGAAGAATTTGACAAGGTCAATGCACAACTGAAGGAAAAAATCAAACGAATTAAATCTGAACTACAGGTAGAATAACCAATCCTAAATGACCTATTTTAGAAAAATCCTTCAATTTGCAGTACCTTATAAGCAATATGCCGTTTTAAATATTATTTGCAACATTTTCTATGCACTGTTTAGCACGCTTTCATTTATTGCTCTTATTCCTGTAATCAATATTTTATTTGACGAAAGTGAACGCGTAAATGTGAAACCAACCTGGGAAGGCCTTGGTGGAATAAAGGATTATGCAATCGAATCTTTTAATTACAGCATTAGCCAGCGGGTGAGTGAAGACCAGGTTTCAGCGCTGGTATTTATCTGCGGGATCGTAGTTGTATTGTTCTTTTTAAAGAATCTCTTCGGATATTTAGCCGCGTTTTTTATTACTTTTCTTCGCAATGGAGTACTTCGCGATGTCAGGGACACTTTATATAAAAAGATCCTCTCCCTGCCTATTTCCTATTTTTCAGAAAAGAAGAAAGGAGATACTATTTCCCGGATCACCGCTGATGTAAATGAAGTTCAAAACTCATTTTTGTCTATTTTGGAGCTGATTGTAAGAGAACCGCTTACTATAATTTTTACCATTATAGCCATGCTGATTCTGAGTGCCAAACTCACTATTTTTGTGTTTGTTTTCCTTCCAATATCAGGGTTTATAATCTCCTTGATCGGGAAAAAACTCAAGAGTCAATCCAGCCGGGCTCAGGAAGAAAATGGTCGTTTTTTATCTGTTGTTGAAGAGACTCTGTCCAGTTTGAAGATCATTAAAGGTTTTAATGCCGAAGAACAGTTTCAACAAAAATTTCAGGATTCCACCAATAGGCTGAATACCATATTAAACAGCCTGATCAACCGTCAAAATTTGGCTTCCCCGACCAGTGAATTTTTAGGAATCTTTGTTATTGTCATCATACTTTGGTTTGGTGGAAAAATGGTATTGGTAGATCAAACATTAGATGCAGCATCCTTTATCGCATTTTTGGGACTGGCTTATAACATTTTAACTCCGGCAAAGCAGATCTCCAAAGCATCTTATAGCGTTAAAAGAGGAAATGCAGCAGCTGAAAGGATCATGGACGTACTGGAGACTCCTTCCACGATATTAGATGCTCCCGATGCGGTCACATTATCTGAATTTAAACAGGCAGTTGAGATTACAAACATCAATTTTAAATACGAAAATGAACTGGTGCTTAAAAACTTCAGTTTAAAGGTTCCCAAAGGAACCACCGTAGCTTTGGTGGGACAATCCGGGAGCGGAAAATCCACCATTGCAAATCTGGTTACACGGTTTTACGATGTAAACCAGGGAAGCATTAAAATAGACGGAATTGATATTCGCCAAATAACAAAACATTCCCTTCGTGGATTGATGGGATTGGTGACACAGGATTCAATACTGTTTAACGACACCATAAAATACAATGTATCCCTGGGAAAAAGAGATGCTACCGAAACAGAAATTATTGATGCACTTAAGATAGCTAACGCCTGGGAATTTGTAAAAAATTTACCGCTTGGCCTGGAAACTAATATTGGCGACAGTGGAAATAAACTGAGTGGAGGACAAAAACAGCGCCTTTCTATTGCCCGTGCCGTATTAAAAAATCCTCCTATAATGATACTGGATGAGGCTACATCTGCCCTGGATACCGAAGGCGAGAAATTAGTGCAAAAAGCCCTGGAAAATATGATGAAGAACAGAACTTCCATAGTTATCGCACACCGGCTTTCAACCATCCAAAATGCCGATCTTATCGTGGTAATGAATCAGGGTGAAATAGTGGAACATGGAAAACACGACAATTTATTGAGCCAAAACGGTATTTACAGAAGGTTGGTAGATATGCAGTCTTTTGAATAAATAAAATCTAAAAGCTCATATTAAACCTCACAGATTTTAAACCAGTAATTTATAGTAAAGTTCCCTCCGCAAGTGTCCACAACGCTGGCTGATTTTTTTAGATTCTATCGTTAAAAATCCTCAAATAAAAAAAATGGATGAAGTAGGTTCATCCATTTTTTAAATTATTTCCACCTCGGGGGCGATGAAAATAAGGCTCAAATTCAACTTGTTTTTCTTAGGGCAAAAAAAGTTTAAATCAATTTGTTATATCAAATATAATAAAAAATTTGGATTTTCCAAATAAAATTATGCATTTAATCTTATAATTATGCGTTTCATCGGAATTAACCGTTTGCACTTTCACATAATTCCTACGTTATTCCTACAAAATATAGAGATTTGAAAAGTGAATAAAACTGAAACTTTTCAATAACTTTAACCCCTAACTAAAAATTACCTTTGGAACAGGAGGAGGCTTTATTATTAAGAAAACTGCGCAATCCAAAAATGCGGCATGAAGCATTTAAAGATCTCGTTTCGTGTTATAAAGAACGTTTATACTGGCACATCCGCAATTTGACAAAGAATCATGATGACACGGATGATATTCTTCAAAATACATTTATAAAAATTTACAAAAATATAGATACATTTCATGGGGATAGTTTGCTCTATTCCTGGATGTATCGCATTGCTACCAACGAAGCTCTAACATTTTTAACTAAGAAAGCCAAAAGATTACATCTCACTTCGGAAGAACTTCAAAACAAGTTAATTGAAAATATTGAAAGTGATGTCTATTTTGAAGGAGATCAAATTCAGCTGAAGTTGCAAAAAGCCATCGCCACCCTTCCTCAAAAACAACAACAGGTTTTTAATATGAAGTATTTTCAGGAATTAAAATACCGTGAAATATCTGAAATCTTAGGCACCAGTGAAGGCGCGCTTAAAGCCTCATATCATCTCGCGGCGAAAAAAATAAAAGATTATTTAGCAGGGAATTAAACCTTTGTGCTAAAAAAGAGTCAAACAACCAAATGAAAAAGAATAAGTTAGCAACTCCATTTAAATCTGGCTTCAAAGTCCCAAATCATTATTTTGAGGATTTCGAAGCTAAAATGATACGTGCTATTTCCAGCGAACAGTCCACATTCGAACAATACAAGGAAAAATCAGGATTTACAATCCCGGAAAACTATTTTGATAATTTGGAAGATCAGGTTCTGGCAAAAGTTGAGCATTCTGAACCAAGGGGAATGGTAATTTCCTTGTTCAGGAAAAAGAAGTTCTATGCCGTTGCCGGTATTGCTGCAGTGTTTATAGGAATTATTTCAACATTGGTTTTAAAACCAAACCCTGTAAATTCATTAGATTCAGAGAAAATTTTGGTTCTGGAAGAATATATTGATGAGGAAAGTATCGATTTAAATTTTAATGAAATCACTACTTTACTTTATGAAGAGGGTTATGTGTTGGATGATTTTAACACCACCGCTCTTAGCGATGAAGCTGTTTTGGATTATATTGATGAGCATGTTGAAGATCCTGCTTTAATTTTATATTAAATTATTATGAAGAAGATAATTATACTTTTTTCGCTATTCTTATTTGTTTTCACTCTGCAAGCCCAGGAAAGCAAAGACAGACTGCACCACAGGGAGCGCATAAAAGCTATGAAGGTGGCCTATATCACCCAGGAATTAAATATGGACGCTAAATTAGCAGAAAAATTCTGGCCTGTTTACAACCAATATGAATGTGCCAAAACGGATCTTCATAAAAAAGAGCATTTTGAATCAGAACATATTGAAAATATTACTGAAGCCGAAGCTGAAAAAATGTTGACGGAATTTCTGAATATAGAAAAGGAGGAATATATTGTTAAAAAAGAACTTTACGCCAATTTAAAAAAAATTATGTCGGCCAGAGAAATTATCAAACTTCATAAACTGGAATTCGATTTCAATAAGAAATTGATAAAAGAATACCGCGCCAGAAAAGGGGCAGAACGGAATAAGAAATAAGGTTTGAGGTTTGGGGTTTGGAGTTTGGAGTTTGGAAAACAAAAACAACTTCGTACTTCTAACTTCGTACTTCTAACTTCGTACTTCTAACTTCATTCAAACTTCAATTTAGCGATCCGGTTCGTTCCTGCGGCATAGGCTGTAGAATCATTTAAAAACCGGATGGTATGAAATTCTTCATCTGAAAGGTTTTTCCAGGTTTTACCTGCGTCCCGGGAATATGAGATCCCCTTAAATCCTACTGCTACAATTTCCTTAGAATCTCCATTGGGTACATAGCGCACACTGCTTTTATAACCGGGATCTTTGCCGTCACCTACCAATTTCCAGGTTTTCCCGCCGTCAACCGTAATTGCTTTGTTCGCGACATTTGCTTCAGGTTTTGTATAATCTCCGCCAATAATAATCCCATTATTTTCATCGTAAAAATCCATACTGTAACCACCGGTAGTTTCTGTTCCCTGAATTAAAGGCGTATCAAAAACCTGCCAGTTTTCACCTTTGTCCGGAGAGTAAAAAACTCTGGATTTCATTCCTCCAGAAAGGATCCAGGTATTATCTCCTTTTATTGAGATATTGGAATTACTGGCTGCAAATGCAGCTTCCCCTTCAGCTACTTCCGGCAGGACATCACAACTCAGTTTTTTCCAATTTTGTCCGCCGTCCCTTGTAATTATGATGGAAAGGCATTTTCCGGTTGGATCGCCAACCGCGATTCCTTCTTGATCATTCCAAAAGGTCATCGCATCATAGAACACCTTTTCATTTTCTTCCTTATAAACCAGTTCCATATTTCCGGAATTGCCGGTTTTGTATAAAAGAGCAGGATTCCCGACACTCAGCATAAAAAAATCGGTGGAAGTACTGGCCACTGCCCTGAATTCAGGAAAGATGGAATCATATTTTTTAACATTGGTCTTCATAATTCCCGATCCGGAATCATAAAGTCCGTAAACTCCATTATTGGCAGCAAAAGCCAAATCATTTCCCATAATCTCAATCGCACGAACACTTACAGAATCTTCCATAAGAGACTGAATTTCAACCTGGGTAAAATAAACGCGCTCCGGTTTCTTTTCTTTTGAACCACATCCAAAGAGCAATAATATCGGCAAATAGAGTAAAGTTTTCATCCTGAAGATTTGAAACAAATATAAAATAATCGGCGCCAAAATTGAGTACCTTTGCAACTTTAAAATTATACTATGCGCTTATACCGAAATTTAGTCTTTGCTGTGATCGATGCTCTCTCTGAAATATTCAATGAAGATCAATATGCCGACAAAGTGATTGCAAGAACGCTCAAACGCGACAAGCGTTGGGGTGCCCGCGACCGCGGATTTATTGCTGAAACCACTTATGAAATAGTTAGATGGAAACGTCTTTATTCTGAAATAGCCGATGTAAAGGCTCCTTATTCCCGTGAGAATTTATTTCGCGTGTTTGCCGTTTGGGCCATTTTACGTGGAATTACTCTGCCGGACTGGAAACAAATTGAACCAACTCCAACAAGAAGGATCAAGGGAAAATTTGATGAACTTAGCAAAATAAGGAAATACCGTGAATCTGTGCCAGATTGGATGGATGAATTGGGCGTTAAGGAATTGGGTGAAAAAACCTGGGAAAAAGAGATCCACGCTTTAAATGAACAGGCTCCCGTAGTTTTAAGGACAAATACCTTAAAGACCACAAAAGATAAATTGCGCAGCATCCTAAAAGATGAAAATATTGCTACCGAGCCTATAAAAGGCTTTCCGGATGCATTGCAACTGGTGGAAAGGAACAATGTTTTTAAAACCGAAGCTTTTGGCAAAGGCTATTTTGAAGTTCAGGATGCCTCTTCCCAACTGGTGGCAAAATATTTGGAAGTTCAACCGGGAATGCGGGTGGTAGACACTTGTGCAGGTGCCGGAGGAAAAACCTTGCATATCGCGGCCTTAATGGAAAATAAAGGCCAGATAATCGCTACGGATATTTATGAAAATAAATTAAAGGAATTAAAACGCCGGGCAAAACGTGCCGGTGCTCATAACATCGATCCGCGTGCAATAGATTCTACCAAAGTGGTAAAGAAACTTTACGGAACCGCAGATCGTGTTCTAATTGATGCACCCTGCAGCGGACTTGGAGTTTTAAGCAGAAATCCCGATGCAAAATGGAAATTGCAACCGGAATTTATAGAAAAAATCAAAAAAACCCAGGCGGAAATTTTAGATACGTATTCCCGAATCGTAAAACCCGGCGGAAGAATGGTTTATTCTACGTGCTCTATCCTGCCTTCAGAAAATCAGGAACAGATAGAAAAATTCCTCGCCAGGGAAGAAGGAAAAAACTTTAAAATTATAAGAGATCAAAAGATTCTTTCATCTGAAAGCGGATTTGATGGATTTTATATGGCCCTTCTGGAAAACAAGAAATAGAGGTCAACCCAAACTTTTAAAGATGCATTGCAATATTTTAATGAAGATGTTAGATTTGAGACGTCAGACTTGAGATAAAAGACAAATTATATGAATTTGTTGGAATTTTCTGATTTTGGAAATATCAATGTTTTTAAGGCACAGTAATTTGGAGGGCTTTCGTGCTTATTTCAAATCTTTTTCTAATTTGTCTGGATCCTGCCTTGTTTCAAAAACCGTAATAATCTCAATTTCGTTTTTGTCAAAGTTTATTCTGTAATAGAAGGTTGTCTGTTTAGTTACGACACATTTAAAAAGTCCATCAAATTCAGTAGATTAAGGACAACTTTCGGGTTGCTCAGAAATCTGATCAATTTTGTAGGTTAGTTTTTTTAAAAAGTCATCTCTAACTTTTAAATTCCAATTTTTTAATAAAAAATCATTCAGTTTGAGCAGCTTAGTTTCAGCTAATCCTGACAAAAAAACTTTCATTAAGAAATCTTTTTCAAAAAGTCATTATAAGCAACCCTTTTACCTTTATCCAATTCTTTAATTCCTTTTTTGATTTCTTTTTGTTCAGACAAACTCAATTCATTCCAAAAATCTACTTTTTCTTTCTTGATAAATTCAGCGATTTTTTCAATGAATTTATCATTCTCAATGTCAAGAATCATTTTAACTAGCTCAATCTTAGAATTTTGGGTACTCATATAGTTTAATCCTTTAAGTCAAAGTCACGAAAAAATGGAATCTAGTTTAAAGTAAAAAAAGTTCATCTATGTGAAGCCCAATGTCTCATATAAAAACAGTGCGGTGGTTGCCGGCGAGTATTTTCCATAGGAAAATCAGAGGTAAAAAAACAGCAATTATTATACAGTGTTGCCAATAGTGTTTTTCCACCGTTATTGATATTTATAGACTTTTCCACTATCTTGAATTTCAATTTTATCAATATCGCTCAACGGAATTTCCCTTCTCAAATTTTGCATCAATCTTGACCTGGCTCCTTTTAAAGTATCATTCTCAACAATTACCGTGTCAAATAAGAGTATGTTTTTCTTTCCGTTTTTTCGGGTAATTCTCATTTCCAATTTAGGTGAATTCTCTAATTTGACTTTATCACCTTTATTATCCACAACAACAATTGATTTTAGGCTATTCGCTTCGTACTTAATATTCTTATATGTGTAAGGAGTAGGATTATTTATTTCCACTTCTCGTAATTTTTCGGAGCCTGGTACTGTCATTTGCTCTCGAAAACTGTCTACGGGGATAGTATAAGTTTTGCAAGAAAACAGCAAGTTCAAATTGACTGGATCAATGCTAAATTGGAGAAAGCTGAAAATAGTGGATTTACCAATGACAGTAAAGAACAAATTTTAAACCGATCAAAGTCTTTGCTTAATGGCTAATTATAGAATAAGCAATGAAGCTAAAGAAGACTTAATAAGAATTCATCATTATGGAGTCAAAAAATTCGGAATGGCTCAAGCTGATAAATACTTTGAATCGTTTTTTGTTTATTTTGACATTATTGCCCAACGACCATTTTCATTTGAATCGGTTGATTTTATAAAAAAAGGATATAGGCGTTGCGTATGTGGTTCTGATAGTATTTACTACAAAATAAATGATGGAATTATTGAAATAATGACGATCATAGGACGACAGGATTTGAAAAATATTAATTAAACTTTCCAACAAAAAATAGCGTTACCAATAACCAAGCATTCCCCGATAGCCATCTGGGCAAGCTAAGTGACTGGTACAGCCAAACATGAACGCCCCGATGCTCCGGTATAATTATGTTGCCAATAATGTAAAAAAAACGAAATGAAAACGAAATTAATTACTCTTATGGGAATCTTATTTTTA
>ERZ1284729.140-NODE-140-length-12625-cov-7.841289_pt1 | contig 12625 bp, 11 predicted proteins | sample MGYA00454602_ERZ1284729 | MGnify/ENA primary metagenome ERZ1284729 (study PRJEB36292, sample SAMEA5787381) | metagenome | biome: Arctic soil; feature: perennial spring outflow channel; material: sediment | place: Canada | collected 2017-07-08 | depth 0.05 m ... | reverse complement strand
GGGGACATCGGCGAATGGGACGAGCCGGTGACGCAGACCAGCACTGTAACCAGGAACAGCTCGATTTGAGTATTGATGAGACCAACGCAATGCCATTCATTTTTATTAGATAGCAGAAAACAGGCGGATCGGATGGTTAAGACAGAGATCCAGCGGATATCGACCAGCATCCAGTAATAGGGCGGAAGAATAAACTCCAGCTGGTCGTTTTGCAGAAAAACACTGATGCCCAGAAGCAGGCTATAAAGAATGACGCGCAGTAAGAGCATCCAGAGCAGCTGGTCTTTCACTAAATTAGCCGGGGCTCTTCCAGTTTGGCAGATTCGGTTGTTGATAGTCTTGAAATCCATGCTACCTGCTCAGGTGGGGAGTCTTCACATAAGTCTTTGCTCTGCTTGCAAATGTTAAGACCTAGTTATCTTCAATGCCATATTTTTTGATTTTATAGCGCAATGACCGAAAACTGACATGCAGTAATTCGGCGGCCCGCATCTTGGAATGGTTACTTTTTTCCAGGGCAAAAGAGATGATTCTTTTTTCCAGGTCATTAATAACCTCTTCCAGGCCCCGCTCAAATAACTCTTCCTTATTGGCGACCGCCTGAAATAGAGGCTCGGTCTCGCTTTTATTTCTCTGTTCAGAGCGGTACGAGGACAGAGTCAGGCTCTCCGGCAGGATTATGTTGGAATTTTCAAGGGCTACCCCTCTTTCAATAATGTTCTCTAGTTCGCGAACATTACCGGGGAAATCATAATCCATCAGGACCTGTAAACCATAAGAGGAGATTTCCTGGACCTCTTTGCCTAGTAACTTTGAATGCTTGTGCAGGAAATGGTTCACCAGGAGCGGCACGTCACCCTTCCGTTCCCGTAAAGGGGGCATACGAATGGGCACTACGGCCAGACGATAGAACAGATCTTCGCGGAAGCGGCCGGCGATTATTTCCTCTTCCAGGACCCGGTTGGTGGCCGCGATAATACGGACATTGACCCGTTCAATTCTGGTCGAGCCCACCGGCTTTATCTCTCTTTCCTGCAAAACTCTGAGCAGCTTGGTCTGGATTATAGGAGTCAGTTCGCCGATTTCATCCAGAAAAGCCGTGCCATTATTAGCCAATTGGAAGAGACCGGCTTTATCATTGATGGCCCCGGTGAAGGCGCCCTTGACATGGCCAAAGAGCTCACTCTCCATCAGATCTTCAGGAATTGCGCTGCAGGTGATCGGCACAAAGGGCTGGCCGGCCACTTTGCTGTGCTGATGGATGGCCTGGGCCACAAGTTCTTTACCGGTTCCTGATTCGCCATAGATAATAACATTAGCCGGTGTCGGGCCCACGCGCTGGATCAGATCAAAGATTTTGACCATCTCCTGACTCTTGCCGATAATACCAGGAAAGCCGGCGGCTGCAGACAGGCTCTGGGGATCGGTTTTGGGGCGAGAGGTGGCGGAGCGGATGATGCTTTTGATCTCGGCCAGATTGAACGGTTTACTGATATAGTCAAAGGCCCCGTCTTTCATAGCGGAGACGGCATCATCGGGCGAGACAAAGGCCGTGACCAGGATCACGGGCAGCTGCGGGTACCTGCCCTTGATATTGTGCAGGAGATCCAGGCCACCGATGCCGGGCATGCGGATATCACTGATGACAAGATCGAAGCCTGTGTTTTCCAGGCAGTGCAGGGCGGCAGTGCCATTTTCTACCGTTTGGACCTGATAACCTTCTTTTTCCAGCAGGATCATCAGAAAATCCCGCATGCTCCGTTCATCATCAACAATGAGGATTGATGTCATTGTGCCCCCTGTCCCCTATGCTTTATCAGTTGGCACTTTCCACTGCTTTTGAGTTTTTTGATATAAGACTCCCGGCAGGCAGCAGCAGATCGGGAGATGGCTGGCTCGCAATAAACAAGGGCTACCGGTCTGCGCGATCTGGTATAGCGCGCCCCCTTTAGTCCGCAGTTATGTTCACTGATTCGTCTGGCCATGTCTGTAGTAATCCCAGTATACAGACTATTGTCATTGCACTGGACTACATAGACATACCAGGACGTCATCTCTACACCATTATCTTATTAACAAAGAGACTGCTACCAGGTGCGGACATGACCTGTGTCCATATGAATAAAATCCGATTGAGGATAATAGCCGACCCCGCCCCGTTTGAATGCCATGGCAATACGGTGTAAACGACCGGTATTAACCGAAGGCAGGCGGATATCTATGGCCTTGCCGCTCATATGCAGGCTGTGACTGGCAACACCGCCGCTTTTGCCTTTGAGCATGGTGTTTGTCTGAGGTGATCGATATCCTGAGATCACCTCAAAAGATTCTTTAGAACCAGCAGCCTGCCGCAAGTCATAAAGAATGTCGAGGAGGGTAGGATCTATGGAATGAATATCTCCGGTCCTGAAATCTTTCAGAAAATGGTTTATTTTGCTCAAGGCGTGAGGGATATAGTGGCCATTCTGGAAATAGACTAGAGATAATTTTTTAAATGTATGGGTATGATAAAAGGACAGGCTCCTCTTTTCAAAGCGGGCCAATAAGGCTGTGGGTGTCGAGAGCACAAAAAGAGGGGCCATAGCCACAGCTCGGGACAAAAAGTTTCGTCTAGTCATTGATTTTTCTCTATTGCAAAGTTGTTCTTTGGTAAACGTCCTGTTCTTCAAAAAGTATTTGCTCAAGCTGCCGGTCTTGGTCATAAATGTCAGTATGAAAAGAAGCCAGGCCTTGCTGATCGCTTTTGACAGTCTGGTAGGTGAGATGTACCGGCAGAGGTTCCGGTAAATTAACAATTGTTCTTTTACCAGAATTTATAATTTCATGGAAGCGCTCCTGGGTCCAATCATTGTGTTTATTCATGAGAAAATCAGCTAATTTTACCGGTTGTTCCAGGCGAATACAACCGTGGCTGAAAGCCCGTTTGGCATGTTTAAAATTAGCCTGGGACGGGGTGTCATGCATATAAACACTGTGGCTGTTGGGAAAAATAAATTTGATGGAGCCCAGGGCATTTTTTTTGCCAGGTTCCTGTCTTAATTTGAAGTGGCTCATTTGTTGTGGATTTATCTTATTCCAGTCAATACATAAAGGATTTATTTCTGATGCCTCATTGCTCCAGTCGCTGAAGAGGCGAATATTGCTCGAATTGAGAAAATTGTTATCTTTTTTGACCTCTTCCAGCATTTCGTTACGGGCAATACTGGGGGGAATATTCCAGAAAGGATTTATCTCCATATATTGAATCCGGTCGCTGAATATCGGCGTTTGGTTGAGAATAGTCCCAACAATTACCGGCATGTCGAGGATAACCTGATCATCAGTTATGCCTTCAAGGTGAAATCCGGCAATATCTATCAGTACGTATTTTTTACCAAGATCATGGTCTTTTCCACGCCAGCGCTCAAGATTTACCAGAATCTGTCTGACTTTCTGCTGGGCGGTGACATTCATGGCAGCTATAGTTGCTGTGCCAATCACGCCATCGCCGGTGAGGCCATGACGAAGCTGAAATTTTATTACGGCTTGCGCCAGCAGCTCATCATAAGTTGTGGTGTCTGTTGCTGTTGGCGCGGCTTGGAGAAATCCCTCAATCTGTAATCTGCTCTTTATGGTCGGGATTCTGGCATCGTTTTCACCTGGATGGATGGACCTGCCGGAAGCAATCGAAGGCCAACCGCCAGTTGCAGCCATCTCCTGATAAAGAGGTAACACGGTCCGCAGATTTTTATAATATTTATGAGTCGGCAGGAGGTTATTCATAAATAAATTAAGATCCGGAGCAGAAAGGGCTGTTTTGATAAGCGCCAGAGCGTCATAGGCGGCCATCTTTTTCTCTTTAAAGGCAGAGGGTGCATTGGTTGTGAATCTGGAGCGCCCACCACCGATATCGTAAGTATAATTGATAAAAGCAAGAGTCAGTAAAGTGTCAAGCTCAATAAGGGCTTCAGGAGTTTGATCTTTCCACAGAGAGGTGAGCTGGCTTAGATAATATTGCTCCGGATCCAGACCATCCATGTTGGCATTTTGTATAATCGCTAGTAGTGTTGCCGCTTTATCGGCAGGACCATCCATGTTGACCCAAAGTGGTTGTAAACCAGTTTGGCCATAAACGATAGAGAGCCAGCGGTGCATATTATGGAGCCTGTTCTTATTCGGGGAATCAGAGAAATCAGCAGTGAATTGCTCCAGCTGATCATACAGAATAAGATTCAGTTTTTCAGCGGTGAAGGCAAGACTGATTCCTGGGGAGAAAATGAGGAGGCAGAGCAGGGAAGGAATGGCAAACAGTGTGTTCAGCAATATTGAGCCTTTATAGAATGGGTTGCCAAGAGAAGTTGTGGATGGTATGTAATTTAGGATGAGGATATGTCTCGATTTTTGTTTGGCGATCTGTACGATGTCAAAATATCCCTCCACAAAGTGGCAATATTATAGCCTTTGGAGAAAATAATAGCAAGAAGAGCCATGATGGAACCAAATAATAAACCGGATCAAAAAACAGGTATTGAGCAGGCGAGCGGGGGACAGGCTGAATTCCATCCTCAAACTCTGACGGATCATCTCCGTGATCTGCGTTCCTGTCTGCTTATTTCTTTATCGGCGGTGGTTGTTGGCTTTGCCGGCGCTTATGGTTTTGTTGAATCAATAGGGGTCTGGTTTTTCAAGCCGCTTACTGATGTCCTGCCTGAGGGCTCGTCGCTGATCTTTACCTCATACCAGGAAGGGTTTTTTTTTATCTGAAGCTCGCTCTGGTCTGTGGTCTGTTGCTGGCCAGTCCGGTTATTTTTTATCAAATCTGGCGTTTTCTCGCCCCTGGTCTCTACAAACATGAAAAACGCGTACTGCTGCCTTTTTCCTTTCTTTCTACTTTTTGTTTCCTCAGTGGTGCTTCCTTTGGCTATCTGGTAGTCTTCCCGCCAGCCTTTCGTTTTCTTGTCGGCTACAGTAATGAGTTCTTGATGTCGCTGCCAGCAGTCAGCGAATATTTTTCGCTGGCGATCCGTTTGCTTATCGCCTTTGGTGTGATTTTTGAGATGCCGGTGTTGATGGTTTTTCTAGCCAAGATCGGGGTGATCACCTTATCTTTTTTGAATCGTAATCGTAAATACGCCATTCTGATCAATTTTATTATCGCAGCAGTGCTAACTCCTACCCCGGATGTTGTAAATCAGCTGATGATGGCGGTGCCACTGATGGTACTGTATGAGATCAGTATCATTGCCGTCTGGTTATTCGGGCGAAAAAGTTTTACCAGTTTTCACCCGCAAGCAGATGAACAGAATGTGGATAATTTAAAAAATAATCATCAGCAATAATGATTTTTCCCCGGGCTTTCTGGTTTTTTTTCGTTTGGTACGATATAAGTAGAAGCTAATATTTTTTGATTTTATTAACTGGAGGTTGTGATGAGCGTGACCGGAGATTTTGCAAAAGCGTTGGAGATTGGTCGTCCCCCTAATATCAAACAATTATTTCCTCACTCCCGCGCCCTGCTGGTCAGCGGCAAGGTCATTGACCGTGCCCTGCAGGCCAAAGGCGGGGCTATGACTATGGCGGCCAATGGCCGTAATATTTTTATTATTCGCGGAGCCCTGCAGGCGGCTCAGCGGGCAGATGCGGCATTGATCATTGAGATTGCCCGTTCTGAGGGCGGCGCCCAGGGCTATTGCGCCGTTAATTACTGGAATATGGCCCGGCAGGTTGATGCCATGTGTAATGAGCTGGGGATCACTGTGCCGGTGGCCATCCATGCCGATCATTATGGCATCAAGAAGATCGAAGATCTAGCTATGGCTAAAGTAGAGATTCCAACGATTTTTGAAGCAGGAATTACCTCTATTGCCATAGATGCATCCCATATGGCTGATGATCTGAACCTGCTGGCCAATATTGAGCTTAATGCCTTGATCCCTTCGTGGTCAGGACTAGAGACGGAAGTAGGTGAGATCAAAGGTTCGCAAGGTCTCTCCACCGTTGATGACGCCTCTTTTCTTATCAAGGGCCTGAACGCCCATGGGATCTGTGCCGACTGGATCGCCCTGAATAACGGGACCACACATGGCATGGAAGCGAGCAGTCAGGGGATTCAGGTGGAATTGACAGCCGAGATACACAAGGCTCTGGTCCCCTATGGTACTTCCGGTGCCCAGCATGGCACTTCCGGCAACAGCTCAGAGCGTTTACGACAAATTGCCAAACAGACGCACACCACCAAGGCCAATGTTGCCACAGCCCTGCAGATGGTATCCTGGGGGGTAGAGGTTAATGAATATGGCAATGCTATTCTCGATGAGAGCGGCAACTTGAAAAAGGTGAGTGGTGAAGGAGTCACTGAGGAAATGTGGCAACAGATGACCTCATATGCCGAGAGCAAAGGGTGGACAAGCGGCGATTATAAAAAGCTGAATCTGCCTTTTGAGCCCAGGTTACTTGGCCAGCCCCGCATGATTCGGGAGCGCATGGCCAAAAGAGTGGAAGATTTTGTCTATACCATGCTGATGGATGTATTTTATGCCGGAGGCAGTGCCACCCATGCAAGAGAGGTAATTCTTGAAGCTGGTTCTTATGACCTTGGGCCCAAAGTGGGAATGATTGAGGATCCTGCGCAATGGACTCGAGACCTGATTATTGAACGGGCGAAAACGCTTGTTGTTAATAATGGGCCCCAAGGTAACTTTGACGATTGAGTCGGCTGCCATCTATCAGTTGGTCGTTAAACAGCTGTTGGCTTTGCTGTCAATGATTTAAAAATGCAAAAATTAAGGAAGCCATGAAGAAAATACTGGTAACAGGAGCTGCTGGTTTTATAGGAGCGCATCTGGTGAGACGATTGGCTGACAAGGATGCGGAAGTAGTCGGTATCGATAACTTAACTGATTATTACGATCCCCAGTTGAAAAAAGACAGGCTGGCTCATCTGGCAACAGGGCAAAATGTCCGTTTTATCAATATAGATATTGCCGATCGTCAGGCCATGGAAAAGTTGTTTCAGGAGAACAGTTTTGATGCGGTGGTCAATTTGGCGGCCCAGCCCGGGGTTCGCTACTCCCTGATTAATCCGTACTCATATGTAGATACCAATATTGTTGGTTTTGTTAATATCCTGGAGGGCTGTCGCCATTCAGGTGTTAAACACTTTGTCTATGCCTCTTCCAGTTCGGTGTACGGTGCCAATACCAGGCATCCTTATTCGATCCATGACAATGTAGATCATCCGCTCTCCCTTTATGCGGCCTCAAAAAAGGCCAACGAATTGATGGCACATACTTATAGCCATCTTTTTGGTCTGCCCACCACCGGACTGCGTTTTTTTACCGTCTATGGCCCATGGGGGAGACCGGACATGGCACCAGTCCTGTTCGCCAAAGCCATCCTTACTGGTGAACCGATTAATGTTTTTAATAACGGTAATATGGAACGTGATTTTACCTATATAGACGATATAGTAGAAGGGGTGGTCCGGGTTATTGACAAGGTGCCTGAGCCTGATCCGCTGTGGAACGGGGACTCACCTGATCCGGCTACCTCATACTGCCCATACCGTATTTATAATATAGGTAATAATAAAAAAGAGAAGCTGCTGCATTTCATCCAGGTGCTGGAGGACAATCTGGGGCGAACAGCGGAAAAAAATTTCCTGCCCATGCAGCCTGGTGATGTCCAGGTTACTTATGCTGATATAGATGAGTTGATCCGGGATTTTGATTATAAACCGGCAACTTCATTAGAAGAAGGGGTACGTAAATTTGTGGAATGGTATAAAGATTATTATAAATAAAAAAGAACCAGATATAGATTGATCGCTCTTTAACGAGTTTTCAGAGAAGTCTCTATATCTTATCAAGCACAATGTACAACACGCGATATAACTCTCGCCTCCTTGTGCTTCCTGATGGGCTTTACAAACTCAGCAGGTGTTAGCAGGAGGGTGACGTGGAGATGGCTGGATGCGTGGCCTGGGGAGTGAAAAACGGGAAAATCATGTCGCCGGCTGTTTTGGTGCTGGAAATGACCTGATCCAATACCGAGTGATTGCCGTTTTTATTCATTTCAATCAGTTCCCAGCAATCTGTAGCGTTGGCGATGGCCTGCATGAAAGCCAGGTGTTGGGTGTGTCCGGTGCGATGGGCAATAACATGACCAAGGATAGGGCAGCCAAGAAGCGCAAGATCTCCGACCAGATCAAGTACTTTATGCCGGATAAATTCATCGCTGAAACGCAAACCTTCTTCGTTCAAGACTGTCTTTCTATCCCAGTGAATAGCAATGACATTGCTGAGATTTACGCCTAGCGCCAAGCCTTTCTCCCATAATTCTTCCACCTGTTCTACATAGCCAAAAGTTCTGGCCATCGATATCTCTTTGGCAAAGCGGTCGCCGGTCAGGTTGATGGAATAACGCTGAGTCTGGATGATTTCGTCATTAAAGCTGATCTTGCCGCTGACTTTAAACCCGTTATAGGGAAGTATCCGGATAAGGCTGTCACCGTCATGGTAGGTAATCTCTTTGGTGATACGCAAGACTTTACGCAGGACGGCCTGTTTTCGTTTTCCTGTCTGCTTGAGAAGAAGCATAAAAGGGCCAGCGCTGCCATCCATGATCGGAACTTCAATCCCATCAAGTTCAATATCGGCATTATCAATACCGTAGCCGTGAAGGGCAGCCATGAGGTGTTCTGTGGTGGAGACTGTGATGCCATTGTCGCTCAGAGTGGTGGCAAGGCAGGTATCAACAACTTTATCCATAAGAGCTTGGATATGCAGACCGGAAGTCATATCGCAACGGAAAAAACGAATCCCGTTGTTGGCAGGAGCTGGTTTGATCGCCAGATTAACAGGTGCACCGGAGTGTAAGCCAATGCCGCAACAATGGATGGTCCTACGCACGGTATGTTGATATGATTCTGTCTGATGTGTCATTGTAAAGCCTTGTTTTTAATTTAATATAATGAATTCTATATAAATTATGCAAAAATCAAGCCACCATAAAATGCTGATACAAGTAAAATAAATTTCTATATATATTAATATGTTAAATATATTAGGCGGCTGGCTTAGCTGTTAAGGTATTGTGGGAAAAAAAACACTAAGAGCTGGGATGTGGTAGAAAGCACTTCATTTTATTTAAGCGGATGGAGTCTTTCCAGAATGAAGGATTTTAATTCGTTATCGATATGAGTTTGCATTTGGAGACTGAAAAGAGGAAGAGAAAAGTCAAAGTTTTTTAATTTAACCATATCTTTAGCGGTAGTAATAAGTCCCTGAGCTCCGCTATTCAAGGCTTCTTTCTGGATCTGCCCTATAAGTCGTGAGGTATAAGGTTGATGATCTCTGAGGCCGGTAAAACCAGTTAAGGAGATGTCTTGCTCGCTCAGGGTATGTTGAAAAGCTGCAGGCCTGGCAATACCGCAAAAACCGTAGAGCGGCTTAGGCAGTATGGTAAGAGGACATATCTGGTCTGTTGTTGCCTCTTTTGCCTTAGCAGCTGTATAAGAGCTAAAAAAAACAGGTCTGCCAGGAAACCGATTCTGTAGCAGAGCAGCAAAGCGCTGGGCCCTGTCCCTGTTGTGTGCTGAGGTGCCTGTCATTAGAAAGGCATCACTACGGAGCAGGGCAGACACCGGTTCTCTGAGATGACCACCCGGGAAGACCCGGCTATTGCCGGCCAGTGAATCGGCGCTGAATAATACCAGATTGATATCGCGGTCAACGGCCAAATGTTGAAAGCCGTCGTCTAACAAGAGGATATCACAGCCAAGAGTTCGAATGGCATATTGGCAAGGCAGGGCCCGCACTATACCTGTTAAAATTGGTATCCCGCTTAAGGTCTCGGCCAGGAGTCTTGGTTCGTCCCCGGCCTGTTCCGCATCAAGGAAGATCTTTTGACCATCTGATACCACATTGACTTTCTTGCCGGCGAGGCCGCCATAACCACGACTAATTATAGCCGGTTTGTAACCCTGTTCCTTTAGGAAGTTGGCCAGATAACTGACGATAGGGGTCTTACCTGTTCCGCCCATAGTAAGATTACCAATAGAGATAACCGGCACCTCCATTTTATATCGACGAAAAAAATTTCTTTTGTATAACGAGGAGCGGAGCTTCATCGTCGCACTGTATAGCGGACTAAAAGGTCGTCCCAAAAGAAATAGGTTTTTTTTTGAATCAGGCATCGGAGTGATTAAAGAAATATTGATAGGTAAGACATAAAGTTATTACCTTTGTAGACCAGGAAAATGAAAAAGGTGTTTTTTTAATCAAATGATATTAATATATTTTATTTTTTCAGGTGATCATTGAATACTCTCTTTTGTGAATAGTTTCAGCTATAAAAATACCCCGGAGTAGACAGTTGTGAGCTGGTTTGTGTAATTAACGCAGATAGAATTTACAATAAGCGTCAAGATAATCATGTATAATTAAGATGAATTCGTTTTTTTAAATAAAAAGATAACTCTCTTCGAGAAGAAGGCCTGTAATAATATTCGTTATGCAGGCTCTTTTGTTTTAAACTTAGGATTCTATTACAGCAGTTTACTTACGATCAAGATGGTGGTTTTTTAATCTTGAAAAAGTCATAAGGATTAAAGATGAAAACAGTGAAGGCCGGAGTGATTGGTGTTGGTTATCTGGGAAAATTTCATGCCCAGAAATATGCCAAAATGGCAGGGGTGGACCTGGTCGGCGTTGTTGATAATGATCCAGAGATTGCCGCTAAGGTTGCCGCGGATTATGGCTGTGCCGCTTTTACTGATTACCGTGAGCTGCTACCACAAGTTGATGCGGTTTCTATTGTAGTGCCCACCAGCTTTCATCATCAGGTGGCGCTTGATTGTATTGAGGCGGGGGTAGATATCCTGCTGGAAAAACCGATGACTACCACCCTGGCTGAGGCCGACGACCTGATTGAGCGGGCCGATGCCAAAAAACTGATCCTGCAGGTAGGACATCTGGAGCGTTTTAATCCGGCCGTACTGGCCATGGAAAAATTTTTGACTGTTCCCGTGTTTATTGAAAGTATCCGGATTTCAACCTTCAAGAACCGAGGGGTGGATGTGGATGTCGTACTTGATCTCATGATTCATGATATTGATATTATTCTCAGTATTGTCCATTCACCCCTGAAGTCCATTCAAACAGTAGGGGCCCCGGTAGTGACGGCTACCACTGATATTGTTAATGCCCGTCTGGTGTTTGAAAATGGGGCCACGGCCAATGTGACGGCCAGCCGCATTGCCCTGACCAATATGCGCAAAATGCGGATATTCCAACCCGGTTCTTATATCAATGTTGATTTTGCGAGCAGAAAAGTGATGACCATCCACCTGACTGGTGATATTCAAGAAAATGGCGCCCCTGGACAGAATACCCAGGTCACTTCTTTTCCTGAAAGTGATGCTTTAAATGATGAGATTATCCATTTTGTGCAATGTGTCAGAGACAGAAACGAGCCCCTGGTTTCCGGCCGCGCAGGACGCCGCGCCCTTGAGGTGGCCCTCCTGGTAATGGAGCAGATCAGCCAGAATAGGGACCTGGAAGTGTATCAGCAGGTTAACGCAGCCCTGAAAATGAAGAAAATATTATGAACATTGCCAATCTTCCTGTTACACCAAAAAAAATTATGATTATTGCCGGAGAGGCCTCTGGTGATCTCCATGGTGCTCATCTGGTGCAGGCAATGCGCCAAAAACAGCCAGGGCTTGTCTTCTGTGGTATGGGTTCCCGGGAAATGGCGGCCGCCGGCGTTGAAATGCTTTTTGATGCCGGCAAAATTGCGGTGGTGGGTCTGGCCGAGGTGTTTACCCACTTGCCTGACATCCTGGCAGCCCTGAAGATAATCAAACAAAGAATAAAGGATGATCCGCCGGCTCTATTGATTTTAATTGATTTTCCTGATTTTAATCTGCTACTGGCCAAAAAAGCAAAAAAGCTGGGCATTCCTGTCTTTTACTATATCAGTCCACAGGTCTGGGCCTGGCGCACTGGACGGGTAAAAACCATTGGTCAGTTGATTGATACGATGGGAGTTATTCTGCCATTTGAAGAGTCTTTTTATCGCAGTCGCGGGGTTGAGGCCCATTATGTGGGGCATCCATTACTTGATTCAGTCAAAGTGACCATGGACCGGGCATCCTTTTGCCGCAAGTATGGCGTCAACCCGGAGCATAAGCTGGTAGGCCTTCTGCCTGGCAGCCGTAAAAAAGAGATCTCGGCACTGCTCCCTGATCTTTTAGCTGCTGCTAAACGTCTGGTAGGTAAATACGAACACGAATTCATCTTTCTTCTGCCAGTTGCCTCCACTATCTCGGAACAGGAGCTCTGGCATAATGGCCTGGCCAACTATTCGGAACTGATCAATATCAAACTGATCCATGAGGATCGCTATGATATGATGGCTGCTTGTGATGCTGTCGTGGCGGCCTCTGGTACAGTAACCCTTGAGCTGGCAATACTTGGTATCCCCATGCTGGTGGTTTACAGGTTATCGCCACAGACTTATTTTTTCGGGAAATTGCTGGCCAAACATATGCAATTTTTTTCGCTGGTTAATCTGATTGCTGAACGTTCGCTGGTGACCGAGCTGTTACAGGATGAAGTCAGTCCCGGCAAGATTGAGGCAGAAC
>ERZ1284729.139-NODE-139-length-12708-cov-21.807397_pt1 | contig 12708 bp, 17 predicted proteins | sample MGYA00454602_ERZ1284729 | MGnify/ENA primary metagenome ERZ1284729 (study PRJEB36292, sample SAMEA5787381) | metagenome | biome: Arctic soil; feature: perennial spring outflow channel; material: sediment | place: Canada | collected 2017-07-08 | depth 0.05 m ... | reverse complement strand
TGTGATACGGAGTGGCATCCTCACTTTCCTGAAATTTTAAAACTGAATATCCCAGGCTTACCTGGAAAGAATCTTCATCTTCCTTAATGATTTCCAGACCCAAAGTATCCCTGTAAAACCGAAGTTGTTTCAGCAAACGGGTAGTCGATATTTCAAGTTCTATAATTTTCATAAAAGAATTAGGAATTTATTATTTTCATGTGCTAATGGAATAGTGAGCCCAATGGTTGGATCGAATTTAAGTCTGATTTTTATTCATCCATTTTGGAACAGGCATTGGTTTAAAATGAAGCATCTTTTCATATAGTGATTCTATTGAATCGGAGATCAAAACCAGGTTCATGTTCTCTTCCTTCAACAAACCTTTGCGAACCATTTTATGCAGCAATTCAATCAAATCATCATAATACCCATTTATATTTAAAATTCCAATAGGCTTTTTGTGGAGCCCAAGTTGTCCCCAGGTCAGGATCTCAAACAATTCTTCCAGCGTCCCAAAACCACCTGGCAATGCAATAAAACCATCGCTTAGATCGTGCATTTTAAGCTTTCGCTCGTGCATATCCTTCGTAGTAATTAAACTTGTTAATCCCGTATGCACAACTTCTTTGGTTTTTAGGAAATCCGGGATCACACCGGTCACCTTTCCATTATTGAATAATGCACCTTTCGCAACCTGCCCCATAAGGCCAAGTTTACTTCCACCGTAAATGAGTTCTATTTCCTTTTTGGCCAAAAATGCTCCCACCTCATAGGCATCCTCATAAATCTTTTTGTCCAGGCCATCGCTGCTGGCACAAAAAACTGCCAGACTAAAAATATTATTTTTTGATTCTTCCATAGTATTCAATCTCAAATATTTATTTCCTGGTTCCTTTCAGCATTCTATTATTCCCGAAAATATCCTTTCCGGAAAAAGATTTAAAACCACAGAGGTTTAATACCTCTTCAGTTTCTTCTCCCAAATATTGATTGATCTCAAAATACAAACTTCCTCCCTGCTTTAAACCTGTCTCTGCTAATTTCGTTATTTTTTGGTAAAAAATTAAAGGCTCGAGATCTTTTACATACAAGGCCATTTCAGGCTCATTTTCCAGTACATTCCGGTGCATCTCCTTTTTTTCCAATTCCCGAACATAGGGTGGATTTGAAACTATAAGGTCGTATTTTTCGGGCAATTCAGATATTTTCAGAATATCCTGTAAAATGAAATCTATTTCTACATCATTCATTTTAGCATTTGAAATGGCAATTTTTAAGGCCCCTTCAGAAATATCAATCGCTGAAACCCTCGCTTTGGGAAGCGACTTCGCCAGGCTTATGGCAATACATCCGCTTCCGGTTCCTATGTCCAGAATAGAAAATTCCTCTGTTTTTGAACTTTTGAGATCTTCCAGTATCCACTGCACCAGTTCCTCAGTTTCAGGCCTGGGGATCAACACATTTTTATTCACTTTAAATTTTAATCCGAAGAATTCGGTTTCCCCGATGATATATTGAATTGGTTCGTGTTTCAGCAATCGGAGAAGTGCATCTTCAAACTTTTTTTCTTCAGAAGCTGATAGTTCTCTCCCATGATCCAGTGCGAGATCAAGTCTGTTCATTTCAAGATAAGCTTCGGTTATCAGATTAAAAAACGATTGTATTTCCCCCGATGGATATTCCTTTTTAAGCCGATCGAAAAATTTTGTTTTTATTTGGGAGACTAACACATTTCAGGTTTTAAGAAATTGAATTCAGCGACTATCTTAAATTTAGACTTACAAATCCTTAAGCATCCACATGGTACAATTATAATGTCCGGTATCTCCCATAGGTTTTTCCAGGGATCGAAAGCCTGATAGGCCATATAATTTCCTGGCGTTTTCCATATATGGAAGGGTTTCCAGGTAACATTGTTTGTATCCCTCTGATTTTGCATAATCAAGGCAGGTTTTCATCATTTCTGCACCTATACCTCTTCCCCGTGCTTCTTGGATGAAATACATTTTTTGTAATTCACAAATACCTGAGTCTGCACCTAATAAAGGTCCGATTCCGCAACCTCCAATAAGTTTCCCGTTTTCTTCAACAACAAAATAACTCATCCCGGGATGATCATAGGTGCTGAACATATCGTCCAGGGATTTATCCTCGTATGCGGTTCCAACTTTTGGCACACCCATTTCCACTAAAACTTTTCTCACAACCTCTGCAACCTGCTGATTGTCTTTTGGTTGAATTTCACGTATTTTATAACTGCTCATTTCTTACTAATAAATCCTATTTTTGTGATGTGAAGATACGCGAAAAATATATAAAAAGATGCATACAGCTGGCTCAAAACGGACTTGGAACCACCTATCCAAATCCATTGGTGGGAAGCGTTTTGACCTATGAAAACAGAATTATTGGGGAAGGCTGGCATCGAAAGGCAGGAGAGCCTCATGCAGAGGTAAATGCCATAAAATCTGTAAAAGACCAATCTCTTTTAAAAAAAGCAACCATCTATGTAAGCCTGGAACCCTGCAGCCATTATGGAAAAACTCCCCCGTGCAGCGATTTAATCATCGCATCGGGCATAAAGAAAGTGGTTATAGGCATTGTTGACCCCTTTGCAAAGGTTAAGGGAAGAGGAATAAAAAAATTGCTGGATGCCGGATGTGAAGTCAGCGTTGGGATTTTAGAGGACCAGTGCCGGGAATTAAATAAACGTTTTTTTACATTTCACGAAAAAAAACGTCCCTATATTATTTTGAAATGGGCCCTTACCGAAAATAATTTTATAGCTCCCAGCTCAAAAGAAGCGCGGGCACCGGTTTGGATCACGAACAACTATTCCAGGCAAATAGCGCATAAATGGCGCAGTGAAGAACAGGCTATTTTAGTGGGTACAAATACAGCTGTAGCAGATAATCCCAAACTTAATACCCGCTTATGGGAAGGATCAAATCCCGTGAGGATTTTACTAGACCAAAGCCTTAGAACCCCGTTAGACTCTGCTTTGTTGGATCGCTCGGTAAAAACCATTGTTATCACCTCTCAGACTTCTATAGACTCCTTTACGCAGGATGATGCAGAAAAAAATGAACTGATACTGGAGACCATCGATTTTGATAAGGAAATAGCCTCTCAAATAGCTGAAGTGCTTTATACTCATGAACTTCAATCGGTTATAATTGAAGGTGGCGGCAGGACCCTGCAAACATTTATAGATGCCGGACTTTGGGATGAAGCCAGGATATTTACGGGAGAAACCCTGTTCCCGGAAGGGGTAAAAGCTCCAGATATTAAGGGGAAATTAGCAAGGGAACAAAATCTAGGATCGGATAAATTAAAGATTTACATCAATGATTAAAACTATTATATTCGACTTTGGGGATATTTTTGTCAATTTGGACAAACCAGCTGCTTACAGGGAGTTGGAAATATATGGTATTAAAGATTTTCCTGAAGTGATCAGGGAGAAAAATCTGGAACTTGAAAAAGGGCTGATCTCTTCAGAGGAGTTTCTCAATTCCTATAAAGAGGAATTTGGCCTGGATCCGGACGATATCGTAAATTCCTGGAATTCAATCCTGATCGATTTTCCTGAATACCGGTTCAACTTCATCAAAAAACTTTCCGAAGAAAAGGAGTACCAGCTTATTTTGCTTAGCAATACCAACGAGATCCATATTGAATGGATTATAAAGAACGTTCCCTTTTTCGGGAAATTCAGGAACTGTTTTGATGCAGTTTACCTTTCACACGAGATAAACTTAAGAAAACCGGATTCCAATATTTATGAATTTGTACTGAAAACGCATTATCTCAGTCCTGAAAATTGTTTGTTTATTGATGACACAAAAGAAAACACGGAAGCCGCCTCAGCAATGGGAATTCACACCTGGAACCTAAATCCTGCCGAAGAAGATATTATAAACCTGTTCACTATTAAAAAAGATTTATTTTGATCTATCTTCTGCTTAGTGTACTTGCTTCAAGTGTAATTTTCGTCATCTTCAAACTTTTCCAAAGGTTTGAAGTAAACACGATGCAGGCAATCGTTATAAATTATTTTTTTGCCTGTTTGGTTGGATTTTTCGGTTTTATTCAGGAAACCGACATTTCCCTTGTCCCAACAAAATTATGGTTCCCCGGCACTTTAATTCTTGGAGCATTGTTTATTATAGTTTTTAATTTGGCGGCGATCACCACGCAGCGCAGCGGACTTTCAGTAGTAGCCGTAGCAACAAAAATGTCGGTGGTTATTCCGGTAATATTCGGAGTGATTCTTTATGAGGAAAGCACAGGAATTTTAAAAGTTACAGGAATTATCCTTGCTTTAATAGCGGTTTATCTAAGTTCCATAAAAACGCGGGAAGGCATCGCCATCAAAACAAAAAACCTGATATTCCCTGTTCTGGTTTTCCTGGGAAGTGGGATTATAGATACGATGATAAAATATCTGGAGACCTCGTATGTTGCCAAAGATGATGTGGCTTTGTTTTCAACCACCATTTTTGCTATTGCCGGCACAATAGGAATTTCTATTTTAGCAGGGCAGGCCGCCCTGGGCAAACTTAGAATTACCGGTAAGAATATTTTGGGCGGAATCATACTTGGGGTGCCAAATTATTTTTCCATTTATTTCCTTGTATTGGCACTACGAAGCGAAGGCTTTGAAAGTTCAACTGTTTTCACCATCAATAATGTAGCAATCGTTCTGGTTTCTACGCTTCTGGGGATAGTTTTATTCAAGGAACATTTACTCCGAAAAAACTGGATTGGAATCATCCTGGCGATTATCAGTATTTTACTGGTTGCAAACAGTTTAAACTTTTAATTTTGAAGGATACCTATAAAACCATTGTCAAACCAAGTAAAGAGGTTCTTTTCAAGGATAAAAACTCCAAATTTTTTGGGTATGCATTTCCTGTAATTTCCGAAGATGAAGTTAAAGTACATCTGGAGGATATAAAAAAGAAACATCACCAGGCGCGACACTGGTGTTATGCCTGGCAAATTGGAAAGGATGAAGAACACAGGCAATTTAGGGCAAATGATGACGGCGAACCTTCCAATTCTGCAGGAATGCCAATTTATGGCCAGATCCAGTCCTTTGATGTTACAGATATTCTAATCGTGGTAGTACGCTATTTTGGAGGTGTGAAATTGGGGGTTGGCGGATTGATTAGGGCCTATAAAACGGCTGCCCAAATGGCGTTAGAAAACAGCAAAATCGTAAAAAGAACCATTGATGAAAATTTTGAGATCCATTTTGATTATCCCGAGATGAATATCGTAATGAGGATTATTAAAGAAAATAATCTTTCTGTTATCGAGCAGGATTTAGGATTGGACTGCAAAATTTATATTTCGGTACGAAAAAAAGAAGCTGAGAATATTTTTGAGAAATTTCAGGCAGTTTATAAGGTGGAAATAAAAAAAATTGAAGACTAATTTTTTATTTTATTCAGAATATATTCCGGACATCGAATAGGTCTTTTTGTTTCAGAATCCATAAAAACCAAAATAGTATAAGCGGTAGTTATAAGTTCTTCGTCCTGATTAAAAACCTGATAGGAAAATTCTATTTTAACACGAGGCAGTTCCTTGAGTTGTGTTTCAATTCTCAGGATATCATCAAAGTATGCGGGTTTAATAAATTTCGTGTTCAACTCATAAACAGGTAACATGATCCCCTCCTTTTCAAGTGATTTATAGGATACACCCAATTCATCAAGCCAGTCTAGGCGGGCAATCTCAAGGTATTCTGCATAATTCCCATGGTGGACTATGCCCATTTGGTCGGTTTCCGCATATCTAACTTTAACAAAGGTATGATGTCTTTTCATGAAATATTTCGGGTATTATTTAACCAGGTTTTGTACTTTCATAGCTGAAAGGAAGTATGCACAAAATTTTCTTAAAATTCAAGACCTAAACCGTTTTTTTATTAGATATTTTGTTCACATATTTGTTTCACGGAAAATTTAGAGAGAAACCATTTTTTTTCTAAATCCAAGGAATCTACTAACCAACCAATAACCAAATATAAAGCATGTCAAAAACTGCGCAATCAGTTTGGAATAGCTGTCTAGCTTTTATCAAAGATAACATAACCCCCCAAGCCTACAAAACCTGGTTTGAGCCGATACAAGCAGTAAAACTTACCGATTGTGCGTTGAGCATACAAGTTCCTTCTAAATTTTTTTACGAATGGCTGGAGGAGCACTATGTAAAGCTGCTAAAGGTCTCCCTTACAAAAGAGTTGGGTGAAAAAGCGAAACTGGTGTATGTTATTAAGATGGAAAATACTTACGGCAACAAACTCCCTTTTACCGAAAAAATCCCAAGCACCCAACGAAGCCATATGGCTTCACAGGAAGTAGATGTACCTGTTAAAAATAAAAATCCGGAACTACGAAATCCCTTTATAATTCCAGGAATACGGAATGTAAAGATCGAATCACAATTAAATCCAAACTATAATTTTGAGAATTTCCTTGAAGGAGATTCTAACAGACTTGCAAGATCTGCAGGGATGGCTGTTTCCAATAAACCTGGTGGAACTTCATTTAATCCCCTGCTCATTTTTGGTGGAGTAGGTTTAGGAAAAACACATTTAGGCCACGCCATTGGAGTTGACATAAAAGATAAATACCCTGAAAAAACGGTTTTATATATCTCTGCGGAAAAATTTACCCAACAGTACATTGAATCGGTAAAGAAGAATAACCGAAATGATTTTATTCATTTCTACCAGATCATCGATGTTCTTATCGTGGATGACATTCAGCTTTTATCCGGAAAAGCGGGAACTCAGGATGTGTTTTTTCACATTTTTAACCACCTGCACCAAAACGGTAAACAGGTTATTTTAACAAGTGACAAGGCTCCTGTAGATATGCAGGATATCGAGCAAAGATTGTTGTCCAGATTCAAATGGGGACTTTCAGCAGAATTGCTTCATCCCGACTTTGAAACCCGGGTATCCATAATACAGAGTAAACTATATCGGGATGGTGTTGAGATGCCGATAGATATCATCGAATTTTTGGCCAACAATATAAAAACAAATATCAGGGAACTGGAAGGAGCTATAATTTCGCTTATTGCCCATTCCTCATTTAACAAGAAAGACATTACCCTGGAACTTGCTAAAAAGATCGTAGACAATTACGTGAAAAACACCAAGCGCGAAGTCTCCATTGATTTCATTCAGAAAATTGTAAGCGATTATTTCCAGATGGACGTGGAAACACTTCAATCTAAAACACGGAAGCGACATATTGTTCAAGCCCGTCAATTGGCGATGTTTTTCGCCAAAAAGTTCACAAAGGCATCTCTGGCAAGTATTGGAAGTCAAATAGGAAAAAGAGATCATGCCACTGTTCTTCACGCCTGTAAAACAGTAGATAATCTCGCTGCGACAGATAAACAATTTAAGAAATTTGTTGAGGATCTTAACAAAAAACTGACATTGTAACTCCTGTAAATAAATTAAGCAATAACTCCTGAACCTTTGGGAGAAAAATAAAAAAACAACAAAATACATATGCAAACCAAAGTTTTGATGGTGTGCCTTGGAAACATTTGCAGATCACCACTGGCCGAAGGAATTCTAAAATCCAAACTGAATACGGATAGTGTTCATATTGATTCTGCCGGTACCGGAGATTATCATATAGGCGATCCTCCCGACCCAAGATCCATTGCTATAGGCAAAAAATACGGTCTGGATATCACCAATCAACTCGGAAGACAATTTGAACCAGCAGATTTTGATCGTTATGACCACATCTATGTGATGGATAATTTCAATTTTTCTGATGTGATTTCCCTGGCAAAAGATGAGGAACAAAAAAAGAAAGTAAAACTTATTCTAAACGAGGTTTTCCCTGGAGAAAATGTAGATGTCCCCGATCCTTACCAGGGAGGACAGCAAGGTTTTGAAAATGTTTACCAAATGCTCAATGAAGCCTGTGAGATCATCGCAAAAAAATTAGAAGAGAAATAAATCAATTCCCCCGGGAGAAACTCCACTCTGGTATTCAAGATTTCTGTAAGCCAATCCATCTAAAATAATGTCTCAAAGCCCTTTTCAATATTCCGGTAAATTATATTTGATCCCAACAACTTTGGGAACCTCAAATCCTGAAGAAGTCCTTCCGGCGAGTATTAAAAGAATTTTTGAAAAGATAGATCATTATATAGTTGAAAATGAAAAAACCGCGAGAAGATCGATAAAGCAGGTAGATCAGGAAAAAAATCAATCTTCATTAAAGCTTAGTCTTCTAAATAAATATACCGATCCTGCAGAATTAAGCAATTTTTTAAATCCATGTAAAGAAGGCATAAATGTAGGCTTGCTTAGCGAAGCCGGATGTCCCGGGGTAGCAGATCCCGGAGCCGAAATCGTGAAACTCGCTCATCAAATAGGAATACAGGTAGTACCATTGGTGGGGCCTTCCTCAATTTTACTGGCTATGATGGGAAGCGGCATGAACGGGCAAAGTTTTACATTTAACGGGTATCTCCCAATAGATAAGAAAGAGCGAAAACAGGAACTTAAAACCCTGGAGCGAAATTCAGCTGAAAGAAATCAGGCGCAGCTTTTTATTGAAACACCTTATAGAAATAATAATTTACTGGAGGACATGAAGCAAATTCTAAATCCTGCTACCAGGCTTTGCATCGCATGTGACTTAACACTCCCATCAGAATTTATTTTGACCAAGAGCATTATGGACTGGGATAAAACAAAAGTAGACCTTCATAAAAGGCCTACTATTTTTATCATTCAAAAAGACATTTAAGCCTTAATAATGGCTTTAGCTCTTTGTTCAGGTTTTACAAACGAGGTGTCGTAACCTTCAAATCGTTTCATATAATAGCCAATAGTAGTCCCAAAGGCATCACTAAAGGCATTGGCTCCCCAACTTCTTAAATATTTTTTTACACTACCGGGACCGGCCAAATGAGCTGCTGCCAGGATTCCGGATTCTGTAATGGTGATTCCATTAATCTTTTTACCGGAAAACCGTTTTATGTCCCTTATCAAAATCCATTTATTCCTGGATGCATTGGCATAAAAAGCGGATTCCTGAAGTTCAGGGGAATTTAAAAAACTTTCGGTGTTATAAATTCCAATTAATTCCAGGGTACCTTTTCCAAACTGGTACTTCCCCATATAACCGTATTCATTTACAACCTTATAATCACCACGGGACTCCTTAAAAGCCACTGCTTCCTTGAAACCTATATAAGATTTCCCCAATTGGGGAACAGCCTTTAAAGGCAATTCCAACAAAAGACTGTCGCTAAAAGCACTTACAGTATATTCAATACTATCTAAAGAAGATGTTTTATACATCTCTAACTCTAAATTTGCAGCCTCTTTAGTTGAGAAACTAAAAAATAAACACCCGGCTACAACAGGTAAAATTGAAAATTTTGCAACTTTCCTTTTCATAATTTTTGATTCTGAGAAGCAAACCGTCAAAATGACCCTTCTCAATTTCGCCGTGCAAAGATACAATAATTTTCATTAATTTGATTTACAGGTTGTTAATGATTTCCCAACTATGTTTCTAAACCCTTAGGCAGGTTTTATAATTTTATGGCCAAAGGAAAATTTGAAGAAAATTAGTGACAGACTTTAAATGAAGATTACGGTTTAAATTTTTACCCGCTATAGAAATAAATGAATTAACTTATATACCATACTAAACCTATAATTAAAATTGAAGACCTGGTTCCTGATATTATTTTCGATTTCATTGTGCTGTAACGCGCAATTTTATGAATTTGAAAAAGAAAACTATTTTTTTATTAATACCGGAGTTGATCTACGGAATGCTGCTTACCGGGGCACAGTAAATTCCCGGGCGTTGGATATAGTATATGGAATGGGTGCCAGAACGGGGAATTTTCAGGCTGAGGCCTGGTATGAGTCCTTTACAAGGATTAAATATGAAGCCTTTGGCATGAACCTGAATTATGTATTTAGGCCGGAAAGAAGATTGGTTCCAATGGCAGGGCTGGAGCTGGGATTTATAAAAAGACCAAAGCATATACATCCTTCTTTGGCTTTTATTGCACAATTGGATTTTAATTTTTCCAGATTTTTTGTTTTTATAAGAGGTCAGGGAAAACTTCGTACCGACCTGGAACATCTTACCAAAGGATCTGTTTATGGAGGAATAGGTTACAAATTCTGAATTCTAATAATCCTTACCTTCTCACTCCCTGCTTATTGATCCAGCGAATATAAGCCTGCTTGTTGCGGTTGTGCTGAGCTAAATTTTCCGCGAATTTATGATAACCGAAATTTTCAACATCTGCCACAAAAAAGAAGTATTTGTGTTTTTCATAATTCAAAACCGCATCTATAGAAGAAATATCCGGCATCGCAATAGGTCCGGGAGGCAAATCTTTATACAAATAAGTGTTGTACGGGGAGTCTATGGTAAGATCTTTATATAAAACCCTTTTTATTACGGTGTCAAAATTCTGTGATTTCTTCTTAATCGCAAATATCACAGTGGGATCTGCATCGAGTTTCCAACCATTTTTATACCGGTTCATATAAACCCCGGCAACTTTGGCCCGTTCGTCTACTTTAGCGGTTTCCTTTTGAACTATAGAAGCGATCACGGTAACTTCATTTGATGTGAGGTTGATTTCAGCAGCTTTACTCAAACGCTCGGGAGTCCAGAATCTTTTGTATTCCTTCAGCATTCTGTCCCGAAATCCTTCTGCTGAAGTATTCCAGAAAAATTCATATTGATTTGGAATATACATCGCCAAAGCGGTTTCGGCATTAAAATTATTCTGTTTCAAAAACGCTTCATCTTTCATCATCTTCAAAATCGAACTGCTGTCTGCCTCAATTTGGTTTGATACCCTACCGGCAAGATTTTCCAGGCGTTCCTGATTATTGTAAACAACCCGAACCGGTTTGTTGCCACTTCTTAAAACATTTATAATTTGATTATTGTTCATGTTCTTTTCAAGAATATACTTCCCCGCCTTTACATTTTGGGCATAATCCTTTTTTTGAGCAACTACATCAAATGCAGAAAGATCTTTTAAAAGAGGCTTTAGACTATCTATAACGGTAGCATAGGAAGCTCCTGTAGGAATATATACCGTGCTGGTATCATTTTTAAAACTTGTATTGGGAGAGAAAATGTAATTGTAGATATTATAACTGAAAACACCTAACACAACAAGCCCAAGAAGGGCAATAACAATAAGAATTTTTTTAATGTACATTGTTTATTAATTGGTATAAGATCTCATCTTTAAATTTTCCGTTTACAAGGATCCAGTCTTTTTTGACTCCTACTTTTCGGAAATTATTTTTTTCGAATAAATTGATACTCGGTTTATTGTCTGCTGTTACACCTGCATATAACTGATGTATCCCCAAATGGCTGAAACAATAATCGGCGATTAAAGAAAGTGCTTCAGCTCCATAACCTTTACCCCTGTTAGATTCATCTACAATAAGAATTCCAAGGGCTGCCCGTCTGTCTTTTGGTTCAAGATCAAAAACGTCTATTAAACCAACAGGTTCATGATCATTACTGCAAATCATAAGCCGTAATTGTTTCACTTCATAAATATCCCTGTGGGTATTCTGAAGATATTTTTTTATTAAATATCGGGAATAAGGGACTTTAGTAGCACTTATCTCCCAAAATTCCTCTGTATTTTCTACTTCGAAAATAAAATCGAGGTCTTCAGGCTCCAGCGCCCTTAGATAAATTTTTTCTCCTTTTAAGGTCAGCATTCTATTTCGCCTTTAAAAACATTTTCTGTTGGCCCTGTGAGCCATATATTTTGAAAATCATTTTCAGACTTTTCAAATGAAACTTCCAATTTTCCACCCGGAGTTTCGAGAAAAATGTTGGCAGAATTTGTTTTTCCAGTAGCATTCACGGCCAGTGCAACTGCAGTTACCCCTGTACCGCAGGAATAGGTTTCATCCTCTACTCCCCGCTCATAGGTTCTTACCAAAAATGATTCGGCTCCTGTTTGCTGAACAAAATTTACATTTGTCCCACCATCACTTTCATATTTTTCAGAATAACGGATTTTCGATCCCTCTTTTTTTACATCAATATCGCCAACATTATCAGAAAAAATGATTTTGTGAGGTGAACCCGTATCCAGAAAGAGCTCATTTTCATTTAGATCCTCTGCATTAACATCCATCATTTTTAAACTGATCTTCCCATCTTTTATAATCGCCTGGTGTTGCCCGTCAATAGCATTAAATATAGTTTCAGAACCTATAATCCCGAGGTGATTTGCAAATGCAACAATACATCTGCCACCATTTCCGCACATACTGCTTAGATTCCCGTCTGCATTAAAATAAACCATCCTAAAATCCTCATTATCAACATCGGTTGACTCCAGCAGAATCAGGCCATCTGCTCCAATTCCAAACCTTCGGTGACATAAATGATGTATGAGATTGGTATCATTTTTGGGGAATATAGCTCCCCGGTTATCTATCATTATAAAATCGTTTCCAGTTCCGTGGAATTTGTGAAAGTTAACCATCATAAAATTGAAATTAGTGCTTGTAAAGATACAATAATATGAAGGAAATTAACTCTTGATAAGCACAGGTTCCAGACACAGAAGTAGAGAGATATAAATTAAATACAAACTTAAAATGAAAAAATTCGCAACTTTATTAAGTGTATCTGTCTTAGGCGGTATCAT
>ERZ1284729.138-NODE-138-length-12722-cov-12.785506_pt1 | contig 12722 bp, 13 predicted proteins | sample MGYA00454602_ERZ1284729 | MGnify/ENA primary metagenome ERZ1284729 (study PRJEB36292, sample SAMEA5787381) | metagenome | biome: Arctic soil; feature: perennial spring outflow channel; material: sediment | place: Canada | collected 2017-07-08 | depth 0.05 m ... | reverse complement strand
AAAAAGAAGAAGTGGAAAAACTTCAGGAAAAATTCAGCAAAGAATTTGAAAACCTTGCCAACAAAATATTAGATCAGAAATCAGAAAAATTCACCCTTCTCAACAAGGAAAATATTCAGAATATATTAAATCCCTTAAACGAAAAAATAAAAAACTTCGCGGAAAAAGTCGAAAAAAACAGCAATGATTTTATAGACAGGCACGCCCAACTTAGTGAACATCTTAAAAGCCTTAATGAGCAAAGCATCAAGATAAGCGAAGAAGCCAACAACCTAACCAAAGCACTTAAGGGAGAAAATAAAACCCAGGGCAATTGGGGAGAATTAATTTTGGAACGCGTTCTCGAAAAATCGGGTTTGGTAAAAGACAGGGAGTATTTTGTACAAAAAGCCTACGCCGATGATGAAGGAAATAAGGTTTTACCTGATGTTATAATCCATTTGCCCAATGACAAAAGAATGGTGATAGATTCTAAAGTCTCATTGACGGCTTATGAAAAATATGCCAATGAGAGTGATGAAAAGCTAAAAAACAGCTATTTAAAAGATCATTTAAAATCCTTGATCACACATATAAACCAGTTGAGTTCCAAGAAATATGAAGATCTGTATAAAGTTGAATCCCCGGATTTTGTTTTAATGTTCATACCAATAGAACCCGCCTTATACCTGGCTCAAAATGCCGACAATTCGTTTTTTTATACGGCTTTTCAAAAAAATATCCTTTTGGTAAGTCCCACCACTTTATTATCTACTTTAAGAACCATAGATACGATCTGGAGCAACGAAAAGCAGCAGCAAAATGCCATTGAAATAGCAAATCACGCTTCATCGCTTTATCATAAATTTAAATTATTGCTGGATGATCTTGAGATTGTGGGAAATAGGTTAAAATCAACTTCCACGGCTTATGAAACTTCTATGAAAAAGCTTACCGGGAACCAAAATTTAATAAAAGACATAGATAAACTGGAGGAACTTGGTATTTCCCCAAAACAAAAAATAAGTCAATCCTGGCTAAAAAGGTCTGATTCTGACCACGATTTAATAGATAACGAACAATTAATTTAAGATGAAAAAAACACTATTCTATATCCTTGGAGCAATTTTATTTTTATTTATTTCTTATTTTGCCTTTGTATATTATGTCCCGTATAGTGAAGGAACACGTTCCGGGGAACTCATAAAATTCAGCCGGAAGGGCGTAATTTTTAAAACCTGGGAAGGTGAGATCAGCCAGGGAATAAGCGGGGCACAGATCTTTCAGTTCTCGGTTTTGGACAAAGATCAGGAAGTGATAAAAAAACTTCGGGAAAACGAGGGGAATTATGTAAAACTCACTTATGTTGAGAGGTATGCCACTTTTGTATTTTGGGGGGATTCCAAATATTTTATACAAGGCGTTAAAGAAGAACAATCCCCACATTTTAGAGATCGATAATGAATAAAGAATTCAAAAAAATAGAAGATTCCCAAATCTTACTTTCCCAATTAATGCTTCCCTCCTATTCCAATTTCAACGGAAAGATCCACGGGGGATATATTTTATCGCTGCTGGATCAAATCGCATTTGCCTGTGCTTCCAAGCATTCACGGGCTTATTGCGTGACTGCCAGCGTGGATACGGTAGATTTCCTATACCCCATTGAAATAGGGGAATTGGTAACTATGAAAGCTTCGGTTAATTTTGTTGGAAACAGTTCTATGATCATAGGCATTCGGGTGGAAGCCGAAAACATTCTCACTGGAGTTGTAAACCATTGCAATTCTTCCTATTTTACTATGGTTGCGAAGGATAAAGTTGGAAATTCAATTCCTGTTCCGGGATTAATTCTCGAAAATGATAATGATGTCCGCAGATTTATAAAAGGTATTAAAAGAAATAAAATAAAGTTGAAACGAAAAAAGGAATTTGAGGAAACCAGCTTTTCTTCAGAAGAATATTTGCATTTGCTGAAGGATTTCAATATAAAAATCCAACGAAATTGAAGGCCCACGGGTTTATAATCGCCTTATTTGTCGCTATTTTATTGGCGTATCTATTTCCAACTGCCCTAAGTGATCTGCCTTTAAAGCAAATAACCAGTATTGGAATTGGGTTAATTTTCTTTTTCTACGGACTTAAACTCGCGCCTTCAGAGTTAAAATTAGGCTTTTTAAACTATCGTTCACATATTTTAATACAACTCACCACCTTCGTGGTGTTTCCACTTCTCACACTCCTGTTCCTTCCGTTCTTTGATGGTGGGACGGAATCAAGGCTTTGGTTGGCAATCCTTTTTCTGGGAGCTCTACCCTCCACTGTTTCATCGGCAGTTATAATGGTAGCAATAGCAAGGGGAAACCTCCCAACCGCTATTTTTAATGCAACCATATCAGGATTGATCGGTATTGTAGCTACCCCACTTTGGTTAAGTATTTTTATGATGAAATCCGGGGAGTTTGAAATTTTAGATATTTTGCTAAAGCTTTTCCTTCAGGTTTTATTGCCATTGATAATTGGGGTGCTATTGCAACCATATTTAGGGAAAATGGCACGTTTGCATAGTTCTAAATTGAGCTTATTTGACAAATCGATTATTGTACTGATCGTCTTTAATAGCTTCAGCAATTCCTTTACCTCAAAATTATTTGATACTATCAAAGTACTGGATCTGTTGAAATTATTCGGAATTGTGCTTGTTTTATTCTTCCTGGTTTATGGGTTGATAGGTTATATATGCAAACTAATGGACTTCAGTTTGGAAGATACCATTACCGCCAAATTTTGCGGAAGCCAAAAATCACTGATTCACGGTACGGTAATGGTCAAAATTATTTTTGGGAATTCTGCAAGCCTGGGTCTTTTCCTTTTGCCAATTATGTTTTACCATATTTTACAACTGCTTTTGATCTCAATTTTTGCCGAAAATTACCGGAAACGGTCGCTGCAGCAAAGCAGTAAATAACCAAGATATAGCCATGGTTTTTATGGCTTTTTATAGATACATTGCATACTTCGCGGCATTGATGGTAAATAAGATCCATCCTATTACCAATAGCAAACCTCCAAGGGGAGTTATTGGGCCTAAAAAACGGAGTTTTTTCCCACTTGCAGCACTTAAATTAAGTCCGTAAATGCTGAAAGAGAACAAAAAAACACCAATTATAAGACTCCAACCCATAATTTGCTGAGAGGTTTCCAGAAACGGAAAAGCAATTCCGGTTATAATAAGCAAAAGGGCATGGTACATTTGATATTTAACCCCGGTTTCAAAACTTTTTAGTTGATCTTCTGTAAACCTCGATTTTAACGCATGGGCACCAAATGCGCCAAAAATTACCGCAAGACCACCGTAAACACCACCAAAAATTAATATGACTTCCTTCATTTAAATAAATTTTATTCCGTTTTCGCATTGTCTGGTTTCTCAATAATTACCAGATAAAGGCTTCTAAAAGCTAAAATTAAGGTAAATAAAACCCTGATCAGCTGAAAAAATACAATTTATAGTACCTTTATAAAAAATTGACGAATTATGAAAAAATCCTTTTTTATTGCAGCGATTTGTGCGCTGTTTTTCACGAGTTGCAGCCAAAAGATCGTAGGCACCTGGAATATAGACAAATATGAAATAAATGATCAAAAAGGTCAGAAAGCTGTCTTAAAAAATGCCGGAGAGATCACTTTGAAAAAGAATGGCACCGGTGAGAAAAATGTAAGCTATAGCATCTTCAGTAATGATTACAGCGACATTCAGCCTTTTAAGTGGAATTTAGAGGAAACAAATTTGACCATTACCGGGTCAAATCCTAAAGAAGAATCTGATTTTAACAAAACCTGGATCGTCATTACCAACAAGAGCAAAAAACAGGTTTGGAAATCTACCGATGGCAGCACTACTGTGCAAGTTTTAGAACTTAGCAAGAAGTAATCCTGCTCCAACTTAACAATAAAAAAGGCAGCCTAATTTTATTTTTTAGGCTGCCTTTTTAAATCTAGATTTTTTTTACTTGCTCAAATACATTCTTCTTCTGGCATACAGTTCATAAAATGCATCATCTTTAAGACTGTCTATAAAAAGGATGCTTTCTCCTGTGCTCTTCATTTCGGGTCCCAATTGTTTATTTACATTAGGGAATTTATTGAAAGAAAATACCGGTTGTTTAATAGCATATCCCTTCAGTTCAGGCTTGAAATCAAAATCGGTTACTTTATTATGCCCCAACATTACCTTGGTCGCATAATTCACATAAGGTTCTCCGTATGCTTTTGAAATAAAAGGAACGGTTCTCGAAGCACGTGGATTGGCTTCAATTATGTAAACCTTTTCATCTTTTATGGCAAATTGAATGTTTATAAGTCCCACAGTGTGTAAAGCCAGAGCGATTTTATTTGTGTGGTCAATGATTTGTTGCATTACCAGATCGCCAAGGTTAAAAGGAGGAAGCAAGGCATTGGAATCTCCGGAATGTATTCCGCAAGGCTCGATATGCTCCATTATTCCAATTATATAGACATTTTCTCCATCGCAAATAGCATCGGCTTCCGCTTCAATTGCTCCATCCAGATAGTGATCCAGCAATAATTTGTTATTCGGGATTTTGCGGAGCAGATCAACTACATGGGTTTCAAGGTCGTCTCTATTTATAACGATTTTCATTCCCTGTCCACCAAGTACATAAGACGGCCTGACCAAAATCGGGAATTTCAGTTCATCGGTCAGTGCGAGGGCTTCATCGGCAGTTTCAGCAATTCCAAATTCGGGATATGGAATATCATTATCCTGGAGCAGTTTTGAGAAGCTTCCTCTGTCCTCCGCTAAATCCAGGGATTGGTAAGTTGTTCCTATGATCTTAATTCCATATCTGTCTAATTTTTCAGCTAGTTTCAGGGCAGTTTGACCACCTAACTGAACGATTACCCCTTCGGGCTTTTCGTGACGGATTATATCGTAGATATGTTCCCAATAGACCGGTTCAAAATAAAGCTTGTCGGCCACATCAAAATCGGTTGAGACCGTTTCGGGATTACAATTGATCATAATTGTTTCATAACCACATTCAGCCGCAGCCAATACGCCGTGCACGCAGCTGTAATCAAATTCTATTCCCTGGCCTATCCTGTTTGGTCCAGAACCCAGGACTACTATTTTTTTCTTTCCGGTGACCACGCTTTCATTGTCAACATAGCGTTTCCCGTCCGGGGTTTCTATTTCAGCTTCAAAAGTGGAATAGTAATATGGAGTCTGCGCTTTAAATTCAGCGGCACAGGTATCTACCAATTTAAAGATCCTGTTTATCCCAAAGGCATCCCTTTTATTGTAAACCTCGCTTTCCAAACAATCCAACATATGCGCTATTTGCCTGTCTGCAAAACCTTTTTGTTTGGCTTCCAGCAACAAATCCTTCTGTAAATTGTCAATATTATACTTTGAAACTTCAACTTCAAGGGCATAAAGTTCCTCATATTGTTTAAGGAACCACATATCTATTTTGGTGATTTCGTGAATGCGGCTTAACGGGATTCCGATCTGAATTGCATCGTAAATCACAAAAACTCTATCCCAGCTTGCAAAGGTGAGTTTTTCAATAATCACCTCGTATTTGGTATAGCCCTTTCCATCTGCACCAAGGCCATTTCGGCTAATTTCAAGCGATTGGGTGGCTTTGTGAAGCGCTTCCTGAAAAGATCTTCCTATACCCATCACCTCTCCTACAGATTTCATTTGAAGGCCGAGCGTGCGATCACTTCCTTCGAATTTATCGAAGTTCCATCGTGGGATCTTTACAATTACATAATCCAGACTTGGTTCAAATAAAGCTGAAGTAGATTTGGTAATTTGATTTTCCAGTTCATCCAAATGATAGCCAATAGCCAGTTTTGTGGCAATTTTTGCAATAGGATATCCTGTAGCTTTTGATGCAAGGGCAGAGGATCTGGAAACCCGGGGATTAATTTCAATAGCAATAATATCTTCATTTTCGTCTGGGCTAACTGCAAATTGTACGTTGCATCCACCGGCAAAATCACCGATACTACGCATCATTTTAATAGCCATATCTCGCATTCTCTGAAATGTTGTATCACTAAGAGTCATCGCCGGGGCAACCGTTATGGAATCTCCGGTATGTATTCCCATAGGATCCATATTCTCAATGGAACAAATAATAACAACGTTATCATTTCTATCCCTTAAAAGTTCCAATTCAAATTCTTTCCAACCTACTAAGGCTTTATCTATAAGCACCTCGTGAATTGGTGATGCTTCAAGTCCTCTGGTGAGCAATTCGTCAAATTCTTCAGCCTTATGCACAAAGGCCGCCCCGCTTCCGCCCAGAGTAAAAGAGGCACGGATAACCAAAGGGAAACCGAATTCCTGAGCCGCCTCTTTTCCTTCCAGATAAGAAGTGACAATTCTTGCTGGTGCTACCGGGATCCCGATCTTATCCATAAGGTCTTTAAATTTCTCACGGTTTTCGGTAATGTTGATAGCATCAATATCAACTCCTATAAGTTTTACTCCAAAATCCTTCCAGATACCCTTTTCATCTGCTTCAATACATAAGTTTAAAGCGGTTTGCCCACCCATGGTTGGCAAAACGGCATCCAGGTTGGGATGTTTCTTAAGGATCTCTAAAATAGATTTTGTAGTAAGCGGTTTCAAATAAACATAATCGGCCATAGATGGGTCGGTCATGATGGTCGCGGGGTTGGAATTTATCAGAATTGTCTCTATTCCTTCTTCTCTCAAGGATTTTAAAGATTGGGCACCCGCGTAATCAAATTCGCAGGCTTGGCCAATTACAATTGGTCCGGAACCAATTATTAAAACACTTTTAATCTGATTATTTTTCGGCATTTTAAAGAGTAATTATTTTTTTATAAAAATAGGAATCGTTTGGATAAAAAAAAGGCGTTACTTAAAAAAGTAACACCTTAATATTTTGATACTAATTTTCACTAGTGTTTGTGTCTTGTCTCAGAGGATACAGATAATTTTTTTCTACCTTTTGCCCTTCTTCTAGCCAGCACTTTTCTTCCGTTCACACTTGCCATGCGCTCTCTGAAACCGTGCTTATTTTTTCTTCTTCTCTTAGATGGTTGAAACGTTCTTTTCATTTTATTATCTTTAAATCTCTATGGAAACCTTAGTTTAATTAGTTTTAAGCCTTTCTTTAAAACTGCGGGCAAATATACAAAGACTTTGATATCTTCCAAAAACTAAATATAAATTTTTTTTAATAGTTTTTACTAACTTTGCGAACTGAAAAAACACCACCCAATATGTTTAACAAAAATATCAAATTAGTTATCACAGGAATAATAATCGCTGTTGCCATTTGGCAATTTACCCTCGGAAACATTGGGAACGGTATTATGTATATTCTGATTTCAACAATATTTATTTTTCTGTATTTTAAAAATGAAATGATCCTAATGGCATTTTTAAGATTGCGAAAACAAGACTTTACAGGCGCAAAAAAATGGCTCGATAAAATAAAAAAACCTGAAACAGCACTTACTCAAGGCCAACAAGGCTACTTTTGGTACCTGCATGGGTTGATGCTTTCTCAAACAAATATTACCAAGGCCGAAAAATATTTTAAAAAGGCCATAAAACTCGGATTGTCAATGAAACAGGATCTTGCGATGGCCAAACTCAATTTGGCTGGTATTGCAATGACCAAAAGGCGAAAACGCGAAGCTCAAATCTACCTGACTGAGGCAAAAAAACTGGATAAACATGGAATGTTAAAAGAACAGATCCAAATGATGAAACAACAGATGAAAAAAATCTAATATCTTAAGTACTAAAACTCTCTTAAGACATTTAATTTTGTTTAACCCTTTGGCGAGTATTTTTACCCTTTAACGATTAAGTTTCGCCACACCTCCCAGCTTACCTAACTTTGTATTATTATATTGTAAATACAATAAATGGTGAGATTTTTACTGCTGTTTTTATTCTTATATTTCACCCAACCTTCCTTTGGACAACAGGAAGAGGACAAAATTTTCTTCTCTGAAGCTCTTTCACAAAATTTGCCCGATTATGAAAAAAAAGCTAAAAAAGCTTATGAACTTAGGGATTACAACCGGGGACGAGAATTATTTGATTCTTTGGTGAAATTTGATTTAAACGAAAGTTATATGGATAACTTTCAATTTAATCAAGTAAACAGCAAAAAAATCAACTTTTACGACTTCAAAAAACCTATATATCTTATCACTTATTCCTCTTGGTGCATTGCCTCTGAAGGAGAAATCCCAGCCCTAAATCAATTGGCAAACAAATATCACGATAAAATTGACTTTGTAATTTTATTTTGGGATGATAAGAGTACCACCAAGCAGATGTCTATATCCTACAATGAAAACATTAAGATTCTTTATGTGGACGAAATGCAAAATAACGACTCTTATGTTATAAAGCAGCTTAAGCACTCTTTAGGCCTTCCCACCACATTTTTAATTGATGGAAATAAAAAGATCTTGGATATTAGGCGCGGTGTCACACATTCTTTCGAAAAAAGTTTCGAAGAATCCTTCGATCTAAACTACAATGCCATTTATGATGGGATCGCCAACCAGCTATTAGGCGATAAAAACAATTATCCCGGCCAGCAAACTGCTGCCTTAAATTAAGGGAATGCGAGATAATAGAATAAAGAAAATAGAATAGAGAGAATAATATTCGTGCATTCTTGGCTAATCATTGAAACAAGAATCAAGACAAAAGAATAAAGAAAAGAGAAAAAAATATTCGTGCATTGGTGGCTAAAACTTAGAAATACGTTTTTTTGGTCACGAATGCACGAATAAAGTTTTAAAAAATCTTAGAAAGATTCATTTGACAGGAATTCCAAAAATCCAAAATAATTGAATCAGACAAATTTTGAATTCTAAATTCTGAACACTATTTTGAATATTGATAATATCCCTTTTCCGGAATTTCGATATTATAAATTTTCCCCGACTTGTTTGCCAAATTCGCTTCTCTCAACCAGGGATTATGTAGTTTTAAGATCTTATAGTTTATATCATATTTTTGGGCAAAAGCCGCAAAATTTCTAACTGAGGTATCAACTTTTACGCTATAGGTAGGGATGTTTTTATACAGTTGATCTTCACTAAAATTGAATCCGTATTTTTGGGGATGTTTCAGGATCTCTTTTAACGCCAATATTCTAAATACATACCTGCCGGTTTCTTCACCCAGCAACAAATCATAATAATTGCTAACTTCCTGTCGCTCTAATTGACGTAAAACCCCTGTATTTCCGGCATTATATGCAGCGGCGGCCATGGTCCAGGTACCAAAATTCTTCTTGGACGCTAATAAATATTCACAAGCCACTCTCGTAGATTTTTCAATATTATAACGCTCATCTACATTATTATTTATTTCAAGTCTATAATCTTTTCCTGTTCCTTCCATAATCTGCCAAAATCCTACCGCTCCGGCAGGGGAAACCGCCTGGGTTAGTCCGCTTTCTATTACGGCCAGGTATTTAAAATCATCCGGAACTCCATATTCTTTCAGGATAGGTTCAATAACAGGAAAATATTTGTGCGCTCGTTTGATCAATAACAAGGCATTAGATTGCCAATAGGTGTTCACCAGTAACTCCCGGTCCATTCGCTCATAAATATCCGGGTTTTTGATTGGTACCGGTTCCCCTGCGAAATTCAAATTCTCAGGCATTTTCAACGCGTAAATATTATAATTTCCTGTTGGATTCTCCTTTGAAACAGCTTCGTTTTCAGCCATAGAAGGCCCATCCTGCAGGGCCTGAATGCTTATTGAAAAAATTACGATCAAGCCGATACTCATCAAAAATATTTTTAAAATTTTCATCACTTAGTTTTTTGTACTTTATTATTTTGCCAATTTTCCCCTCAGGATAATTTCAGGCAAATATTTGTTAAACCATTTATACCTGTTGATAATCATAAGATGTGTTCCTCCTTTTACAGTAATACATCCTTTGATATATTTATAAGGAAAAATCTCATCCTTGTCTCCGTGTATATGTATCACGTTTTTTATTGGTTGATCACATTCCCAGTTTACCATATTTTTTATGGCCCAATCAATATATTTAGTATTTCTAACCGATAAATACTTACGATAAAGGGGAATTCTTTTTTTTAAATAATCTCCTACCGCAAACTTTTCCATATAATCTGCATAATCCAGTAAACTGGTTGGGATTAGCTTTATAAATCCAGTGATACCGGCATATCGCATCTTTCGTGGCAACTCTTGTCTGCATTTTACACTGGAGATAATGATTAACCGTCTTAAGTTAAGACAATTACTCATTTCCTGAACTACCACTCCACCAAAAGACACGCCAATTAACACAATATTTTCATGTTTGACATAACGGCTCATCCGTTGAGAGTAATCCTTTAAAGATTCGTTAGTTAAAGGAATTATCCATTCCAACCAATGCATTTCAAATTGATCCTCCGGTAATTTAATATGTTCAAAGATCAAGGGGTTTGCAGCCATCCCCGGCATAAAGTACACGTGGATTATTTCTTTTGAATTAGGCATTTTAACAGGTATATAACACGAAATGTTTAAGATTTATTGTAAATTTGTCGATAAAATTACTGTTATTTTATTGGCTTTCACTAAAAAGATCTATTAAAAAAGAATATGGATAAAGTTTACTTTTCCACTGATTCAAGCGGAATAGCAAACTTAGGTTGGTTAAATGCCAATTATTCCTTCAGCTTTACAAATAATACCGTACCGAGAGCCTTAAAATACTTCGATTTCATGTGCCATTATACGATTGTAAAATTTGCCGGCTTTAGACCTACCAGTAGGTTTAGCTGCATTTTGGAAAGTTTGATGATGAAATATCTGCTACATATATTTAAAAGCAAAAAAATCCAAGGTCTTGGGGAAACGGAAACACTCAGTTTTAAATTCCCGAAATCTTCCAGAATTCTTTTAATTGAAATACCAATGAATTAAAAATATAAAAACGATGAATGAGGGAGAAATAGTTATTATCAATAATGAGTTTTTAAGACAATTTGAAGCAGTTATTAAAGAAGAACTGACAATAGTAGAATATTCGCAACAGGAGCGCAAGGTTTTTCTTACTAAGTTAATTATATCAGAAAATCTAATAGAAGAAGGTTATCTTGACTCATTTTTAGAGTCACTTCTAAATATTATCAAAGAAGGTAATGATAAAGTGGTACCCACCTGTCCTGAAATTGCCCGATTTATGCGTAAACACCGCAGAAAATATAAAGAATTACTGCCTGTTGGAATAAACATTTAAACGGCTAACGCGGGGTTTGCATAATTAAACCTCACCAGACCGTCTTCATCAATTTTAATAAGCTCAATTTGGTGTATTGTATTTATCAACCCCGGATTCCACGGGGTTTTTACCTTTACATAGTTTTCTGTAAAACCGTGAATAAAGCCTTCTTTATTTTCCCCTTCAAATAAGACTGTATGAAAAGATCCTAACTGACTTTCATAAAAAGCTCTTCGTTTTTTAGCTGAAAGCCCTCTAAGCATTTTGCTGCGCTTTTTTCTCACTTTTATGGGAATCACTCCCTGCATTTCGGCAGCCACGGTATTTTCTCTCTCAGAGTAGGTAAATACGTGCAAATAGGAAATATCGAGATCATTCAAAAAATTATAAGACTCCAGGAAATGCTCATCGGTTTCCCCTGGAAAGCCTACAATTACATCTACCCCAATACAGGCATCAGGCATTGCTGTTTTAATATGATTCACCCTGTCAACATATAATTCCCTCTTATACCTTCGGCGCATTTTCTTTAAAATATCATTGCTCCCGCTTTGCAAAGGAATATGGAAATGAGGAACGAAAGTCCTGCTTTGGGCAACAAAATGAATAGTTTCATTTTTCAATAAATTGGGTTCTATAGAAGATATTCGCAAACGCTCAACTCCTTTCACCTGATCCAATGCTTTAACCAAATCTAGAAAGCTGTGTTCATGGTTTTTATCATCAAATTCTCCCTTGCCATAATCACCTATATTTACGCCTGTAAGTACGATCTCTTTAATCCCCTTTGCCGAAATTTCAGAGGCATTCTTCAATACATTTTCCAGTTTGTCGCTTCTTGAAATTCCACGAGCCAAGGGAATCGTGCAATAAGTACATTTATAATCACAACCATCCTGAACTTTCAGAAAAGCTCTGGTCCTGTCACCAAAAGAATAAGCACCTACATAAAAATCGGCTTCCTCAATTTCACAGGAATGGATTTCGGCAAAGTTATTTTTTGTGAGATCATTCAAATAATCAGTGATCTTGAATTTTTCAGTGGCCCCCAAAACCAAATCAACACCATCAATCTCGGCTAGTTCTTCAGGTTTAAGTTGCGCGTAGCATCCAATTGCAATTAAAAATGCATCCTCATTAGCTTTTTGGGCTTGTTTTACAATGCTTTTAAAACGCTTATCGGCATTATCAGTTACAGAACAGGTATTTATAACATAAATATCCGCTTTTTCTGAAAAATCAACCCTTATAAAACCTTCGTTCTTAAAGGAACGTGCAATAGTTGAAGTTTCAGAAAAATTGAGCTTACAGCCCAGTGTATAAAATGCTACTTTTTTAGGAGTGCTCATAACCAAATAAATTTTAAAAAACCAAATTTTAGGGGCTGCAAAGATACTTACTATTGTTGAAGTAACGAAGTCACGAAGTTAGAAGTACGAAGTTAGAAGT
>ERZ1284729.137-NODE-137-length-12785-cov-8.321838_pt1 | contig 12785 bp, 9 predicted proteins | sample MGYA00454602_ERZ1284729 | MGnify/ENA primary metagenome ERZ1284729 (study PRJEB36292, sample SAMEA5787381) | metagenome | biome: Arctic soil; feature: perennial spring outflow channel; material: sediment | place: Canada | collected 2017-07-08 | depth 0.05 m ... | reverse complement strand
TCACTGACCCGTTCCGCCACTGACACCGCAGCCACCCGACGCGGCTGGGTACAACCGATGACCAGGGATGGTCGAGTGTCGCTTGCGCCAAGGATGGATGAAGAGCGACCGATGACCAGGGATGGTCGAGTGTCGCTTGCTTTCTGGCTGAGTTTATTATGGACCAGCGCCAGTTCCAGACAGAATTGCGGCAGCTGGGTGGTTTTTCCCGAGCCGGTATCGCCGGCAATGATGATAGTCTGGTGAGTTTGTAAGGCCTCCTGAATCTCCGACTTATGATTCAGAATCGGCAAGTAATTGGTAAAATCTATTATCATGGAAGGGATGGTTGATCTGTTGATTCTATGTTATATCTGACAAAATTGAGGTGGATAAGGTCTAGTCTTAAACGTTAAACTTAACCTTTACAGGCTAAACATATATACTCTAAATGACTTGAGCTATGTTAACATTTTCATCGATAACCATGAAAGAGGAGAAATTCATATGAAGGTCCGAAAGGCAGTGATTCCGGTAGCCGGCTTGGGAACCAGGTTTTTACCTGCCACCAAGGCCATTCCCAAGGAGATGCTCACGGTTGTGGATCGGCCAACCATCCAGTATATCGTTGAAGAAGCGGTGGCCTCCGGCATAGAGCAGGTTATTTTTGTGACCAGTGCTGGCAAGTCAGCTATTGAAAATCATTTTGATTATGACTTTCATCTTGATCATGTGTTGAAAGAAAAAAAGAAGATCGTGCTGGGAGAAGAACTGAATAATATCTCCAATCTCATTGATATAGTCTCTGTTCGCCAGAAGAAGCCATTAGGCCTGGGGCATGCCATCTGGACTGCCCGGCATGTGGTGGGTGACGAGCCGTTCATGGTGATGCTGGGGGATGATCTGGTCTTGAACCAAACGCCCTGTGCCAAGCAGATGCTTGATCTCTTTGATGAGGTCCAGGGGCCTATTGTCGCCGTGCAGCGGGTGCCGGAGGATCAAACTTTTCAGTATGGTATTGTCGAGGGTGATCCGATGGAGAGCGAGCGGACGCACCGAGTGAGGAGAATGATTGAAAAACCTGCTCCCGGCACGACGGATTCTGATATGGCCATCATTGGCCGCTATATCCTCATGCCGGAGATTTTTGACCTCCTGGAAAAAACCACGCCCGGACATGGCGGAGAAATTCAATTGACTGATGCCTTGCAGGCCCTTGGTAAAAAACGGGAAATGTATGCCTATGAATTCCAAGGTACCCGTTATGATGCCGGAGACAAAATGGGATACCTGAAGGCGATCCTGGCCTATGGTATGATCCATAATAAGCTTGGTGCCGAGCTGAAGGCCCATATCAAGGAGTTGGCTGCAAGTCTATGATGCGTCTGGAGGTGGCGGTGGCTGCGCCCTTATGGCAGACCCTCACCTATTTGTTTGATGATGACTCCGGTCTAATGCCAGTGGGCAGGAGGGTTTTGGTGCCTCTGGGCAGACGGAAGGTGACCGGTTATGTGTTGGCCTTACTGCCGGAGGAAAAGGTCGCTTATAAGTTGCGCTCTGTGCTGGCACTTCTGGATCATGAACCACTGTTTCCGGTTAATATGGTGCCTTTTTTTCGGTGGGTGGCTCAATATTACCATTATCCTCTGGGCGAGGTCATTAAGACGGCCTTGCCCGGCGGCCTTACCCCTCGCAGTGGCCAACGACTGCATTTGACCGAACTGGGCCGGAATAATCTCCAACAGAGCCTGCAGGCAAAAGACAGCGCCGCACCGGAGTGGTTGCCCTCTCTGATCAACAAAGGATCTGTGTCTGCTGCTGCATCACGGAAGATTTTAGCCCGGACAAGTTGGAAAAAATTAATTACCGCCTGGCAGGAACAAGGCTTTATTGAGGTCAGAGAAGTAGTTCTCGGCAATGAGGCCCGTCTGAAACAGGAGATATGTTATAAGTTTGTCGATAATCTGCCACTTCCTGTCTGCCCCAGCTCCAGCCCTGCCAAGGATGAGATTGTAACCTTTGGACGGACCCTGCCGGAAGGTCTGAGTCTGGCACTATCATTCTCCCAGATCAAGACCCTCTATTTTTTACATTGCCTGACGGACAGCGGCAAAAGATTGAACGTGCCCGCCCAGGAGCTGCTTAAAGCCTACAGCGGTGCGGCCAAGGCCCTGCCCTGTCTGGTGGAGCAAGGGCTGGTAAGCCGGGTTGAACAACGCATATTCCGCAATCCTTACGGCGAACAGCTCTCCTGGTTTCCCCAACCTGAGACCCTGACTGAGGAACAGCAGCAAGTCCTTAACAGCCTTATTCCTGCCATCCGGAACCAGCAATTTCTTACCTTCCTCCTCCATGGCGTGACTGGTTGCGGTAAAACCGAGGTCTATCTGCGGGCCGCCGAGGCAACGCTGGCTAGTGGTCGGGATGTGCTGGTGCTGGTTCCGGAAATTGCCCTGGCCACCCAGCTGGAAGCCCATTTTGTCTCCCGTTTTGGCGAGAAAGTCCTGCTGCTGCATAGCGGTCTGTCCATGGGTGAGCGTTTTGACCAGTGGAGCCTGGCTGCCGGAGGGCATAATATGGTCTCCCCCCAGATTGTGATCGGGGCCAGATCGGCAGTCTTTGCGCCGTTGCGGGATCCCGGGCTGATTGTGGTGGATGAAGAACATGACAGCGGCTTCAAACAGGATGATGGTCTGTGTTATAATGGTCGTGATCTGGCGATATTGCGGGCCCGGTTGAATAATGGCATTGTTCTGCTGGGCTCGGCTACTCCGTCGGTGACCAGTTATTATCATAGCCGCCAAGGCAAATATTCGTTGCTGACCATGGCCAAGCGGGTGCAGGAGCGGTCCTTGCCTGCCATCTCCCTTGTTGATCTGCGTGATAAATCACAAAAGGATTATGGCCGGGCACTGGGCAAGAAATTGCAGCAAGGATTACGGCAGACCCTGGCCCAGGGCAAACAGAGCCTGCTGTTATTAAACAGAAGGGGCTTTGCCTCGGTCTATCTGTGTCAGGATTGCGGCAAGCCTGTCGAGTGCAGCCATTGTCATATTTCGCTTACCCTCCACAAGGGTAAAAAACAACTGATCTGTCATTATTGTGGCTTTTCGCTGACCAGCAGTCAGCTCTGTTCCGGCTGTCACTCTGAAAAATTGGTGCCGGTTGGTTTTGGCACCGAACGTCTTGAGCAGGAGGTACGGGAACTATTGCCGGAGGCCAGGATCGCGCGGCTCGATTCTGATACCGCTGCTGATCGCAAGAACTTTCTGCAAATTTTAAAGGACATGCACAATCAGGAGATTGATATCCTGATCGGCACCCAGATGATTGCCAAAGGCCATGATTTTCCGGAAGTCACTTTAGTCGGGGTGGTCTGGGCTGATGGCGGCCTCAGTATGCCGGATTTCAGGGCGGCCGAGCGCACCTATCAGCTGTTGTCACAGGTCAGCGGCCGGGCAGGGCGGGGCAGTAGCCTGGGACGAGTGATTATTCAAACCTTGAGGCCTGATCATTATGCAGTAGCCCTGGCCCAGCGGCATGCCTATGCCGAGATGTACGAGCAGGAGATGATGATCCGCCGGCTGCCGGCTTTTCCGCCTTTTCTGCGCATGATCAATATACATATTCAGGGGAGCCGGGATAAAGACGTATGTAAGACCGCCGGTAATATTGTAACGATGTGCCGGATATATACCACAACATCGGCTGTTACGACGAAGCGGCATCTGGTCGACATCCTGGGCCCGGCACCGTCACCACTGGACAGGCTACGCGACTGTTATCGCTGGCAGGTTCTGCTTAAAAGCGACTGCCAGGATGATCTCCATGCCGTCTGTCAGCAAGTAATAATGCGGCAAGTTGATTTGACGGTAGGTGATAGTAGAATTACTGTTGATGTTGATCCCGAGAATATGATGTAATTAAAAAAAGACTACCGTGGCCATAGATCAAATAGTAAACCATTTCTTCTTTGGCATATAGGTCATCACCCGATTTCTTCCTCCTTTTTTGGCGTCATAAAGAGCCAGATCGGCCTTTTTAATAAAATCATTTTTCTGGAAATTAGCCATTGTGGCGGGGTAGGCACTGGCAAGACCAAAACTGGCTGTCACCTGGTATTTATTGTTTAGATCGGTAAAGGTGGCTGCCTCAATGGCTAACCGCAGTTTTTCAGCCACCAGCAAGGCTTCCTCTTCCGATGTTTCCGGTAGAATAATGACAAATTCTTCGCCGCCATAACGGGCCAAGGTGTCATATTTGCGAATATTTTCGGAGATAGTGGTACAGAAATTTTTTAAGACGAAATCTCCTGCCTGATGACCGTAGGTATCATTGAAATTTTTAAAATGATCAATGTCAACGAGCAGCAGGGCAATATTGGTTTGATGACGGATGGAACGATTTATTTCCTGGTCCAGATTGTTCTGAAAATAACGATGATTGTAAACTTCCGTTAAACCGTCGATATTCGCTAAATTATCCAGAATCTTATTTTTTTCCAGCAGTTCCTGACTCACCTTTTCCAGTTTTATTGTGGCCTGTACCAGTTGCTGATTAATCTGGTCATAATTGAGATTTATCAGGCTGAGTTTAATATTGGCTTCTTGCAGGATTTCCTGTATCGATTTGGTATTTTGAATATTCAGACCAAAATAGGCTGCGGCCTGATCTACTTGCTGATGTAAAATTGACAGGATATTATTGATAGCATCATTATTAAGACCAAGGAGCTTTTTCGCTTCTTTCTGGAACAGTTTATGATTGACTTCCGGTTTTTGTGAGTAAATTATATTAATAAGAAATTCCGAAAGGTAGACCGCATTAATTGTTGCCTGGATCTTTTTGTTGTGGCCAGTGTATTGCGAAGGGTCATGATGGAACAAAATGGGTAGCAGTAATACATCCGGAAAGCCCCAGCTTTTGGCTACTTCATAACCAATAAAACAGTGGTCAGCTCCCAATTGCTTTTTTTCAATTTCTGCAATCTGCTCTTGTTCCTCACTAAGCTGGCTGAGCACTTTATTATATTCGGCAGGACAGGTTTTAGCGAAGATCAATTCGCCCAGATTTTGCAGTAGTCCTGAAATGAAAATTTCTTCTGTATCAGCCCCTTCTACTTTATCGAGGATCAGTTTAGCGGCAACAGCCGAGGCCAGTGACCTCTCCCAGAATTTTTGAAAATCGAACTGGTCTCTTTTAGTGCCGCCCTTGATGGAAAGAAACGAAAAAGAAAGAACCAGAGAGCGGACCGCATTGATACCCAGAATCGAAACCGCTTGCTTGATGGAACCGATCTGCTGGGGGAAACTGTAAAAAGCCGAATTTGATACCTTGAGAATTCTGGCCGATAAGGCAATATCTTTTGACACCAGATCGGCTATATCTGATAATGTTGTGTCTTCCCGTGAGGTTAAAGAAATAAGCGCTGAGGCAACAGTTGGCAGCGTGGGCAGTTGAGTGGAGCTGAGTACTACTTTTAGAATATCTATTGAGGGCATGATGAGATGGTCTTTTAAATTAAATATACGTTATGCGATTATCGAGGCATCATAAATTGTTGGTTCACTATCTTCCTTACCATAAAACATGACAATAATATTATATACCATCTCCAGATTCCGGGTAAGTACAGATTTGCCCACAATAATTTTTAAAAACCAAATTTTTCCCTCTGGAAAGAATATAATCCGGCGTTAAGGGAATCTTCCCTTTGCCGCCCGGACCATCGAGGGCAAAGGTTGGTACGGCCATACCGGAAATATGACCGATCAGGCTGCGCATTATGTTAATCCCTGCCGCGGTCGATGTCCGGAAGTGATTGGTGCCGTAAGTAAGGTCGGCCTGAAACAAATAGTAGGGTTTGACCCGTATTTCCAGCAATTTCAAGAGCAGCTCCCGCATGATGGCCGGGGTGTCGTTGACGCCTTTAAGAAGAACGGTCTGGCACCCTAAGGGAATGCCGCCGTCGGCCAGCAAGTTACAGGCAGCACTGGACTCCGGGGTTATTTCCGCTGGATGGTTAAAATGAGTATTGATATAAAGCGGATGATATTTCTTTAAAATCGTGATCAGTTCTGGCGTAATGCGCATGGGCAGGACGCAGGGCACTCTGGTGCCGATACGGATCACCTTTAGAGAAGGTATCTGCCGAAGCTCATGCAGAATAAAATCGATCTGCTGGTCCGGCAGCAGCAGGGGATCACCACCGGACAGAAGAACTTCCCGGACCTGCGGATGTTGACGGATATACTTAAGTCCAGCCTGGATGGTCTCCGGACTGATGTGCATCTTCCTGGTCCCGACTTTCCGTTTTCTGGTGCAGAAACGACAGTACATGGCACACTGATTGGAGATCAGAAAAAGGACGCGATCAGGATATTTGTGGACCAGATTAGGGACCGGACTCAGCTCTTCTTCCCCAAGGGGATCCGCCATGCAGACGGGATCAAACAATTCGGCGACATCTGGCACGGCCTGTTTCCACAGGGGATCACCAGCTTTCTTTATTAATTGCAGGTAATAGGGATTGATCCGCATGGGAAAGGCTGCGGCTACCTTGGTAAGTGAGTTTACATCATCAATAGCAAAATGCTCATTCAGGTCAGCAGGGCTGGTTACTGAGGCATTTAATATGTCGATCCATTTTTTCATAACCTGACATTATGGAGTATCATTCCTGAAATGTCAATTTGCTAAAATGGATATAGTTAAATATCCTCAGGACAGTTATCAAGTTACAGCCTGGAAGCGCTTGTCTCCAGGCTGTAGGTACTGGCTGCCAAATGGTTCAGTCTACCATCCTTTATCACCAATAATGTCTTTTATCTTGCCGGCTGTTTCTTCCTGCACCAGCATCATTTTTTTAGTGCTGGCATTCTTGATTTTTTCGGTCAGGATTTCAATGTCAGTTGGTTTTTCCAGAAGATCCAAAGCCCCAAGCTTCATCGCCTCAATTCCTTTTTCCACGGTAGCATGGCCGGTCAGAAGAATCACCTGCAGGTTGGGGTTTTTTGCTCTTATCAGCTTTAGAGCTTCAATGCCGTCCATATCAGGCATCTGCAGGTCAAGAACAATAGCATCAAAAGATTCAATATCAACAGTGGCCAGTACATCCTTGGCGCTGGTACTGGTTGATACATTCATACCTCGGGTACGCATCCGTTCAGCAAGGGTCTCTACAAAATCTTTTTCATCATCGACAAGTAATATTTTTTCAGCCATTGTCTTACTCCTTCCAAATATGATGTAATGTCCCGGCAGATAATCCGTCGAGGTATTGTAAACCTGCCAAAGACAGCAGGGTGTAAATCCTGTCCCACAATAATATTTTCATCAAGACGTTACCAGACAGGTATATCTGTTATCTTTTTGGCATCTTCAAACTTTTAGGCAAGTAAAGATGCCGGCAGATGCAGGATAAGCTCACCTGCCTCATCGTTGATTTCCAGCTCAGCCTTCAATAGCAGTAAAAGAGCTGCTGTCTGTGCACTTGGAAAGGTGTCTGATTTTTCACCAATAGTGCCAGCATATGTAAATTTTATAATTACTCCATTGTGAACACTTTTGGCAATAATGGATACTGTTTTTTTATCCCCGGTATGATCCATGGTCTTATCCAGGCAGAGCCAGATAAGGTTTTGCAGCAGAAAAGGAGAAGAGATAATTCTCACCGGGCTCACAGCAGGTTGTTGGTTTAGATGTATACCACGGTTAGCGGCAAATCTGAGGGATAGTTTGATAACCACCTCGATCAAGTCATGGAGTGTAATTGTCTGGATTTGCTCGTCAACGCTATGGGAGAACTGGTTCATATTTTTTACAATCAGATCTGCCCGTTTTACTTGTTCGGCAATTTTGGTAGAGATAGTTTTTAGTCGTTCAGGCGCTATGGGAATACCTTTGTCGGCCATGATCGTAAAATCATTAAGTAGACCGGCATTTTCGTTAATAATGGCTAATATATTTTTTATTTCATGGGAAATAGATGCCGACATCTTCCCAAAGAAATTTAATCCTTCCTTACCTACTATTTCCCATTCTGCATGCATGATCTCACCCGTTTGGCGCTACAATTTATCAACTGTTATTACTCACTATGTCCTGTTGATCCCAAGGCCCGCCGGGCCAGACTTTCATGAATTTTAGTAATAAGGTCATCAATATTAACCGGTTTGACTAAGTAGGAATCAGCACCCTCTTCTGATGAGGCACTAAAAAAATCCTCAGCTGAACCATGACCGGTCATGAAGATGTATCGCATGTTCGGCTGGATGGTCTGTATTTGTTTTCTTAACTCCAGGCCGCTTAACCTGGGCATTTTAATATCTAAAACGGCAAGATCATAATTTGTTTCCGTTAATTTTGCCAGTGCATCTTCACCACTGGTTACCCAGTCCGCATCAATGCCTCGTATCGATAAACGTTCAGCAAGAGTGGAAACCAGCTCATACTCATCGTCGACCAGTAAAATTTTCATTTGTTCTTTCCTTTGGTGGCTATTGTATTTTTTAACGGTAGAATGATGGTGAACTCAGAACCCACGCCAAATTTACTCACCACATTAAGTTTACCGTTTAATTCCTGAATCAGGCCATAGGTAATGGATAAGCCCAGTCCGGTACCTCCCGTTTTGGTTTTCGTGGAAAAAAACGGTTCAAAAATGCGTTTCAAATCAGCCTCCGGAATGCCACTGCCATCATCTTTGACGCTGACGGCAACGAAACCTTCTTCTAATAAACGTATTTTGATATCCAGGTGGCCATTGTCCTGCATGGCAGCAAAGGCGTTATTGACAAGGTTCAGCAGAATCTGCTGCAATTTCCCCCGATCGGTTTCAAATTGCGGGATATTATCTTCAATATCCAGGTTAACCATGATACTTCTGTATTCGGCTTCCTTGATCAAAAAGCCCAGAACGTCTTCAATAACACTTTTGATGTCCACCATTTGTATACTGACATCGAGATGGCGGGCAAAACTCAGCAATCGTTTTGTGATAATTGCGCAACGTTCTACCGAGGCCAGAACCGAATCGATCAGGCCAATGATTTTGAGATCATTTTTATATTCCTCTTTATATGAAAAGATATCTTTTATCAGACCAGCTTTTTCGTTGATAATGGCCAGGGGATTATTGATCTCATGGGCCACACCCGCCGCCAGACGGCCAATGGAAGCCAGTTTGCTGGATTGTTCTACTTCATGCAGGGTCTGGACTCTTTTCAGGTCCGCTAAAAATACCTGATTGACCAAATGAGTCGCTACCCGATAAATTACGGCTAGAATTACCAGAATGGCAAGGGCAATGAAAAATATAATTACTTCCTGGGAAGAACGCCAGGGCCGCATGAGTTCACTCTTTTTTTCAATGAGCATGAAAATGAATGATGTTTCCGGAATATAGGCATAACCTATAATTTTCCGGTCTTGATTTTCCGGCATTTCCAGTACCTCAGTACGCTCAGAATATGCAGGAACAGGAAGGGTCAGCTTCTCCGTGATCTTGCCATGCGATCTGGACGGTGTCTGGATGATACCTTGTTTATTGATCAGAAAAGCATCTTCGGTGCCACTGAGATTAAGATTGGAGATAATTTCGTTGAAGCGTTTTGTCTCCAGGGTTGCTCGTAAGACGTAAGTCAAGCCGTTGGGAGACGAATGTTTAACCGCAATGATCACATGCGAGACTTCACGAAAACCCAGGTAGATATCGCTTATATAATAATTGCGGACTGACACCTCCTTGAACCATTCTTCGGATGCATAATTAACGTCTTGCAGGTTATATGGCCCGACATATTGCAGCTGTCTCCCGGTTGCATCAATAATACCTAAATCTGTAAAGCCGCCGATAGAATCTTTCAGACTCTGGAGAATGTTGCTTAACTGGCTGTAGTCATTTATTTGCTCAAAGCTGTTACTGCGCACAATAAAGTCCAGCACCGCTTTCCGTTCTTCGAAAAAAAATGAGATTGTTCGTTTGGCATTGGAGGCCAGACGAATGGTCCGCAGGTGGATTTCCCTTTCGGCATCATGTTTGGTGACCAGAAAAGTGAAGATGGCCAGACAGATCAGAGGTGTTAAGGCGACACAAAGGAGAATGATTATTCTGCTTCTCCATAATTGCCTGAAATTAAATAAGCTTTTAAACGGCCCGGATTCTGCTGCTGAATAGTTGAGAAATTCTGGCTTGAGTGCTTTGAAGAGGGACATTTCTAATAAAACCAAAAGGAAGTAGATTGTATGCTTAAATTAAACATACGAGTTACTTGCTTCATGTTGCCATGAAGCAAGTACAGTAATGAGCATGACTTAATAATATCAGTTAATCGTATCTGTGCTTCGGCCTGTTTGGTTGATGGTCAAAACTAATCAAACGCTCATGCTTTCTTTCTTTCCTGGACCTTCCTGTTTGCCTCGTTGAGTTTGGTTGTCAATACCTCGATATCAACAGGCTTATGCATATAGGCAAAGGCACCCAGTTGCATGCAAGTTTCCCTGTCTACTTCCGAGCCATGTCCTGTTAAAATAATAACTTCTATATCCGGTCGTGTTTTTTTGACCCGGCGCAATACTTCAATGCCGCCTAGTCCCGGCATCTTGAGATCAAGAACGAGCACGTCCGGTGCATCCTCAGCAATGAGTTTGAGGGCTGATTCGCCGTCATGGGCTACAGCCGAGCCCATATCTCGCAAAAGAAGTCGCTCTGACAGCGTTTGCACAAATTCGCATTCATCATCAACCAGCAATACCTTGGCCGGTACGTTAAAATCATATTTACGATAAAGGTCTGTCTCGTGAAAATTGGTACCGACCCTGGTCTCAACAGCCTCTACGCCCTCAACCTTGCCTGCAATGTCTTTCAGCTCATCCTGCAGTCGATTGAGCATGAGTACGTTCTTATTGATGGTAATGACAAGGCGTGCATTTGAGGCGCTAACCTCAACATTGTGCCCTGCATGGCCCAGGGCTACAGAGACCCTGGAGGCCAGAAGGAAATCCTTGACCGCCTGTTTGGAGGAATTGGTCGGGGTCAGAATATCTCTCTGCAGGTAGTCATCAATCAGTGAGGCAGCCTCTTTGACATTGCTTTTGCCCATGGGAATAACCAGATCATAAAGGGAAGAATCCCAAGGCTCTTCAAGCCCATAAAGGGTATGCACCCAGTAGGCTCGTTCTTTGTCCAGCTCCTTGATCAATTTGATGGCCTCTTTCTCATTGAGCCCCTGATTTTCCATGGCCAAGCCAATGCGGTATTGAATGTCGCCAACAAGACAGACATGGAGAATGTGAGTAATAGTGCGAGGGACAAGCAATCCGCCATAGCCGACAATTAATAATTTATGCTGAGATAATATCTCAGCAGCGGCCAGCTTCAGGTAGGCCAGAGATAATTCTTTTTCGTGAGTAAACTTATTGAAAACCGAAGTCTTGGCTAAGAACACTCGTTCCAGCTTTTCTTCGCTCATGCCTGACAGTTTACTGGCCCTGACGATAAGATCATTTTCGGTGACCAGAGTCGAGCCGGTCCGGTCGAGAACTTCTTTAACAACGGAACTGCCATTGCAGAAATCACTGCTGAATATTGTAAGACAAGGCATGTTGATCCCTCTTTTAAGTAAGATTATGCTGGAATATATTTAGTCAAAGGACAATTATTGCAACCTTCACTTGGCAGATCGGTCTGCTGGTGGATGATCTCGACAATTTTGGCAACAGCGGTGGTAGTGTCGGGATAAAAGTTTTCTTTACCAATCTTATCAAAAAGATGAGTTCGTTCCATGACCGCTATGATTTTGCCCTTAGCGCTGCTGATGGCAAAACCGAGGCCGGCGGCTCGAACACGGGCGACAACATGGGCAAGCGCCTCTTCACCCGAGGCATCCATGTCATTAATGCCGCTGGCATCAAGCAGGATATAGCGGAGGTCCGGATGCTCTATCCTGAATTTGATCACCTGCTCATCGAGATAACTGGCATTGGCAAAAAAGAGGGCGCCGTCAAAACGAACCACCGAGATATGACGGCAGCCTTTAAGCCGATAATGCTCCGAGCTCTTCAGAGTCTTCTCTTCATTCATTGATAATTCAGCCACAACCGGTCGCATCGATTTGTAAAGGAAGATAGCCATGGACAGGGCTACACCTACCATAATACCCTTATCCAGGTGCGGGGCAAAGGCGAGAGTGACAAAAAAAGTAATAATGGAGATGGCGCCATCATACCATTGGGCCTTCCAGGCATGGACGAAACCATGGATATTCAATAGTCCGATAACGGCCATCATGATCACGGCGGCCAAGGTGGCCTGGGGGAGATGGTACAGCAGAGGCGTGAAAAAAAGCAGAACAATAACCACACAGAAACTGGTCACCACCGACGAGATGCCGGACACCGCCCCGGCCTGCAGATTAACGGCCGAACGGGAGAAAGAGCCGGAAACAGTATAACTGGAACCGATGGATCCCAGCATGTTGGCAAGGCCCTGACCGATTAGTTCCTGATTCGGGTCGAGTCGCTGGCCTGTTTTAGCCGCCATGGCCTTGGCGATGGCAATGGCCTCCATGAAACCCAGCATGGCAATGATGATGGCGGTCGGCAGTAGTTTGCCTAAAGATTTCACGGTTAACTCCGGAATGGCAAATTGCGGTAGACCCTCTGGAATCTTGCCGATAATAGCGCCCCCACCCATCAATTGGATAGCGCCAGGATCAAGTTGATCATTTCTAACCTTCAACCGCCAGGTCCTGCCGTCTGTAGCCAAACCGGCCGGGGCTGAATCCTTGGGATAAAAGGTATAAGCC
>ERZ1284729.135-NODE-135-length-12890-cov-30.096689_pt1 | contig 12890 bp, 13 predicted proteins | sample MGYA00454602_ERZ1284729 | MGnify/ENA primary metagenome ERZ1284729 (study PRJEB36292, sample SAMEA5787381) | metagenome | biome: Arctic soil; feature: perennial spring outflow channel; material: sediment | place: Canada | collected 2017-07-08 | depth 0.05 m ... | reverse complement strand
TCGTAGATGAAGCACACGCCATAGGGGTTTTTGGTGAAAAAGGCCAGGGACTTGTCCAGGAACTGGAAATTCAGGATAAGATATTTGCACGTATCGTTACTTTTGGTAAAGGCCTTGGTTGCCATGGCGCTGCAATTTTGGGAAGTAAGGGATTAAAGGATTACTTGATCAATTTTTCACGGAGTTTTATTTATACCACCGCCTTGCCGCCACATTCGGTTGCCTGTATTCTGGAAGCGTATAAATCTCTTGAAGCTTCAGAAAGCACAAATTCAGAAGTGGAAAAACTTCAGAAGAATATTCAAATTTTTCAGGAGGAAATTCTGAAAAACGGACTAAATCCTTATTTCATAAAAAGTGATTCCGCTATACATTGCTGCATAGTCCCGGGAAATGATGCAGTGAAACAGCTGGCTCTTAAAATAAAGGGGGAAGGTTTTGATGTAAAACCCATACTTTCCCCTACCGTTCCCAAAGGAAAAGAGCGGTTAAGGATTTGTTTGCATAGTTTTAATTCGAAGGAGGATATTCAAGGTCTTGTAAAACTATTGGCTATTTTTATAAAATGAAAGACTTATGAAAGAAACTTTTTCCAAAATCGCTGTATTTCAATATTCTTCTGAAGCACAAATAATTAAATCCAGATTAGAGGCAGAAGGGATTGAGGTTTTTTTATTTGATCAGTTAACAATAGATACAGATCCTTTGGTAAGCAATGCCATTGGCGGAATTAAACTAAAAGTGTGGGCAGAGGATGAAGCAAAAGCCTTACACATTCTCAAATCCATCAGTGAATATTCACTCGATGATGAAGGACAGGAAATTCAGTGTCCCATTTGTGAAAGTTTTAAAGTGGAACTTGTTACAACTATTAAGGATGTGAAATCTTTTCTGGCTTATATTTTCTCATTTCTCAGCAATTCCCGGCCTGGTCAAAACCAACATAAATACCGCTGCAATAACTGTAAACAAAAATTCGATTTGGAATGAAGAACACCTATTTTATTACCGGGATAGGAACCGATGTTGGTAAAACCATCGTTTCCGCAATCATCACCGAAGCCCTGGAAGCCGACTACTGGAAACCCATTCAGGCGGGAGATTTGGAGAATTCCGACACTCATAAAGTTGAAAGACTAATCACTAACAAAAAAACGGTTTTTCACCCCAACAGCTTTGCTTTAAAAACACCTATGAGCCCGCATGCAGCTGCCGAAATTGATGAGATCAAGATTACTTCAGCAAAAATTAAACCTCCAAAAACCATCAATAATCTGGTAATTGAAGGTGCCGGCGGACTGCTGGTTCCAATAAATGACAAAGAGACCATTATAGATCTCATTCGGCCGAAGGATAAGGTGATCCTAGTTTCAAGGCATTACCTGGGAAGTATCAATCATACTTTACTGAGTATTGAAGCCCTGAAATCGCGCGGTTTGCAATGCTTCGGAATTATTTTTAACGGCAAAAAAAATGAAACTTCAGAAGATATAATTCTGAAAATGACGGAGGTGCATTGTTTGGGAAGGATTGAAGAAGAGCCCTATTTTGATAGAAATGTAATAAAAGAATACGCCGAAGAGTTTAAAATGAAATTTAAAGAACTTCTTTAATCCTGATTAAAATTTGGGATTTGAGAGTTACTGAAAAGCAACTATGTTAGAAATAAATAAGAATACAAAAAAGACTGTAAAACCTTCAAATGAAAGAAAAAATGGTCTGAAAACCCTTTCTCAACGGGACCAGAAACACCTTTGGCACCCGCTTACACAGCATAAATTATCCGGTGAAATGCTTGCAATTGTCAAGGCAAAAGGAAGTGTTTTGTATGATGAAGATGGAAAGGAATATGTAGATGGGATTGCTTCCTGGTATACCAGTATGTATGGCCATTGCAATACGCATATCACGGCAAAGGTAACAGAACAAATGCTGAAGCTCGACCAGGTTGTTTTTAGCGGATTTACCCACAAACCTGCAATAGAATTATCGGAAGCCTTAATTAAAATTCTTCCCTCCAATCAGCAAAAACTGTTTTTTAGCGACAATGGCTCCACGGCAACAGAAATAGGGATCAAAATGGCTTTGCAATACCATCATAACCTTGGAAACAACCGGAAAGTAATGTTGGCTTTTGAGGAAGGTTTTCATGGAGATACTTTTGGGGCGATGTCGGTTTCAGGATTATCGGTTTATAATGGTGCTTTTGAAGAGCATTTTATCGAAGTGGTAAGAATTCCGGTTCCAAATGGAGAAAACACTTCTGAAGTTATAAGCATTCTCAAGGATCTGATCTTAGAAAACAACATCGCCGGATTTATCTATGAACCTTTGGTACAGGGAGCTGCCGGAATGAAAATGCACGATGCCAATGGTTTAAATGAACTACTGAAAGTTTGCAAAGCAAATGATATTATTTGTGTGGCAGACGAAGTGATGACAGGATTTGGAAAGACAGGTAAGCATTTTGCTTCCGATTATTTAGAAACACAACCAGATATTATTTGTCTCTCCAAAGCCCTAACCGCAGGATTATTGCCAATGGCAATCACTACCTGTTCACAGCAAGTCTACGATGCTTTTTATTCTGATGAGATCGCAAAAGGGCTTTTCCATGGGCATACCTATTCTGCCAATCCGCTGGCTTGCGTTGCAGCCCTGGCGGGAATAGAATTATTGATTTCTGAAGAAATTCAACAGGATATTAGTCGGGTGATCAATTCCCATCAAAATTTCAAAAACAAGCTTGAAAAGCATCCGAAAGTAAAAAATATTCGTCAGTTGGGAGTGATCCTTGCATTCGAGCTCGATGTGGAAATGGAGCGTTATGGGGATGTTCGCAATCGGCTATTTAAACATTTTATGGATTCCGGAGTGTTTTTGCGTCCGTTGGGAAACACTATTTATATTTTAGCTCCATTCGTAATTTCCAATAAGGAATTGGATAAAATATATCAAAGTATAGAAGCCGCACTGGAGAAATTTTAATCTAAACTAATATGCCCTCTTTCCTGTTCTATATTCCAATTTCTGCGCCTAAATGCTTCGGAAAAGTATAACTTTGCAAGAAAATATTTAAAATGTTTAGCACCGGACAATTAATCTTTGCCGCATTATTTTTCCTGACTTTTGTAATCGTAATAATATATAGTTACCGTAAGGATCTCGCACTTCATAAAAAATATTACAAAGGCAGTTTATTTGTGCTGGCAGGATTCCTTGTTTTTATAGCGCTGCTGTTTGTAATAAAAGCTTATTTGAAGGAATAATACTATTTAACCTTTGAATTTACTAAAATATTTGATAAATCTTAACGCAAAAACCCTGCAAACGAATAATGTCAGAAAACCTTGAAAGGGCGCAATAAAAACGAGTAATCTTAGAAAGCCCTCGAAAGGGTGAAATATATCAGCGATGGGCAACGCCCATCGAATAAAAGACGTTAGTTAAAAAAGCCCTGAAAGGGCGAAATAAAATAAGGCACGAGGAATAGTGAACCCTAATATTCTAACCCTTCCAGGGCTATATTTATCCATTTCTTAACACAGGGCTACACCCTGTGTTAAGAAATTTTGCCCTTTACGAGGGCTTTTTTGTGGTTAATAAAAAATCAAAACCTAGGGACAAGCCCACAAGCTTTATCCCGATGATATCGGGTAAAAAATAATTTTAAAAATTCGACGTAAGCCCTCAACGAAGAATTCAATTTCAAAAATAATTTTCCCGCTGTTAGTTTCAAGATTTCAGTTTATAAATCAGCATCAATAAAAAAGCCTTATCGATTGATAAGGCTTTTTTTATAAACAATAGCTCCGTCTAGTTATTGGACATTGCCGGTTCTTCTATAAGTAAAAAGTTGAAACGCTCTGTATATTGAAGCATTTGAGTTGCAAAATCTTTTGGATATTCAATTTTGATGGAAATAATTTCTCCCTGATCATCCATTTCAGGAACCAATTCCGGATTTACAAAACCGCTGTAAGGCGGTGATTTAAATTGTGCATTTCTCTCCAGAACTTCCTTGTGAATATTCTGATCTACTTTCACCCCGTAATTCTCTACCAGGCTTTGTGCAGCTTCATAATCCCCTTCAGATTTTATACGCTGCGTTTCTTTTAACAAGTCCCCAAACAATTCACGTAACCTGTCATAGTTTTTAATGTCATAATAGGTTTTTCCATCTCTGGAAACCTTTTTGATAACCCCTTCCTCAGTTCCTTTTTCAAAAACCCAGGCACTCACCCACTGGCGGTTTCGCATATGAGATTCTTCTACATTATCACCCAATTCCAATCTTCTTAGCTGAGTCATCAATCCGTTTCTTATATACCCGTCATAAGCAGCCATTCCGGTTTTCTTCCAATCATCGGTCAATCCTAATTCCTGAATTTTTGGATCCATCAGGTAATAAAGTCCAACAAGATCGGCTCTTCCTTCTTCCATGGTAGAAGCATAACTTTTTAAGGTCTCTTTGGTCTCTCCAACACCGGGATTGATTTTACCGGAAGCATGCCCCACCACTTCGTGAAGTGCTGTATGAAGTTTATCTGCTTCTTTCCCATATTCCTTTTCCAGGGCAATTTCCTCTTCATCGTGAGCAAATTCTTCCAGCACTCCACTGCTTCCCGCACTATCATAAGCTTCAATGATGTTTCCAAGAGAAACAGATTTACTACCATGTGCCTGGCGAATCCAGTTTGAGTTTGGAAGGTTCACCCCAATTGGTGTACTTGGAGATGCATCTCCGGCTTCTCCGGCAACGATCACGGTTTTATAGGTTACCCCTACAACCGAATCCTTTTTGTGTTCTTCCATCAAAGGAGCATTGTCTTCAAACCACTGAACATTGTCTTCCAGAACGCTCATTTTTTCAGACATTTCAAAATCTTTTATCTGTACTATATTTTCATAAGAACCTCTGTACCCTAAAGGATCATTGTAGACTTCAATAAAACTGTTGATGTAATCTATATTCCCTTCGGTCGCTTCTACCCAGGCCACGTTATAGTCGTCCCAGGTTTTAAGATCTCCGGTTTTATAATATTCTATAAGTAGTCCCAGGGCTTTTCCCTGTTGCTCATTTTCAGCCACAGCTTCAGCTTTTTCAAGCCATTTGATGATCTCATCTATTGCAGCACCGTACATTCCGCCACTTTTCCATACTTTTTCCACCAACTTGCCATTTTCTTTTACCAACTTGGAATTAAGTCCGAAAGAAAGTGGTTTTTGCGGATCCGGGGAAGTTTTCGTTTTATAGAATGCTGCAGCTTCAGCAGCAGTTACATCTTCTCCGTAAAAATTGATAGCCGATCCTTCAAGAAGTCCTAAAGACTCATCCAGATTTACCTTTTTGGAGTCTTTATCATTAAAGATAACCTCAAATGCTTCTCCTGAAAGTTCAGTGGCTGTTTCAGATAAAAGCGTTTCAAAATATTCTTTGCTGAAGTCTGGTTTTAATTTGGCATTCGAATAATGATGATGAATTCCATTAGAGAACCATACCCTTTTTAAATAGGTTTCAAAATTTTTCCAGTCTTCAGCATTTTTATCGCCTTCATAAGTCTGATAGATATTTTCCAAAGCACCCCTTATGGCAAGATTATGCCTGTAATTCTGGTCCCACATAATATCACGTCCGGCAAGTCCGGCCTGTACCAGGTAATAAACAAGTTTTTGTTCTTTTAAGCTAAGATCTTCCCAACCCGGAATTTGGTAACGCAGGATCTTGATATCTGCAAATTCTTCCACATTGTAGTCAAATTCCGATTCAACAGCGGCTACTTCAGCAGAAGTGTCTTTATTTTCATCCTTGCATGAAAACAGAAGAGTTGATGCCAATAGCAGCATCCATAATGAATTGAGTTTCATATTCGGTTTATTTATTTTACCGCAAATGTACTAATTAGCATCCTGTAAAATACCTATATTAGCCAAAGGAATCTTAAAACCCCCGTTTTTGATGAAAATTTTAAAATATTTATTCTTTCTGATTTTAATCGTAATTATTGCAGGTGCCATTTATATTGCCACCAAGGACGGAAAGTATCAAATTGAAGAAAGCATTATTATTGAAGCGCCGGTACCAGTTGTTTTTGAAGAGGTGAATAATTTTCAAAACTGGGAAAACTGGGGTCCTTGGGCAGATGACACAGATGATATGATCCTCACCTATTCTGATATCACTAGGGGAAAAGACGCTGCCTATTCCTGGAAAAGTGAGCAAGAGGGAGATGGAAAAATAAAAACAACAGCAATAACTCCAAATTCCGCTTTAGAACAGGATCTCACCTTTATTTCGAAATACGGAGAAACTCATAGTAAGATTAACTGGGAATTTGAAGAAGTGGAGGAAGGAACAAAAGTTACCTGGGGGATGCAGGGAGAGCAAAGTTTTATGGAAAAACTCGCATTTAACTTCATGGATACATCTTTTTCAGAATTAATGCGGCCAATGTTTCAGGAAGGTCTTGAAAACCTGAAAAGAGAGGTGAAAAACAAATTGGATGTTTACTCTATCAACGTAGATGGAATTACAACACATGGCGGTGGTTTTTATATGTATACTACCACAGCTTCAAAAATCGATCAGATTCCGGAGAAAATGCAGCAAATGTATATTCAGGTCCGCAATTATATGGAATCCAATAACATCAGTATTTTAGGCAAACCCTTTGTTCTTTACAATCAGTGGGATGAAGCAAATAATTCTGCGATCTATTCGGTAGGGATTTTTACACCCAGCCTGGTGATTACACCCAATGATAGCAGCGTTCTTAATGGGATGATGCCGGTTCAAAAGGTTGTAAAAACAACATTGATTGGAGATTATAAGTATTTAAGGGGAGCCTGGGATCGTGCAGGTAATTATATTGCAGAAAACAATTTACAAGCCTCGGAAACCGGACAGGCCTTTGAATTTTATAAAATAGGACCTGAGGACAATCCAAACCCTGCCAACTGGATAACCGAAATCTACATCCCTTTATCCGGGGAAATGGAACAGAATTAGATTATGAAAGTTTTATTGATGGTTTTTTTGGGAGGCGGACTGGGAAGTACTTTGAGATACCTGATTTCAAAATATTTGAATGAGGCCTCCTATTCCAGTTCTATTGCAATTCCACTTGGAACATTTACCGTGAACTTTGTGGGAAGTTTGCTGCTGGGCCTTATCCTTGGCCTTGCGCTTAAATATAATTCGCTTTCCGGCAATGCGTTACTTTTTCTGGCAACCGGTTTTTGCGGAGGCTTCACTACTTTTTCTGCTTTTGCCTTTGAAAATCAGGAATTGCTTAAATCTGGCGATTATCTTCATTTTGCCATTTATACTTTAGGAACGCTTATCCTGGGTTTTTCGGCTATTTTCGTCGGACTATATTTCTCCAAATTGGTTTAATTCTTTTAATCTCACTTCGTAAAATTAAATATTCCACTATTCTTTTTTCATCTTTTTCCGAAGGAACACATATGCTTTTTTTAAACTGAAAAAAAGCATTTTTTTTTTCGAAAAACCTCTTTAATTTCCTTTTCAAGCTTTTTTGCAGCCAATTTTATGAAACATTGGCTGCAAAATCCCTCATTTAAATTTTTTGACGTTAAAAAACAGGCCTGTTTTTTTACATTATAATAAATATACATCGTTTTCAAAAATTAACCCCCAAAAAATTAGGGGTTAATTTTCATATATTCATATAATTAACCACTTACCCCCTATTTTTATACCCCTGTAAGGATAATTAGTTATATTTACCAAAATCGAAAAACTGAATATTATGAAAAAAATTGAGGCTATTATCAGAAAGTCAAAATTTGAAGAAGTAAAAAAGGGGCTCCATGACATTGGTGTCAATTTTTTCAGCTACTGGGATGTTACCGGCGTTGGTAATGAAAAACAGGGACATGTGTATCGCGGAGTTTCTTACAGCACAACCGATATACAACGAAGACTGGTCTCCATAGTTATATCTGACGATTTTCTGGATAAAACACTACAGGTAATTTTTAAAACTGCGTATACCGGAGCGGTGGGAGATGGTAAAATATTTATATCAACGGTAGAAGAAGCTTACAGGATACGAACCCAGGAAGGTGGAACAGACTCCTTAAACTAAGATTGTTAAACTCAGCTAAAACTAATTAAAATGGAAATACTTACAATTAACAATGTGTGGATGATGTTATGTACCGCCTTGGTATTCTTTATGCATCTTGGATTTTCTCTTCTGGAAGTTGGCCTCACACGTCAAAAAAATGCGATAAATATTCTGTTCAAAAATGTATTTATAATTTGTATTGGGCTGTTGATCTATAGTTTGATAGGTTTTAACCTCATGTATCCCGCATCTTTTCTATATGGGATTATTCCCGATTATTTTTTAGGTCTATTTGGAATACAGGCGCCTATGGTAGAAGGGGTTTTAGATCTCACCTACAATGAAGGCTACACCTTTTATACCGATTTTCTTTTCCAGGGAATGTTTGCTGCAACGGCGGCTACTATAGTTTCCGGAGCGGTGGCGGAAAGAATTAAACTCAGCAGTTTTATGATTTTTGCGATGCTTTACCTTGCGATCGTTTATCCTATTGCCGGATCCTGGAAATGGGGAGGTGGATTTTTAGATGAACTGGGATTTTATGATTTCGCAGGCTCAACCCTTGTTCACTCTGTTGGTGGATGGGCCGCCCTGATAGGAATCTATTTATTGGGGGCACGGCTTGGCAAATTTGACAAAAATGGGATTTCCCAGGCCATTCCAGGTCACAATATTCCTCTGGCAACTGCCGGTGTATTTATTCTATGGCTTGGCTGGTTTGGATTTAATGGAGGTTCTGTCCTCTCTGCCGATCCATCCTTAACCTCTATCACGCTGGTTACAACCTGCCTTGCAGCAGCAGCTGGTGGAATTTCAGCCTTCCTGTTCTCTACATTCCGATATAAAAATTATGACCTTACCATGTTCTTAAATGGAATTTTAGGAGGACTGGTAGGTATTACCGCAGGAGCCGACCAAATGTCGCCAACCGATGCGGTATTGATAGGCCTTGTATCTGGGGTAATAATCGTTCTGGGGGTTGCGCTTATAGATAAGTTAAAACTGGACGATCCTGTGGGAGCTGTTCCTGTACACCTTATTTGCGGAATCTGGGGAACCCTGGCAGTAGGTATTTTTGGTAACCTGGCAGGATGGGATCAATTTTTCAAGCAGCTGGCGGGCGTTGGAGTAATTGGTGCTTTCTGTTGTATTTCAGCCCTTCTTATTTTTTATACGATCAAGTCAACTTTAGGCTTGAGAATGGATGGCCTAAGCGAAACCGAAGGCCTGGATATTCATGAACATGGAATGGATGCTTATGCAGAATTTGGTGCGATCCAGGAAAAATAATTCACGAATGCATTTGAATGAATAAAAAAGGAGCGCTTGGCGGAGCGCTCCTATAAAGTAATTCTCATCAATCAAAGACCAGTTCAACTCTTTTCAATTAATTAAACACAGCTTTTATCATGATTAAAATCACCACTACAAATATCCGAAAAATTTTAATTATTCTGTGCCTCGGATTTTCAATTAATCCTCTAATGGCACAGGAAACTGAAGGAATAGAAGGATTTATTTCCAAATTCAGTATTCAGGGCTCAGTAGATACCTATTTTAGAACAAATTTCAACGGACTCAATAAATTTCAATATGATGAGAATGAAAATAACATAGGTTCGCCACAGGCTCCTGCTACCTCTTTTGCGAACGATCCCGGATTTGCCTTAGGAATGGCTAATGTGATTTTAGGCTATGAAGGGGAAAAAGTTGGTTTTGTAGCCGACCTGGTTATAGGACCACGCGGGGAAGATGCCGTTTTTCTTTCAGGTCCTTCCACAAACCTGATAAACCAACTTTATGTGTACTATAATGTAAGTGAAAAACTAACCCTGACTCTGGGGAATTTTAACACCTTTCTTGGGTACGAAGTTATCTCCCCTGTTGGAAATTTCAACTATTCCACTTCCTATATGTTCTCATACGGCCCTTTCTCACATACAGGTTTAAAAGCCGATTTTTCATTCTCTGATAACTGGACCGGGATGCTGGCGATTATGAACCCCACAGACTGGACAGAATTTGATCCTTTCGGATTATACTCTATTGGGGGACAACTGGGATATTCAACGGATTCAGGAAGTGCATATTTAAATATACTTTACGGGGAACAGGCTCCCAATACATCGGCCACATTTCAAATAGATCTTACTACGGGATGGGATATAACACCTGTATTTTATCTTGGCCTTAATACAACTTATTCCTCCAACGGCGAAGGTTTTTATGGCGCAGCCCTGTATCCACAGTTTAAAACCTCTGAAAATTTTGCCATAGGACTAAGAGCTGAATATTTTGAGGAAATGGAAGATGGAGGTCCGGTATATGGTGCAGGTGTAAAAACCTATGATTTCACACTTACAGGAAATTACACAGTTGGCGGGCTTACCATAAAACCGGAACTCAGGCTGGACAGCGTGTCTGAAGATGTTTTTGTAAACTCCAATCTGGTCCCAACTAACAAGCTTTCCTCCTTTATTCTGGCAGCTGTTTATGCTTTCTGATCTCCGGGTTTAAAAAAACAAATCAAGAATAAAAGCCAGTCAAAATTCATCTAATTTTGGCTGGTTTTTATCTTACTATGATCCAAATGGCTTAAGCTAATTACACTTAAAGATCATAGAATTTTGATTCCCCAAGATATTTTTTAATCAGGGAATTATATTCAGGGCTTAACTTAAGATCTAAGGTTCCGGGAATATTATATAATGCTTCTATATCCTTATACCCGGTTTTCAACAAATCTTCAAGGTATAGCATTGCCATTTCATAATCCCCATCCCGGGCACTTAGTGAAATGATATTTTTATATCCTTCGGGATTTTGTTTATCAAAAATGGTTTGTAAAACAGCGGTAAAGATCAATGGATCTATGGATGCTCCAGACTGTGATAAGGAGGCGTAATAGTTATTGGCAAAGGATGCAAGGAAACCCTGCAGGCGGTAAGCCATTTCAGCTTCGGCCATATTTTTCCCGTCCTGGTATTTTTTTAATTCAACCAGTTGCTGACTCCACCAGGGAATATTTTCGAAATTTGCCAAAGCTACATCTTCTTCAAAATAATAGGAATATTCTTCTTTTTTCAAATTCTCTAAAATCAAAGCATTGTTATATTCCCTTTTTTGCTGGCGGTAAAGGCTATTTCTGCGAAGGTCTTTTTGCAAATTTTTTAACTCATCCTTTTTATTATAAGGTGCATATTTATCTTCCATAAACTCCAGCATCTCGTACGACTTATAAAACTGCATAGTTCTACGTAAGCGTTCGGCTTCTTCAAGTTCAACCTGATATAATGTTTCCACCAATTCTGAATTTTCCGGTTTTAATCCCATTTCCATCGCCTGAAGCGTGAAACTACCCAAAGCTCTGGATATCAATTGAGAACCGGGCCATTCGTGAAATCCGTTAAATGTATATAAAGAAGCAGAATAATTATTTCTTCTGAAAAACTCAACTGCTTGCTCTAAATTATAAATACGAAAATCATTATATCCGGAAATTCCTATAAAGGAAAACCGGTTTTCTTTTTTTAGCAAATCGGGATTCAACCAGGATCCCCCTGCTGCCATTACGCCCTGAACATTTGATACAACTGCCGGGATCGCGCTTGCAACTTCGGCTCCTTCAGCATAACCAGCGGTATAAATTCTATTTTGATCTAATGGAAAAAAGTTGAATGCAGTAATCATCATTCTATTAGCCACTTCCAGATTTTTCAGAAGGGAATCCTTCGCTACAATATTATTGGATGCTATTATTATATATCCCTGCTCTTCGGCACCATGGCTAAAAAGTTGTGCTGCAGCCTTTCCTCTACCCTGCGGCTCAAAAACAAATACAACAGGCCAGATAGTATCGTTGGAATAAGATTTTGGCAGAAAGAGAGAAAAAGTTTCAGAAATACTATCGTTCACTTTCAGGCTGTCTACCACTATTCCTTTTTTTAAAGTGAGTTTCTGGGCAGCACCATTCAGGGTGAAAAGAAGAAGAAAAAAAGAAATATATCTCAGCATTTTTAAAAGTTTAAATAACCATATAAAGTTAGGCTATTAGCCTTAAATAAAAAAGACCCCTATAAATAGAAGTCTTGATCGTTTCAATAATATAGATGTTGGGCTATTTTTTAACTTTTATCAATCTCATTTTATCAAGACCAGGGAAAAAGAATTTAGAAATTAAGGAGACTATAAGTAAATCTGCAAATATCAGAAATAGCACTCTTACTGCTGTAATCCCATAATAAGTCATTCCTGCAAAGCCTAATATTCCCGTCACCACTGTCATTATTAGGAAAACTAACATATATTTTTTCATCGTAATTTTATTTTTTTATCAAAGATAGTGACATACTAGTCGTACAATTACTAAACAAATTACAATTGGTTAAAATTTAACTAAAATTTTATTTTTTTAAATTAGTAATGTCCGGTAAAGAGTCAAGATCGTTCCGCCTTCGGCGTAACTGCAAGAACTAAGAAAAAAGACTTGTTTTTAATTAACTGATAAACATTTAGTTATACCATTTTTTTAGAACACCTCAATGATCCATATAATTTAAAAAAGCATGGTCTGTTTTTAAAAATCTCCTTGGAATGCCACAGAAGTTGTGGCTTCAGCTTTCACAAAAATCTTCATCGACAATGTTTTTAAATAATCAATTTCCCCAGCAAATTCAGTCATTATCGTTAATAAAAAACAAAAAAAATTAGATGAAATCCCGGGAGAATAAACCCGCTTTTAAGGTTAAATAATAAAGCACTATCTTTGCAGCCGGTTGCCATCTTCTCCAACAAGGC
>ERZ1284729.134-NODE-134-length-12947-cov-20.124341_pt1 | contig 12947 bp, 9 predicted proteins | sample MGYA00454602_ERZ1284729 | MGnify/ENA primary metagenome ERZ1284729 (study PRJEB36292, sample SAMEA5787381) | metagenome | biome: Arctic soil; feature: perennial spring outflow channel; material: sediment | place: Canada | collected 2017-07-08 | depth 0.05 m ... | reverse complement strand
CGTAAAGATCAAAAGTCACCTGTGCAAGTGAACCCTGTCCCCAAACCGGAAATTTATCTGAAAGTAGTTGTGGTATTAATGCCCCCGCCTCTTGAAGAGAACTGAAGTTTCCAAATTGAATATCAAGATCTTCATAATCGTCTTCTGTGAGGGTGTACTCGGCCATGCCCTCGATAGCACGGTTATCCAAACGCGCATCAAGTTCGTTATGAATGTCATCCATCGGCTCACAGCTTGTTAGTGCAAGTCCCAGGAACATCATTAGTAAATAAATTGAATTTTTCATTTTTATTTTTTTTAGAAATTAAATTTTGCACCAACGTTGAATGTTCTTCCGAATCCGTAGAATACTCCCTCGTTCATTCCGCCACGGGCAATTGAGATATACTCTGTATCTAAAACGTTATTAACATTACCTATCAACATGGCCTCGAAATCACCAATATCAAATTTATGAGTTAAACCAAAATCAACCAGTCCAAATGCAGGTAATTCCCAGGACTGTCCAAGCTCTCTTGTACTTCTGGTCTCAGGATCAAATTGAGCGTAAAGGTCATCGTAATAGTTCCAGTCAACACGTACAGATGTGCTAGGCCAAACCTGATAATCGGCACCAGCTGCAAATGTTGTTTGCGCAGAACCTCCTACTTTAAGGTCTTCTACAAAAAGGTTAATAGTTCTTATTATTTCCTGGTCTTCATTAAAGATTTCGACCCCTGTAATATCGTTTTTCCATGTCCAGTCTCCAAGAGAGGCCATACCGGTTAAAGTAAGTTTTTCACTTGGACGGTAGCTAAATTCTAGTTCCACACCCTGGTGAAGCGCATTAAGACCTAAGATGTTTGCAGAAGCTGTTGTTCCGTCTGGTTGCTGGAATCTTTGTACAAAAGTTTTATCATTCCATTCGGTACGGTAAACGTTCAAATCTGCCCTGAAGTTTGCACTTCGGTATCCATATCCAAGTTCTGCACTAAAAATCTTCTGGTTCTCAGCTCCCGGATTGATATCATTTCTAAAATTAAGAAAAACAGCATTAGCAAAAGGTGCCTTCTCAAAATAACCAACGTTGGCAAAAACATTATGGTTGTCGTCCAGGTTGTAGTTCGCTCCACCTTTAGCACTATATCCAAAGAAGTTTTGGAAATCTGTCTCCTGCAGAGGATCTGTATCTAAATAATTAAAAAAATCTTTTCTTTTATAGGAAGTATTTGAAGCTGCAACAGTAACGAATGCTGAAAGCGCATCTTGTGAATATTCTGCCTGAGCGAATAGTCCTTCCCATAGAACAGTTCCTACGTCGTAATAACTGATCTTGTCTCCAACTCCGGCAGCATTTAATGGATCATTAACGTTACTGTCATCCAGGGCATATGCACCACCAAGTAAATCGGTAAGCTCAGTAAAATGCGATCCTTCATAGTATCTAAAATCAAGACCACCGGTAAATTCTACGTTGGGTAGAATTTGTGTAGAAAGAGTTGAAAGAACTCCATACCACTGGTGATCATTTCTTGAAGCTCTTAAATAAGTTTCAGCTCCCAGGGCTCCACGTTCCACATTCTCATCTACAATAAGATCAAGATTCAATGGCTGAAGGTATCCGTCACGGTAAGGGGAAGGATTACTTTCGGTACCGAGTCCAAATTTGTTGACTCCCCTATATCCACCACCACCACCAGAACCAAAGGAAGCATAGGCAGAGGTACTCAACTTTGTATCAACAGAAATATCCCAATAGTGATTTAAGGACATTTGAGGCTTGTGGTAGAAGTTATCTTCGACATGAACCACCTGCCCATTCTTGTAACCCCAGTCCTGATTAAATTTTGTACCACTCTCGCTAATTCTATAAATCTCCATAGGCAAGGCGTTTTGGCGCTGCCCGTGTCTTTGCTGTGCACCAAAAGCAGTGAAAGACAATTGGTGATCTTCGTTCAAGTCTTTAGCGATATTTATAAAGTAAGAAAAGCCGTTAAATTCAGTTCCGTCTACATAACCGTTTCCGGAAACTTTTGCACCTGAAACTGTAGCTGCCCAACCATTATCCATTTTACCGGTTGAAACTGTTGCAGATACTTTTTGATATCCGTCGTTCCCTAAAGAATAAAAAGCGCTACCGCCTTCCTGAGCATCTGTAGTTTTGGTAACGATATTGATTGTACCTCCAATGGAAGGAACAGCAACTTTTGAAGCTCCCAGACCTCTTTGCACCTGCATAAACCTTGTAACATCTGAAAGTCCTGCCCAGTTACTCCAGTATACACGACCGTTTTCCATGTCGTTTACAGGAATACCGTTTATAAGTACAGCAATGTTTTCAGATTCAAAACCTCTTAGTGTTATCTCCGAATCTCCAAAACCACCGCCACCTTTGGTGGCATAGACACCTGGAGTAGATTTTAAAATTTCAGGAAATTCCTGATTTCCTAATTCCTGCAGAATAGTTTCTGCTTTAATTGTTGAAACAGCAACAGGAGTTTTTCGGTCAATTGCAAGGGAATAAATGCTAATTATCACTTCTCCCAAAGCATCTTCAGCCGGGTTTAGCAATATTTCACCCAGATCCAATGTTTGACCGTTGTTCACTGTGAAAGGGACTTTCAAAGATTCATAACCCAGGAATCGAATCTCCAGGGTACCAGCAGCAGATGGCGCATTCAAAGTGAATTTCCCTCCAAAATCTGTCATTGTTCCAATAGTAGTGCCCATAATCGACACATTCGCACCGGGTAAAGGTGCGTCAGAATCTATTACCGTACCGGTAATAGTTCCTTGAGCAAAAATTGTAGCAGATGTTAAAAACAACGCCATTAGTAATAATTTCCTCATCATTTAAACTGTTTTGTTTTATGTTTATAATTCCCGGCAAATGAAGTAAAATAAGGCTTATCAAACTTTAACGTAATGTTAAGATTTCTATTTTTAACATCTTTTGCAGTACAAACATAAAACAAATATTCAAGTGATTGAATCCCCGTTGTTTAAAGTAGTTAATGGTTTATTAACAATATCGTAATAGCTATTTTAAAAAGAAATTTAAGAGACTTTTAGTAGAACTGTCATGATTTTGGACGTCAGATTTCTGAATTTCGGTGAGAATTTCGGTTGCAAGTTGCTTCCCTAATTCCACTCCCCATTGATCGTAACTATAAATATTCCAGATAATCCCCTGAACAAAGATTTTGTGCTCATACATCGCGATCAACTTACCTAAGCTGGTAGGGGTTAATTTGTCGATCAAAATAGATGTAGTGGGCTTATTTCCCTTAAAAACCTTAAAAGGAGTGAGTTTTTCTATTTCTTCTGAAGAAAGGTTTTTTTCTTCCAATTCCTTCCTCACATCTTCAGCAGTTTTCCCCATCAATAAAGCTTCTGTTTGAGCAAAATAATTGGCCATTAACTTTTGATGATGATCTTTGTCTTTATGTAAAGACTTTTTAAATCCGATGAAATCTGCCGGGATCAACTTGGTTCCCTGGTGTATTAACTGAAAAAATGCGTGTTGCGAATTGGTTCCTGGCTCTCCCCAGATAATATTTCCGGTTTCATAGGAAACAGGCTTTCCATTCCTGTCGGTACTTTTTCCGTTGCTTTCCATAATAGCCTGTTGCAAATAAGATGGGAGTTTCTGCAAATATTGCGTATAAGGGATAACTGCTTCGCTTTCGGCTTTAAAAAAGTTATTGTACCAAATGCTTATCAAAGCGAGTTGTACAGGAATATTATTGCTGAAATCTTCATTCTTAAAGTGGAGATCCATCTCGTGGGCTCCTTCCAGCAATTCCTCAAACTGATGGTAACCTACCCCCAGGCTAATGGATAAACCAACCGCGCTCCAAAGCGAAAACCGCCCTCCTACCCAATCCCACATCGGGAAAATATTTTCAGGAGCTATCCCAAAATCTTTCACTTTTTTAATATTGCTGGATACCGCGACAAAATGCTTGGAAACCGCCTCATCCGGTGCTGTTCTTTTTAGCCAGGCCCTGGTGGTATTGGCATTAGACAAGGTCTCCTGAGTGGTAAATGTTTTGGAAACAATTAAAAACAAGGTGGTTTCAGGATTGAGATCCTGCAAGGTTTCATGAACATGATCCCCATCCACATTGGAAATATAATGCAGGTTTAAATGATTTTTATAGAATTTTAAGGATTCGGTTACCATTACAGGTCCAAGATCTGATCCTCCAATTCCAATATTCACTATATCTGTAAATGCCAGTCCCGTATGACCTTTCAGAACACCATTAATAACTTCAGTTGAAAATTTCCTTATCTTATCCTTAGCTTCATACACTTCCGGGATCACATTCTTCCCATCTATAATCACTTCCTCATTCTGGGGAACTCTTAATGCCGTATGCAGGACAGGGCGATTTTCTGTTTTATTGATAGATTCACCGCCATAATAGGATTTAATAGCCTCCTCTAAACCGCATTCTTTAGCGAGCTCAAGGAGGATCTCCTGAGTTTCAACCGTGATCCTGTTTTTACTGAAATCTACATAAAAATCCTCCCATTCAATTTTAAGATCTTCAGCTCTTTGAGGATCTTCCTGAAACAGGTTTTTCATCTCCAGCTCCCTGATCTCCAAAAAGTGTTTTTCGAGTTTCTTCCAGGCTTCAGTTTTGGTAGGATCTATATTCTTCATGATATATTATATTTCTTTGAACTCAATTTCATCAATAGCTATTCTTACAGGCTCAATTGCTGCAAAATAATCGTCCATTAATTTTTCTGCAATAGGCTCAGCCTCAGGAAGATTTTGACGGAATGGGTCTACTTGTTTTCCACGAACCCAAAACCTGTAACATACATGAGGCCCGGTAGCAAGGCCTGTGCTTCCTACAAAGCCAATGACATCTCCCTGTTTTACTCTATGTCCCACTTTCACATTGCGTTTAGACATGTGCAGGTATTGAGTGGTGTAGGTATCATTGTGTTTAACCTTCACGTAATTCCCGTTTCCACCTGTATATCCCGAGGCGATCACAGTTCCATTTGCTGTACTCCATATTGGAGTTCCGTGCGGTGCTGCATAATCTGTTCCCCGGTGTGCTTTCCATCGTTTCTGAACCGGATGAAACCGGCTGCCGGAATATCTGGATGAGATCCTGCTAAAATTTAAAGGTGCTTTTAAGAAAAAACTTTGTAATGGGCGTGCCTTTTCATCATAATAATCACTTTTGCCGGATTCGGTATCTACCATATAACTAAATGCGTAGTAAGGCTTGTCCTGATGCACAAATACCGCTCCTTCAATATTCTCGATCCCGGCATAAATAGTGTCGTTTATATACTTTTCATTATATACCATCTTGAATTGATCCCCTTTTTGAAGTTTCCAAAAATCGATACTCCATTGATAAATACTGCTCAATTCATGGGACAAAAGCACACTTAAACCCTGGTTTTGCATCGCCTCTGAAAGATTGCTAACAATAACACCCGAGACCATTCTTTTCTTAATACTTATAGGCTTACTTCCTTTATAAGCCGCTATGTTATCTCCAATACTAACCACCGTATATTCAATACGATCATTTTCGTAGATAAAAAACTGCGCTGTTCTGGCAGAATCTCTGGATCTTAGAACAGTATAAGGTTTCCCAATTACTAACCTGGTAGGATCTAAGGTTTCCCGCACCTTCTCGGTAATTTCATACACTTTTCCAGGCGTTATTCCCTGGGTATCCAAAATCTTCCCAAAAATATCTCCGGACCGAATTGTATCCCGGATCACCTCAAAATCATTCAGCACAAACCCATACTCTTCCAGCACAGGCGGTGCCACTTCAATGACTTCTACCTCTGCAAAATCCTTATTTTCAACTTCATTTTTACAGGCTGTAAAGGCTAACACCAGCAATAACAAGTAACTTAATTTTTTCACTTTAAAATTTATTTTTCTGTATTAAACATATGGGTAACCCATTCTTTACCCCAATTATCAAATTCTGCATTACTCCAAAGAATAGGAAAAAAACTGTTTTTTTGGAAACTTGGAGGTAAAAAATCTTTCCAGTTTGTCCCTCCTGTTGCCGCGATCGTTTTTTTGTCCTTGTTTAAATATCGATGTGCCGCCCCCATGTGCATAAGCAACCAATTGATATTTAAGTTGGTATCAAAAGTTCGCAAAGCTTCCATAAGATCGGAATTATTTTTTTCTTCCTGCGGAAGATCAAGGTATTTGTGATATAAAGTTTTACCCTTTAACTGATTGGCGAGCCTTAGGAATCGCCCGGTATAGCGAATTTCAAATTGTTTCAGGGTGAGTGTTTTTTCACCGGTTGCCAGATCAATTCCTCCTTTTTTCCAGTATAGATTCTCATAAAGTTCTTCAATACTGTTTTCAGAAGAAAATTTTTCCCGTTCCTTAAAGGGAATAAGATGCTCCATTGGGGAAGAATACAGCTCAATCATTCTAAATTGAGCCGACTGAAAACCGCTGGCCGGTAAAAGTGCCATTCTGAATTTTAAAAATTGCTCCCGCTCCATTCCCTTAATCATCACATCAAAAGAATTTATCAAAATTCTGATGTAGCGGTTTATCCTAATCAGTTTTTCGGTAAAAAATCCTGCAGAAAGTGTTTGTGCTTCAATAATTTGTTTCTGCTCATGAATGATGAGTTTGAAATAAAGCTCTGTGATTTGATGGTAAGTTATAAAGATCTCCTCGTCCGGGAAATGTGTTTTTGGTACTTGTAAACTCAGTAATGTATCAAGGTTTACATAGTCCCAATAGGTAATATACTTGTCATACAAAAGCCCGTCCAGGTAAGAACCCATATCCTGCCCTGAATTTTTAAATTTTTCTTCAAGTTTTAATATGCGCTCCGCAATTTCAGGCTTAATTTGCTCCATTCTAATTCATAATTATTTTAAAGGGATGTTTTAATCCTCTAAATTCTTCAATATCTGCATCCAGGGAACCAATTGCAAGGTTTGCCGAAATTTTTACAGGCATTTTATTCTTATCATCGCTTATCCAGATAGTAAGGCTTTCCTTTTCTTTAAACACTCTTCCGGCTAAAACATAAGGCCTGAATTTTAATGTTGCAATTTTACCGAATTTTGTATTGATAACCTCTCTTCCCATGAACTTTAATTTGAAATCATGGTTTTCCTTATCAAAAAACATAGGAAAATTAAATTCATCCCCTTCATTTAATTTATTAACATTCAGATCATTACGAACATAATAAAATGCTGAGAGCAAATCATGAACGTTGTCCCTGGTGGTAAAGGTGGAGTTTTCATTATGCTTTCTATCAAAGACATGTGCTATATTCTGCTTTTGGTCAAAATCGATTTCCAGATCTTTAGTGTATCCTCCCTCATCTATTTTTCTGATAAACCTGTATGGAAGATTGGTTTTTTTATCGATATAGGTTTCGTAATTATCGTCAACCTTAAAAAACAAATGCAACAAGCCGGTAGATTTTCCTTTTCCTACAATGTGAAATACATTTTTATCATCCAGTTTCGCTTCATTTACCTGCAAAGTTGCATAACTGGCATTAAACCATCCATAATGAACCCGGAACTTAAACCATTCGCCAGAATCAAAAGCCTTTTGAGAAAATACACTAATTGGCAGGAACATTAAAAGAAGACTGAATATAGCAATTCTAATTTTCATAATAGTAAGTTTAATATCCGCCATCAGCGGGAAGGGTTCAATTTATGCGAAGAATTACAATTACTATTCCAAATGTATTAAAACAAAAAACCCCATCAAATAAATGATGGGGTTTTTATCTTATTAACCAACTAAAACTTAAATTATGAAAAAAATTTAAAACATTTTGGTAACCACTCCAAAATGCGGTGCAAAAGTCTGTTTTTTATACAGTATTTACAACACAAAATGTCACTTTAACCATAAATTTATCAAGTTGGTATTTTTAAAATAATTTAAATATGGAAACAGCATTTTTTTAATACTTAGGACAAGGTACCCCTTAAATCCTGTTCCCTTTCAATAGCTTCAAAAAGCGCCTTAAAATTCCCTTTTCCAAAAGATTGCGCTCCTTTTCGTTGAATGATCTCAAAAAACATTGTTGGACGGTCTAAAACCGGTTTTGTAAATATCTGTAAAAGATAGCCTTCATCATCCCTGTCTATCAATACACCTAATTCTTTTAATGGTGCCAGGTCCTCGTCTATCTCTCCTACCCTGTCCAGGACGGTATCGTAATACGCTTCCGGAACATATAAAAATTCTACCCCATTATCCCTAAGGGCGGTTACCGTAGCTATAATATTATCTGTAGCCAGGGCGATATGCTGAACTCCGGCACCGTTGTAAAAATCTATATATTCCTCTATCTGAGATTTCTTTTTCCCTTCGGCCGGTTCATTTATAGGAAATTTGATCCTTCCATTCCCATTGCTCATCACCTTGCTCATAAGAGCGGTATAATCTGTAGAAATATCTTTGTCATCAAATGAAACAAGCTGAGCGAATCCCATTACTTTGGCATAAAATTCACACCATTTGTTCATTTCATTCCATCCAACATTCCCTACCATGTGGTCTATAAATTTTAATCCAGTGGATTCCGATTTAAATTTTGGAGCGTACGTTCTGTATCCCGGCAAAAAAGGGCCTGAATAATTTTTTCGCTCCACGAATAAATGCACGGTTTCACCGTACGTGTGAATCCCGGAAATTACCACCGTACCATTATCATCCTCCATAACGTAAGGCTCCACGTAGGATTTTGCTCCACGACTAGTGGTTTCTTCATAACTTTTCCTGGCATCATCTACCCAAAGCGCAACTACCTTTACTCCATCCCCGTGTTTATTGATATGTTCGTTAATAGGTCCGTCGGGTTGTAGCGGAGAAGTTAAAACAAGGCGGATCTTATCCTGTTGTAAAACGTAGGAAACACTATCTTTTCTCCCCGTTTCCAAACCAGCATACGCCACCGGCAGAAATCCCCAGGCCTGCTGATAATAAAACGCAGCTTGCTTGGCATTCCCAACATATAATTCAACGAAATCTGTTCCAAGCAATGGCAAAAAGTCTTCAGCTTCCTGGAACTTTTTCTTTAGTTTTAGAGATGTGTTATCTGTGCTCATAATCTTTTTAATTTAGAAGGTTAAAGATTCATAGAAAAAAAAGATTCTATAATCTTCATTTAATAATCTTAACCCTCTGTTTATAAATTCTATTTTTTCGATGACATTTTATACTTAAAATTTACTAATGATCTAACCAGGAGGTGTAATACGTCTCATCCGCAATTTTCATCGCTTCTTCGGTTAGTTTTAATGGCTTAAAGGTATCTACCATAACGGCGAGTTCTTCGGTTTCGGTTTGACCAATACTGCGCTCTACTGCTCCCGGGTGCGGACCGTGAGGAATTCCAGCCGGATGCAACGATATATGTCCTGCTTCCACATCATTTCGACTCATAAAATCGCCATCAACATAATACAATACCTCATCGCTATCTATATTGCTATGACTGTAAGGCGCCGGAATACTTTCAGGATGATAATCATACTTTCTGGGGCAGAAACTGCATACCACAAAGGTATCTGTCTCAAAAGTTTGATGCACGGGAGGCGGTTGGTGAATCCTTCCGGTTATGGGTTCAAAATCGTGAATGGAAAAAGCATACGGATAATTGTACCCATCATATCCAACAACATCAAAAGGATGAGTAGCATAGATCATGTCAAAAATCTCTCCCTGCTTTTTTACCTTGATAAGGAAATCACCTTTTTCATCGTTGGTTTCCAATTCATAGGGTTGTCTTAAATCCCGCTCACAAAAAGGTGAATGTTCAAGCAATTGCCCAAACCAGTTCCTGTACCTTTTCGGTGTGTAAATTGGGCTTCTGGATTCCACAATAAAAAGCCGGTTGATATCATCGTCAAAGTCGAGTTTATAAATAACACCACGCGGAATCACTAAATAATCTCCATATTTAAAATCAAGATTCCCTAAATGCGTTCTTAATTTCCCACTTCCTTTATGAATGAAGAGCAACTCATCAGAATCGGTATTTTTATAAAAATAATCTTTTGTAGATTCCTGTGGAGCTGCCAGAGTTATATCCACGTCACTATTGGTTAGCACCACCTTTCGGCTTTCAAGGTAATCCGGATGTGGAGGCACCTGAAAACCTTTAAATCTATAGGATTTTATATTGTTTTCAGAAGCGATTTTTGGCTTAACGCTGTAACTGCCCTTTATGTCCTTAACCTGGGTTGGGCGATGTTCATGATACATATTTGAAGACATGCCATCAAAGCCAATGGTCCCAAACAGCTGCTCATAATACAAACTGCCATCTGGTTTTTTAAATACCGTATGTCGCTTATGTGGAATCTTCCCTAGTTTATGATAAAAAGGCATAAGATTTCAGTTTTAAAATTATTACTTCGGAAGAAAAAATTCATTATTCTTATTAATTCTGAAGTTTATCATCCAAAGTAACAAATATCGCTATTTATATTGAAAATTTCTCTTAAAGAAGGATTAAAAGAACTACAGAATCTCCAATTATAAAGAACAGGCAGAAGCTACTTGGGTTTCAAAAATTCATAATTTATCTCTGGTCTTCAACATTCATACACAGAAATTTTAAATGCCGCAAAACTCCCCTGAAACATTATAAATTATGAGTTTCTGTTTTTAATTTTTGGAAGGAATTTTCCTGAATTCTTTTTATAGATTTCATATTCGGGAAACTTTTCTGACAATTTCTTTTCCTCGTACAGGGTTTTAAAATGAAATAAAATCAGCAAAAGAAAAGAAATCAACAATCTATATCCCGAACCCTGAAAAACAGCAATGGAAAAAAATATGAGCAGGATCCCGGTATAAATAGGATGCCTTATCAATTTAAAAACACCATTGGTAAGTAAGCGGGCATATTCCTTTGGAGTTGGAAAAGGAGACAGGTTTTTATTGAGCTGAAAAAAGGCAATTATTATAAGACCCAGGCCAATAATTCCGATTAAAACCAAAATAAAATTTAAAAATGAAGGGATTTCAAATGAGACCAGATTTACATCTAACAAAAAAGCAAAAAATAGGAGTAGCTGAAGCGACACATAAATAATATCTTTCCCTGCTACTTTCATACACTATAATAAATTAACTTCAATTCAGGCATTTGGCTTTAGGAAGCGAAATAAAATCCCGGTGATCATTTTAATTTTGAAATTTCCTTAAAGATCCAAAACCTTAATAGCATTTCGCTGCAGTACTATTTTTCCGTCGATTTCAAGTTTCTTTAATAATCTGGATATTACTACCCTGGAGGTGTGCAAATCGTAAGCTATTTCCTGATGTGTAACCTGTATCAATTCATTTTGGTTGATCTTTGCTTTATCCTGAAGATACCTCATAAGACGTTTATCCATGTTTAAAAAAGCGATGGTGTCTATGGTTTCCAGCATTTCGGTAAGCCTGGAATGATAACTGTCAAATACGAAGTTGCGCCAGCTTTTATATTTGGAAGTCCATTCCTCCATCTTTTGAATGGGGATCATGATAAGTTGAGTTTCCTTTTCAGCAACCGCGCGTATTTCGCTTCTTGTTTGTCCTAAACAACAGGACAATGTCATCGCACAGGTATCCCCGCTTTCCAGGAAATAAAGTAGCAATTCATCGCCTTCTTTATCTTCCCTCAAAATCTTGATTGCACCATCTAAAAGCAACGGGAGAAATTTCACGTAATCCCCATAATCAATGATTTTGTCATTTTCATGAAAGGTTTTTAGGGTTCCTATTTCGGCTATTTCTTCAAGGAGTGCATCTTCAAGAATACCGGTATAAGATTTTTTTAACTCGTCTAACATTTACTGACTTTTTTTATATGTAGATACTTATTATTTCGACTTCGCTCAATACAAGAGTTTTTTATTGGTCTCCCAATAGCGGGAGTAATTCGCATATCCCTGCCCGAAAGCAGGCGGATTTATCGTTGTTTGTATCGTGTTTTCGTTATGCTCATTTCAAAGATTAAAAATATGGTTTTTAACCCGGTTTATACCCCTTAAAACCAAAACCCCAAACTAAAAAACCATTGACTTCTTTTAATTTCCGGGGAGAAAGAATATTTCACTTTCACAGGGCCCAGCAGTGTCTCCAAACCATACCCCAACGCATACCCTGTATAATCAGGGAAAGAAAACCAATTTCCGGAAGTGTATAAATTATTTTCTACGTTGGCAAAATTGGCACTGCCAGTTATATGATTTTTATTAAAGATCTCATAATCCAGTTCCACCATTCCCTTGATATAACTATCTCCGGAAATACTTATAAAATCATATCCATAAAACGGAACAAAATTATTGATAAAATCATTTCCATAGCCGCCCAAAAAGAAATCCAGCGTATTGCTTCCATCAGTACCTATCCTAAAACCCGATTCAGATAATATCCTGCCGGTGAACTTTGGAAGTATCGGAAATACATATCCTAACTTTCCTTTTGCGATGGAAAACTCAGAGAAATTATTGTTATAATCTGAAGAAAATAAATAAAGGTGGAAATCCCCGTCAAAATAAACGCCTTTTTTAGGGAAATATTTATTGTCGAAACTATCCAGTTTTAGATATCCAAAAGCGCTGTAGTAGTTGCTATTCTCAAAGACTGCAGAGGATAGGTCATTGCCGGGATTTTCAAGCAAAGTTTCAGAGGTTATCTTTAAATGCTTGTACTCCACACCAATTCCCAGGGAAAAAATCTGTTTAAAAAAGGTTTCCCCATATAATTGATTGGTGTAATCCTTATAATCCACTTCTATCCTGTTGATTCCAATATTTTCAATACCGGCATTCTCCCTGGCAAAATCGAAGGCCACTCCTTTATTGAAATTATTGTATCTCGATTTTACGCCTAAACTCCAGTAGTACCCCATATCGATATAATATTGAAAATTATATCTGAAATTATCTCCCAAAACTACATCCAG
>ERZ1284729.133-NODE-133-length-13157-cov-21.364982_pt1 | contig 13157 bp, 13 predicted proteins | sample MGYA00454602_ERZ1284729 | MGnify/ENA primary metagenome ERZ1284729 (study PRJEB36292, sample SAMEA5787381) | metagenome | biome: Arctic soil; feature: perennial spring outflow channel; material: sediment | place: Canada | collected 2017-07-08 | depth 0.05 m ... | reverse complement strand
AAATTTTTGATGCAACCTTCTGGGTTTGTATTGCATCCCTGTTTTATTTCTGGTCCATTTTATTCCTAATCGTGGTCTATAGCGGGATTTTAGTGTATACTGCAAATTATTTTAAAAACTGGTTGGTTCCGCCGGTAGCCGTTTTCGGGGTGATATTACTAGTAACTGCATTTCATATCCTGTTTTACGATCAATTTTACAGCTTTCAGGCCTGGTTTCAGGAAAGCAGTTTCGATTTTCAGACATACAACGATCCGGGTTTATTAATTCCGCTTAGCATAATCCTGGCTTTATCGCTCTGGACGCTTTCCCACTATTTTGGATTGTTAAAAAAAGCCAGTATTAATTCCCGGCCAACATATACTTTGGTTTTTCTTACATTACTTGTTTCTGTCGCAATTGCAATTTTCTCACCCGTTAAAAACGGGAGTGAATTTATTTTCTACTTTGTGCCCTTGTCTATTATCGCATCCAATTATTTTGAAAGCAAGCGGGAAAGGACCTTTAAGGAAATTCTATTAATTGGCCTGGTCTTAATGCCATTTTTAATCCCTCTCATATTTTGAAAACCCCAGATTTTATCAAAATTGAAGAGGAATTGAAAAAGCGGTGGGAAGCTCCCTATATTTGGGGAAGAAAACAAAATGATCTTTGGGACAGGCAATCGAATTTTATCTATGAAATACAGGAATGGGAGCTGTTAAAGGAAAAGATTTCCCAGGTTGGGACTGATAAGAATCTTGATAAAAAGGACTTTTTTAACTACTGCAGCAACCGCTGGTATAACTTCCAGAGTGCTATGGCGGTGGAGCACGTATTTGCCGGGTTTGATGGCGTTAAACCTTCGTTGAATACGAGAAACAGGCTTTTGGATTTCCAGCTCTTCGGAATTGATTTTGATCATAAAACAAGTGTATATCCGAAAAATTTTGGTGAAAATCTCCAGTTTTCATTAAAAAATCCTGAGAAATTGATAACCTGGCTGTATCAAAATCAAAGTACCCAGCAACGTCAGCATTTTGCAAACAGGTTGTTTTTAATAGTGTATGCTGAAAATGGGCAGCACTGGAAATTAAAAGCTGAGATTTCATGGTTGAAGGAGGTTATTGAAGCATATTTGAATTCCTTCAAAACCGATCGATTAAAAAAATTTGAATTTCAATCAGGAAAATCAACGTTTTCTGATATTATCTGGGCAATAAAATGAATTATATAGGTTCCAAACATAAACTTTCAGGATTTATAAAATCCAATGTTGAAAAAGCGGTTTCCGGGGATTTAAGCGAAATGGTATTTTGTGATCTTTTTGCTGGAACGGGAAGTGTGGGCAGGAATTTCAAAACTTCGGTAAAACAGGTAATTGCCAACGATGTTGAATTTTACAGTTATTCATTATTAAAAAACTATATAGGGAATCATCAAAAACTCGATTTTGAGCCCTATTTATCATTTCTGAATGACCTTTCAGGCAAAAAGGGGTTCATTTTTCAGAATTATTCTGAAGGAGGAGCTGCCGGCCGACTTTATTTTTCTTCTCAAAACGGACAAAAAATCGATGCTGCAAGATATCAGATAGAATCCTGGAAAAACTCAGAAGAAATTGGGCTCAATTTATATTATTTCCTCTTGGCTTCCCTAATAGAAAGCGCCGATAAAGTTGCTAATACTGCTTCGGTTTACGGTGCATATTTAAAAAATATAAAACCTTCCGCAGCTAAAATAATGCAGATTGCTCCGGCCCATTTTGAGCTTACCAAAAATCCACATCGGGTTTATCAGGAAGATGCCAATCAATTAATCAAGGAAATTGAGGGAGATATCCTGTACCTGGATCCACCGTATAATAACCGGCAATATGGCGCCAATTACCATTTATTGAATACTATCGCCAAATATGATACCTTTGTTCCCAGTGGGAAAACGGGATTAAGATCCTATTACAGATCTGAATATTGCCAAACTTCCCAGGTGAAAATTTCCTTTGAAACATTGCTGAAAAATGCCCGTTTTAAGTACATTTTTTTAAGCTATAACAATGAAGGATTAATGCCGGCAGCAGAGATTCGAGAAATAATGCAGGGATTGGGAAAATACGATCTTGTTACAATAGATTATCAACGTTTTAAAGCTGATAAGACCGAAAACCGAAATCATACGGCTACAGCTACAAAAGAATATTTACACATTTTAGAAAAAAATCAATAAGCATGTTTTCAACTAAGGCAAATCGTATATTTAAGGAAGTAATTGAAAAATATCACGAGATAAAAACTGTTGACCAGGAGTTTAAAAACCCGTACGATCCCGAAAATGAACTTTTGGAACATTTATTATACAGAAAATGCTGGATAGATACCGTACAATGGCATTATGAGGATATAATCCGGGATCCCAACATAGATCCGGTTGCAGCTTTAAAATTGAAAAGAAAAATCGATGCTTCCAATCAGGACCGTACAGATACCGTGGAATATATTGATAGTTATTTCCTGGAGAAATACAAGGATGTAACTCCCAGTGATCAAGCGACCATCAATACCGAAAGTCCGGCCTGGGGAGTAGATCGCCTTTCTATTTTGGCGCTTAAGATTTATCATATGGAGGAAGAGGCAAACAGGGAAGATGCCTCGAAGGAACACCGGAAAAAATGCAAAGCTAAACTTGATGTTTTATTGGAACAACGTGTAGATCTTTCCAAAGCTATCGACCAATTGCTTGAAGCTATTTCAAAAGGTGAAAAATATATGAAAGTTTATAAGCAAATGAAGATGTATAATGATGATGAATTGAACCCCGTTTTACGTAAAAAATAAAAAAATGGCTCGCCGTACCTCTAAATTCGAAGACTTCTCTCATCCTTTGTATGATAAGCCTAATTTAGAGGAAGCAGCACATATTCTGGTAATCCGCCTTTCAGCAATGGGAGATGTTGCTATGTTGGTACCAGTTCTACGAATTTTAACTGCTACTTATCCCAACCTAAAGATCACCCTCCTTACCCGTAGATTTTTCGCGCCCATGTTTAAGGATATTCCAAATGTGGACGTTTATGAAGCCGATCTTTCCGGGATACACCACGGATTCGTTGGTCTTTGCAGATTGGCGAAAGAGCTCAAAGAACTTGAAATAGATGCTGTGGCAGACTTACACGATGTTTTACGAAGCAATGTGTTGAGGTATATTTTTTATTTGTATAGAATCCCAGTGAAGCAAATAGATAAGGGAAGAGAGGAAAAAAAGGCCTTAACTGCTGAAAATGACAAGATTTTTAAACAGCTGAAATCCACGCATCAACGTTATGCCGATGTTTTTTCGGAATTGGGATACCCCGTGAATTTGAAAAAACCTTCGTTTCCCTCAAAACAGAAACTTTCTCCTAAAATCCTGGAAATAACAGGGAAGAATGTTTTTAAATGGATTGGAATTGCCCCTTTTGCACAGCACGATTCAAAAGTATATCCCTTGGATCTTATGGAAAGTGTGATCAGGGAGATAGATAAAGAAGGAAAAACAGAAATTTTCCTATTTGGAGGAGGAAAATCGGAAACCGAAAAACTTGAAGTATTAGCCAAACCATTTAAAAATGTAGTTTCCATAGCCGGAAAACTTTCGTTTGAGGAAGAACTGGCATTGATTTCCAATCTCGATGTGATGCTTTCCATGGACAGCGGAAATGCACATTTGGCAGCCATGTACGGAATTCCGGTAATTACACTTTGGGGAGTAACCCATCCGTATGCGGGTTTTTCAGCATTTAATCAACCCCCGGAAAACAATTTACTTCCTGATCTCAATAAATATTCAAAAATACCAACATCGGTCTACGGCAATAAAGTCCCGGAGGGCTATGAGGAGGTAATGCGAAGTATTTCACCCCAAAAAGTTATTGAAAAGATAAAGGCCCACTAACCCCCGAAGGGGAAATTAAAAAAATGAGAATTATTCAAACCCCGAAAAGGGGGAACTTCAATAGTTCTTTAGAAAAAGAAAAGCTCCCCCTTCGGGGGCTGGGGGGCTTTCTGGGGGATTAAACATCATCATAATCTACCTTCAAAACCGGCGATGTGGGTTGTGCCTGGCAGGTAAGGATCAATCCTTCAGCGATTTCGCTGTCGGTTAATATTTGATTTTTTCGCATTACCGCTGTACCCTCCGTTATTCTGGCAATACAACTGCTGCAAATTCCGCCCTGGCAGGAATAAGGAACATCAATATCATTATCTAAAGCTACTTCCAGAACTGTTTTTTTGCTGTCCATAGTCAAGGCGAAATCCTCATCATCGACCATAATGGTAAGCGATACTTCTCCTTCGGTTGCAATTGTCACTTCATCGTCTTCTTTTGCCGTGAAAAGTTCAAATAAGATACGTTCCTCTGGAATTCCGTTTTGCTTCAATATTTCAGTAACACTATTTATCATAGGTTCCGGACCACACAGGAAATAGGTTTTAAAGCTGGTACCTTTAAATTTATTTTTGAGAACGTAATTAACCGTGCTGGTTTCTATTCTCCCAAATTGTGCATTTTCTTCCCTGGTTTGGCTGTAGATAAACTCAATAAATAACCTTTCCGGATATTTTATTTGAAGCTCCAGCAATTCCTTAAAAAATATGGTTTCGTCCAGGGATTTATTTCCGTAAACCAAAACAAATTTGCTTTCCGGTTCCCTTATTAAAACGGTTTTAATAATTGATAAAACCGGTGTAATTCCGCTCCCTGCAGCAAAAGCTGCATAATTTTGTGGAATGACTCCCGGCTCAAAGATAAATTTACCTTCCGGCGGATGAACTTCCAGGATATCGCCAGCCTTTAATTTATTATTTGCAAGTCCGGAAAAAAGCCCTTTGGGAACTTCTTTAATGGTTACTTTGAATTCGTGGGTGTGTGGTGAGGAACAAAGGGAATAAGCCCTTCTTATTTCCTTGCCGTCAATATCTGTTTTAATGGTAACGTACTGCCCTGCTTTATAGTTGAATTTGTCCTTGAGGTCTTGAGGAATTTCGAAGGATAAACTTACCGCCTCCGGAGTTTCGCGGATAATTTCTTTTATCTTTAACGCATAAAATTTATTCATCATCTCATATTTGTACGCAAAAATACAAAGACTTAAAGTTTTTTAATTGTAACAAATGTGTAAATTTCAACACTTGTATAAAAACTTCAGAATATATGTTTAAGCGTTTAATCTCGCTGGAATGGAAATCTTTTTTCCGTTCGGCAAGTATGGGCAAGAGTATTGGCCTAAAAATATTGATGATTTTTTTAGGTGTCTATTTTACAGCGATATTTTTATTATTCGGTATAGGCCTGTATCCGCTAGTAGAAAAATATTTTCCCGGAGAAACACCGCTTTTTGTGGTAAACAGGTTTGTACTGGTTTGGCTTTTGGTTGAACTGGCATACCGGTTTTTATTACAAACCCTTCCTGTTTTAAATATCAAACCACTTTTAATATTACCGATAAAAAAACGAAAAGTGGTGAATTTTGTCTTGCTGAAATCACTTTATTCCTTCTTTAACTTTCTTCCTTTATTGGTAATCATCCCTTTTGGGATCTTCAATATTTACAAGGAACAATTTGCTCCGGGTCCCGTTCTCGCCTGGATGATTGGGATGACAGCACTTACCTTTTGTGTAAATTATGCCAATTTCATCATTAAAAAGCGATTTACAGAAAACTTAAAGGCATTGATTCCTGTATTGGTTGTTGTTTCAGGTTTAGCAATTCTTGATTATTTTAAAATTTTTGAGATCAGCGTTTGGTTTGGAAAAGGTTTAAATGAGATCCTTTTCTATCCAATTCTCGCCCTGATTCCGATTTTGTTATTTTTTGTGCTGTACCTGTGGAATCGGAAAAATCTTGAAAGCAAATTTTACCTGGATGCCACTTTAAAGGAGCAAACCAAAAACATAAATACCCGCGAGTTTTTATGGACACGGAGGTTTGGAGATATCGCACCGTACCTTCAGCAGGATCTGAAATTGATTTGGAGAAATAAACGTCCCAAAACATCTATTTATATGTCCATTCTTTTCCTTGGATATGGATTGTTCTTTTACACTCAGGATACTTACCAGGATATACCCTGGTTTTTCGTGTTTGTAGGTATTTTTATCACAGGGATGTTTATGATAAACTTTGGCCAATTTATTCCTGCCTGGGATTCCAATTATTATCCAATGATCATGGCTCAAAATATCCCGATGAACAGATATTTAACCGCAAAAGCCGGATTGATAACCTTTAGCGTTGTTGCACTTGCAATCTTGGCGACGCCCTACGCTTATTTTGGATGGAGGATATTTTTACTGAATATTATTTGCGCGGTTTACAATATTGGAGTTAACATTCCAATTTTACTCTATGCCGGATCTTTTAACCGAAAACGAATCGATCTTGATAAAAGTCCGTTCATGAATTACCAGGGAGCGGGTGCAGCGCAATGGCTGGTAGGAATTCCTCTAATGGTAATTCCGGTATTTCTGTTCTGGATTTTTTATAAATTTATTTCATATGAAAGCGGAATGATTTTCTTATTTGGGTTAGGTGTTCTGGGGCTGTTTTTAAGAAGCAGGCTTATAGATTCCATCGCACAAATTTATAAAAGGAATAAATACGCTATGATAGAAGGATTTAAACAACAAGGCGATTAAAATTAAAAAACACAGCTAATGATTACCGCAACAAACCTTAAAAAAATATATAACGGAACCACGGTTTTAAACATTGAACATCTGGATATTCCCACCGGGCAAAGTTTTGGCCTGGTAGGAAATAACGGAGCAGGAAAAACCACCTTTTTCAGTCTTTTACTGGATTTGATTCAACCTACTACCGGAAATATTTTCAACAATGAGATCACCGTTAGCCAGAGTGAAGCCTGGAAACCTTTTACTTCATCTTTTATAGATGAAAGTTTCCTTATAGGATACCTTACTCCGGAAGAATATTTTTATTTTATTGGCGATTTAAGACAGCAAAATAAAGCCGATGTAGATGCTTTATTGAGTACTTTTGAAGACTTCTTTAACGATGAAATTTTAAAAAAGCGGAAATATCTAAGGGATCTTTCAAAAGGAAATCAGAAAAAAGTGGGAATTGTTGCAGCACTTATCGGAAATCCTAAAGTGGTAATTCTGGATGAACCTTTTGCAAATCTTGATCCTACCACCCAAATAAGGCTAAAAAAAATTATCAGGGAATTAGGTGCTTCCCAGGACACGACTTTTTTAATCTCCAGTCATGACCTTATCCATATTACCGAAGTTTGTGAACGCATAGTTGTTATGGATAAAGGAATCCTAGTAAAAGACATCATCACTTCGGAAGCTACTTTGAAGGAACTGGAAACTTATTTTTCAGGAGGTCAAACCGTGGAGATATAGCATTTCTATTTCAGTAAGAAAAAGAAACGTATTTTTGAATACTAAATACTTAATATTTCAGTTATTTATTAATCAAGAACGTATTGATTTTGAATAGAATTACCTTCAGCACCTTATGTCTTATTCTGGTGATAGTGGTCTCGGGATGTTCCCGAAAAAAGGACACCTTCATCAACAGGAACTGGCATGCCGTAAATACAGAGTTTAATACGCTCTATAACGGCAATCTTGCGCTGGAACAGGGAAAAGAACAGGTTGCCAGTTCTTACAATGAAAATTTCTGGGAAATACTTCCTGTGGAACGCATGCAGTTTTCTGAAGAAATTGTCCTTCCTGGAGCGAATAGAAATGAACTCTTTCAGGCTGCAGAAGTAAAAGCCACCAAAGCGATTCAAAAGCATTCCATGCTTATTGAGGGCAGAGAGAAAAATCCACAAATAGATGAAGCCTATCTTTTACTGGGAAAAGCCAGATATTATGACCAGCGGTTTATCCCGGCGCTGGAGGCTTTCAATTACATTCTTTTTAAATATCCCGCAGGAAATACCATTAATCACGCGCAGATATGGAGGGAAAAAACAAATATCCGGTTACAAAATACCAGTTTGGCCATTAAAAATCTGAAAAAGATCCTTAAAGCCGAAACCCTGAACGATCAGGATCTTGCAGATGCAAATGCGATGCTTGCCCAGGCATATATCAATAAGGGGTCTCTGGATAGTGCTGTGGTTCCAATAAAAAAAGCGGCCATTTTCACAAAAAAAGACGAAGAAAAAGGCAGGTATCATTTTATAGAAGGGCAGTTATATAATCATTTACAAAAAAAAGATAGTGCCAATTTTGCCTTTGAAAAAGTCACGGAATTAAACCGAAAAATCCCAAGGGAATATTTGATTCATGCAGAATTGGGAAAGGCAAGGAATTTTAATTTTTCTCAACAGGATCACTTAGCGCTCCATGAACAGTTAAAAGACCTGGAGGAAGATCGTGAAAACAGGCCTTTTCTGGACGAGATCTATTTTCAGTTCGCCGAATATTACAAACATCTGGACTCAATAAATCTTGCGACAAACTATTACAATAAATCGCTCAAGGCATCTTCAAACGATACTTTTCTCCAGTCTGTAAACTATGAAACTTTGGGGAATATCTATTTTGAAAATTCCGATTACAGGCTTGCGGGAAAGTACTATGACAGTACACTTACAAAAATACCAACCCATACCAGGGATTATTTTTTTATAAAACGGAAGCGTGACAATCTTCAGGAAGTGATTCTATATGAAGAAATTGCTGAAAAAAATGACAGCATCCTGAGACTCGTTGCTATGAGCGATGAAGAAAGACTTAATTTTTTCTCTTCCTATACGGAATCTTTAAAGCAGGCAGCAATTGCAGAAGCTAAAAAAGGAACGATCCCGGAGCAGGTACCAATTGCACGTATTCCAACCGGACCGGGAATGCCGCCTGCATTGGAAGGGCCCAATGTAGGAAGTAATACGTTCTATTTTTATAATCCGGTAAGAGTAGCCAATGGAATGCGGGATTTTTTACAAACCTGGGGCAGCAGAGAGCTAAAGGACAATTGGCGACTGGACTCTGGGGATGCCAAAAGCTTTAGTGCGGAAGAGCTGGATGATGTTTCAAGCCTTATAATTGCCAACAACCCGCAATTTGACCCACAAACTTATCTGGAACAAGTCCCCCGGGAACCTAAAATAATAGACAGTCTGGCTGCCCAGCGAAATGATGCTTTTTACCGGTTAGGATTGATATACAAGGAGAAATTCGGTGAAAATAAACTGGCTTTAGAAAAATTCCAGGCTTTACTTGGTTTTACATTCGAGGAAAGATTGGTGGCTCCGTCCACCTATTATTTATATCAAATCTATCTGGAAGAAGGAAATCTTTCCGAAGCTGAAAAATACAAACAGTTGGTTTTACAAAATTATGGCGATTCAAGATATGCTGCCAGTATTAGGAATCCTGGCCTGGCTGTAAAACTTAATGATGAGGTTGAAGATAAATATCTTGAACTATACCTTTTATTTGAAGAAGGCAACTATGTGGAGGTATTAGACCAAAGCGAAGGTTATTTGGAGAAGTACCAGGATGAAGATATTTTACCAAAAATAAGCCTGCTTAAGGCGATGGCAACAGGCCGTTTATTTGGATTTGAAGCCTATAAAGAAGCTCTGTTAAAGGTTGCTACCAGTTATCCTCAAACAGAATCAGGGAAAAAGGCGCAGGAACTCTATAATACGTCACTTCCAAAACTGGCGAATAAAGAATTTAAGCTAACCGATGAAAACAACCTCAAATTGCTTTATACATTTAATAAAAAAGAAGAACCGGAAGCGCTTAAACTGAAAGAAAAAATTGAACTCGCCATAGCAGACTTAGGGTACTCCAAACTTTCAACTTCGGTAGATGTGTATGCTACAGACAGCATCTTTGTAGTAGCACATAAAATTGAAGACAGGAACAAAGCAGAAGGATTTGCAGAGTTATTGAGGATTAACAAAAAATATGATATTAGTAAAACACCTGTGATTATTTCTTCAGATAATTATAGAATTGTTCAGCTTCATAAAAATTTAGAAGATTATATTGAATTAAAAGAAAAACAGTAAACCCAAATTTTATGTTTTCAAATCAGAAAAAATCAAAGTTCACCAATGAAATCAGTAAAGAGCAAAACCGGATCTCTGCAGGAACAATAATTACCGGTGATATTGAAGCCAAAGGAGGATTTAGAATAGAAGGGACTTTAAAAGGAACACTGAAAACGTCCGGGAAAGTAGTGATAAGCAAAGGTGGATTTATACAAGGTAATTTAGATTGCCAGAATGCAGATTTTGAAGGAAAATTTTCGGGAAAGTTAATTGTTCATGAAACCCTTACCCTAAGATCTTCCGCAGTTATTGAAGGGGAAGTGATTGCCGGGAAACTTGCTATAGAACCCGGAGCGGCCTTTAACGCATCCTGCGAGATGAAAGGTGCATTAAAAAACATCAAAAAGGATGAACAAAAACAAAACGAACGCTCCGCTTGATAAATACCTTGAATTTGTAAACATTGCTTTTCAAATGGGGATTATAATAACAGCAGGCGTTTTGCTTGGAATATGGCTGGATAAAAAATTCCCCAATGATTTTTCGGGCTTTACAATTGGAGTTAGCCTCTTGGGGGTGTTTATCGCACTATACATGGTGATAAGAAGGGTAATGAAAATGAGCAAGGAAGATTAAAAAAGAACTATAAATGCGCATATCGGAAACTTGATTTATATACAAATGAACTCGCCTACCATTGGTCAGGGATATGCGAATTGCTCCGGAGACCAATAAAAAAACACTTATATTGAGAGAAGTCGAAATAATAAATATTACATATGAAGCAAAAATTACTTGATTTTTTAAAAATATTTATTCCATTTTCCATAGTTTTATTTGTAACCCAATTCCTGGTAATGAATTTTATTTTGGAAGACATCGTATTTTATTACAGTGCCTGGGTACTTTACTCTTTTCATATTTTAGCAACTTTCTTCATTTATATAGTACTCGTTTTAGTACACAAAAATTTTAAGGACAATACCGGTTTTGCCTTTATGGGGGGGAGCCTTTTTAAAATGCTGGCTGCGGTTCTCTTTTTACTCCCTATGCTGATAAATAATGAAAACAATCCGTTTATTAATTTACTTTCCTTTTTTGTCCCCTATTTTCTTTATTTGATCTTTGAAACTATTTATGCGGTTCGGCTAATAAATTCCAAATAATTATGTGTGTTTCAAAGGCATCAAAAAAAACATAAATCTAATCAAAAAAATGAAATGTTAGCTTTTAGATAAAAATTAAAAGTATACCTTTGCACGGAAATTTTGAGCACCCATTTATTAAGTTTATCAGAACTATGATAGCACAAAAATCTTTGAAGATTATAGTGATTTATGCACTGGCCTTTCTTCCTTTGCTTGCTTTTTCTCAGGAAGAGGCATCTGTTGAGGAAGTTGCAAAGGAATTTAACGCCACTGATATGATCATGCACCACATAGGTGATTCCCATGGTTGGCATTTTTTTGGAGAAGGTGAGAATTCCTTTACCCTTCCTTTACCTGTTATACTTTATACAGACAATGGACTTGTGACTTTCATGTCCAGCGAATTTCATCACGATACTGAAGGACAAAATATTGTTGAGAAAGACGGAATGCGGTTTGTAAATTATCACGAGGATATCTATCAACTCGAAACGGGTGCAGAGACAGTTAAATTTGATGAGGAGAAACACCCTGTGAATGCTATTACTCCCTGGGATTTTTCAATCACCAAGAATGTGGCGGCAATGTTTCTCACGGTTATATTGATGTTGATCTTTTTCGTGTCTCTTGCTAATTACCATAAAAAAAACACCAAAGCTCCTTCAGGATTTAATAATGCTTTGGAAGCCCTTATTTTATTCGTAAGAGATGAAATAGCTATCCCTCAAATAGGTGAAAAGAAGTACATGAAGTTTATGCCATATTTGCTGACAATATTCTTCTTTATTTGGATCACTAACTTGTTAGGTCTTTTACCTGGAGCAGCAAACGTTACCGGAAATATAGCAGTTACGGTTTCTCTTGGATTGTTTACACTAGCCATTATCCTAATTAACGGAAATAAAGCTTACTGGAAACACATCTTCTGGATGCCGGGTATTCCTACCTGGGTAAAGCCAATTCTTGCAATTGTTGAAGGTGCAGGAGTAATAATTAAGCCAATCGCACTTATGATTCGTTTGTTTGCGAATATTACTGCAGGTCACATTATTATTCTAAGTTTAATTGGATTGATATTTATACTTGAAAATGCCGGAGTTGCAGGGATTTCTGTTCCTTTTGCATTATTTATAACAATTTTGGAATTGCTGGTAGCATTCCTTCAAGCGTTTATTTTCACAATATTGTCTGCCCTGTTCATCGGGATGGCAGTTGAGGAACATGAACATCATTAATTATTTTTAATTATTTAATTTATTTACTATGGAATTATTGTATGTAGGTCTTTCGGCTTTAGGAGCTGGTCTAGCGGTTTTAGGAGCTGGTGTTGGTGTTGGTAAAATTGGGGGTTCTGCTATGGACGCCATTGCCCGTCAACCAGAAGCTTCTGGAAAAATCCAAACAGCTATGATTATTGCCGCTGCACTTGTGGAAGGGGTTGCTCTTTTTGGAGTTGTTGCCTCTTTGCTTGGTGTTTTAAGGTAATTAATTTTAAAACCTATTCGTAACGGTTGGTTGCGAGTAGGTTTTTAACAATGATGTTTTAAACTTTTATTTAATATACTATGGATTTAATTACTCCTGAAATAGGGCTGTTTTTTTGGCAAACCATCGTCTTTTTAGTATTGATTTTCGTTATGGCCAAATTCGCCTGGAAACCAATTCTTGGTGCTATTAAGAGCCGTGAAGATTCTATAAATGACGCATTATCCTCTGCTGAAGATGCAAAAAAGGAAATGCAGAATTTGAAATCCGATAATGAGAAATTGTTGAAGGAGGCAAGAGTTGAACGGGATGCACTTTTAAGAGAAGCCAGGGAAATAAAAGATAAAATTATTTCTGAAGCTTCTGCTGAAGCCCAGGAAAAAGCTAATAGTATCGTGGCCCAGGCGCAGGTTACTATTCAAAATGAAAAGAATGCTGCAATGGCCGATATCAAAAATCAGGTTGCAGGTTTGTCTATTGAGATCGCTGAAAAAGTTATTCGTGAAGAATTATCCAATAAGGA
>ERZ1284729.131-NODE-131-length-13219-cov-5.461790_pt1 | contig 13219 bp, 10 predicted proteins | sample MGYA00454602_ERZ1284729 | MGnify/ENA primary metagenome ERZ1284729 (study PRJEB36292, sample SAMEA5787381) | metagenome | biome: Arctic soil; feature: perennial spring outflow channel; material: sediment | place: Canada | collected 2017-07-08 | depth 0.05 m ... | reverse complement strand
TTCAAACATGGTAAGGATGTGGAAGGCAGAAAATACTGTCAGTTATCCAATAAATATCAATCAGTAGTTTGAGTAAGAATAACAGTACAATTGAGCAGCAAAATTTTAAAAATCACGAGGTACCAGGCCCTGACCGGCCGTAAATTATGTCGCAGCTACAATCATGGGCCGACCCTTCACTGTTTATCAAGCAGATTCATGTAGAAGAATCCTGCCTGGATCTTCCTTATACCAGAGAAATTCTGCAGCGGGCTCAACTACCATATACGGTGGTTCCTGATTATCAGGATCCGGAGGCCTTCCCCGGATTATATCCGGAAAATCTGACAGCCGGGAAACAGCATCTGCTGCTGTGCCGTAATCGTGGGCATTTTTTTAAGCCTTGTCCGGCCACCAAGGAGTATCGTTGCTGTGAATATCATGTCTTAAACATTGGCATGAATTGTCCCATGGACTGCGTCTATTGTATTTTACAGGCCTATCTGAACAAACCATGGCTCACTTTTTTTCTCAATGTTGATGAGCTGCTGGCCGAGTTGACATCAGCCTTTACCGCTGAACCTGATCGTTTTTTTCGTATCGGCACCGGCGAATTTACTGATTCTCTGGCCCTGGACCGGTTGACCCACCTCAGCCGCAAGCTGGTAAGCTTTATAGCCGGTCAGCAGCAGGCCGTGCTCGAGCTTAAAACCAAGAGTGCGGTTATTGCTAATCTCGAAGGGCTGGAGCACCAGGGGCGAACCGTTGTAGCCTGGTCTTTAAACAGCACTCCTGTCATGGTTAGAGAGGAAATCAGGACCGCTACTCTTAAACAAAGGCTGGAGGCCGCCAGGCAGTGTGCACACTGGGGCTATAAACTGGCCTTTCATTTTGATCCCATCATCGAACATCACGGCTGGCAACAGGGCTATAAAGAGACTATCAGCCGTCTCTTTGATATGGTGCCGGCCGACAGCATCGCCTGGATCTCCATGGGGGCCCTGCGTTATTTGCCGGCACTGAAAAATATCGGGACCAGGCGTTTTCCCCAGTCCCGGATTTTCAGCCAGGAATTCATTGAAGGTCTTGACGGCAAGAGTCGTTATTTTCGCCCGCATCGAGTTGAGTTATATAAATATATTTATGATCTACTGAAGAGCAGGGCAGCTGCTAAAACTTGTATTTATTTTTGTATGGAGAGCGATGAGATCTGGCGCGAGGTCATGGGCTATACTCCCAATGAAAAAGGAGGGATTCCATATATGCTTAATCAGACTGTTCAAGGATGAATGATCTCTTGATATAACTGGTTACTTTATTTTGTTCTGGAAGAATGGACCTGCTGTATGGTAAGAACTATTTTGTTTAACAAGCTTCAGGGATCAGGCAGGAATTATCTTGTGGATTCCTTTTTATTTATTGATTCATCAACATCAATATACATAAGCAGCAGGAGAAATTATGCTTAACAAAGTTATGCTGATCGGCAATCTCGGCAAAGATCCGGAAATTCGTTATACCCAAAGCGGCGCAGCAGTAGCCACCTTTAATGTGGCCACTACCGAAAACTGGAAGGACAAGGACGGCCAGAAACAAGAATCGACCGAGTGGCATCGGGTGGTGGCTTGGTCCAAGCTGGCTGAGACCTGCGGCGAATATCTGCATAAAGGCTCCAAGGTTTATATTGAGGGCAAACTGCAGACGAGAAAATGGCAGGACCAGAATGGTAATGATAAGTTTACCACCGAGATCGTCGCCCGGGAGATGAAAATGCTCAGTCCGCGGGGCGGGGCAGGTGATGATTCTTATGGCGCTGGTGGTGGCGAACATAATTACCAGGAGCCTCCTGCAGGCATGATGGGCGGAGGATCACGTGATGATGTGCCTTTTTGAGGGATCTACTATATTGCCTTGAAAAATAAAAGATGGTTTCATAAAAAAACGGAATCCTGGCAGATTCCGTTTTTTTTATGCAATAGTCGTAAGGGCATAACTATCCATAACAGTTGTCATAGCCATAATAAAAGTTAATAAGATATATTTTTGAAATATTTCTTATTATAGGGAAAGGCTTGACTGACCAGCAATGCGTTCATATTATTGCTCACATCGCATCCGTTTTAATTATAATCTGTTTAACTTCGTGTAATGCAATAATGGAATATTACCAGACATTAGGCGTGTCCAAGAGCGCATCTGCCGCCGAGATCAAGAAAGCATATCGTCAGCTGGCCTTAAAGTATCATCCTGATAAAAACCAGGGAGATAAGACCGCAGAAGGCAAATTTAAAGAGATTAATGAGGCCTATGCGGTCCTCTCGGATGCAGAAAAAAAGCAACAGTACGACACTTATGGTTCAACTGATTTTCATCAGCGTTATTCCCAGGAAGACATCTTTCGTAACTTCGATTTGAATGATATCCTTCGTCAGTTTGGCGCCGGAGGCGGTAATGGTTCAAGCAACTTTCGCAATATGGGCAACGGCAGCCAGTCCTTTCAGTCATTTTTCGGCCAAGGCGGTGGTTGCGGAGCTGGTGGCTGCCAGCCTCCAGCCAAAGGCCAGGACTTGACCTATCAGCTTTCTGTGACTTTGGACGATGTCATGCATGGCGCTGAAAAAAACATAACCCTGCGGACCAACGGTACACCTCAGAATGTAACGGTCAAGATTCCCAAGGGTATTGAAGCCGGCAAAAAACTACGGCTGAAAGGCAAGGGCAGCCCGTCTCCCCAGGGTGGCGCCCCAGGTGACATGTACCTGAAGGTAGAAGTGAGCAAGCATGATCGTTTTGTCAGAGATGGCGACGATCTCATCTGCGAAAAGAGGCTTTCTTTCAGTGATGCCTGTCTGGGAACAAAGGTTGAGGTCGAAACCCTGGAAGGAAAGAAGTTCATGGTCACAGTCCCTTCCGGCGTTCAGCAGGATGCCCGCTTACGCATCAAGGGACATGGCCTGCCCAGCGGTCCCTTAGGCAGTCGTGGCGATATTTACGTCAAATTGGGCGTCAATGTGCCGGAACAACTTTCTCCTGAGCAGGAGAAGCTCGTGCTCAGCCTGCAGGAAACCGGTTTATAAAGCTGCCGGTAGCAACAATCCAATTGCTCATGCTGTTTCTCTTACTGTAGCGATCGAGTGCCCCAATAAGAATTACCAGGTATGAATAAGAGGCCCGCCTTTACCGCTTTTGATCAGTAAGATAGAACTGCTTTTGCTGATAATCCTGTCCATATAAGCCGCACTTAAAACAAAGGCTTTCCGGTAATCTTTTTCCAGACAATGAAAAGCGGCAAAAGCTGAAGCATAAGTGCAACCGGTGCCGTGCAGATTATGGCTTTTAATGCGTTGTCGTTTGCTTGTTTCTATCTGTTCCTGATTCTTCAGGATCAAATAATCTGAGACATGCGACTCATCTATCTCCAGATGCCCCCCCTTGACGATTACCGCCTGCAAATGCTCATGCCTGTCCAGTATCTGTCGGGCGCCACGGATGGCTTCTGCCGGTGTTGTCATTGGCTGTTGACACAGCTGTTCAAGCTCGGCCAGATTGGGGGTCAGAACCGTAACCTTGCTGATCAGTTGCTCGCTCAAGTCGCTAAGATTTGTGCTATTGAGCAGGGACTGGCCCGTGGTTGAGCTCAGAACAGGATCGTAGATCACTTCATCTTTGAATTCCCCCAGCAATTGGCCTAAGGCCGTGGCAATCTCGATGGTGCCAATCATGCCTATCTTGATATGGGTCACATTGTAATCTGCCAGTACCGCCTGGACCTGCCGGACTACCAGATCGCCAGCCAGGGCGACAGACTCGCTGACACCTAGAGAATTCTGGACCGTTATGCAGGTAATGGCGGCAGCTCCATACACACCAATGGCCGTGATGGTTTTCAGGTCAGCCTGAATTCCCGCTCCGCCGGAGGGGTCAGAACCAGCAATACTCAACACAGTAGGTGCTAATTTTGATCTGCTATGATAATCCATGAATAATCAGTGTCAGGCAATTATTGGGGTATTAAGATTGGCACAAGATGCCTTATATCTTAAGCATTTATAGCGTAGTTTTGCAGCTGATTCAGCTTTTCCGTCATCAGAGTTGCTTAATATAGTGAAATACAATAGTATTGCAAGGCTTGAATCAGAGCATAATAATAAGCCACCATTAAAAAGGTATGTATAACATTATATTATGACTGCATCACTCCATAGTTACGATGAAAGTAAGATAAAAACCCTCAGCTCGCTGGAGCATATCCGCAAGCGGCCAGGCATGTATATCGGCCGCTTGGGCAATGGCACCCATCCTGACGACGGCATTTACATCCTGCTCAAAGAAGTGGTCGATAATGCCGTCGATGAGTACATTATGGGGGCGGGCAAGCGCGTCAATATTCATATTGGCGCAGATGGGATGGTGACGGTTCGCGACTTCGGCCGGGGTATACCACTGGGTAAGATTGTCGACTGTGTCTCCACTATTAATACCGGCGCCAAATACAATACCGAAGTCTTCCAGTTTTCTGTCGGCCTGAACGGGGTCGGGACCAAGGCCGTGAATGCCATGTCGTCGCACTTCAAGGTGACTGCCTTTCGGGAGGGCAAATTTGCCAGCGCCGTTTTTGCCAAAGGAGAATTGCTGACCCAGCAAGAAGGCGAGAGCAGTGAAGCCAATGGCACCCTGGTGGAATTTATTCCTGACTATGAAATGTTTGCCGACTATACCTTTGATCCGGGCTTTATTGAAGAGCGCCTGTGGCGTTACGCTTATCTGAACGCCGGGCTGAAACTCTATCTGGACAAGACCTGTTTTCATTCTGTCGGTGGCCTTCTTGATCTGCTGGCCAAAGAGCTGGATGAGGAAAATGTATACGAGCCCATCTATTATCGTGACAATACGCTGGAATTTTGTTTTGCCCATACCGATGGCTATGGCGACACCTATTACTCCTTTGTCAACGGTACCTATACCAGCGAGGGTGGCACCCATCTTTCCGCCTTCCGCGAAGGCATCCTCAAAGGAGTCAATGAATTTTCCAATAAAAAATTTGTGGCCCAGGATGTGCGCGACGGCATTGTCGGCACCTTGGCGATCAAAATCAAAGATCCTTTGTTCGAGTCCCAGACCAAGAATAAATTAGGCAACGGCGATATCCGCTCCTGGATTGTCAATACCGTAAAAGACGCGGTCTCCAGCGCCCTGTATAAAAATAATGAAGTGGCGGACAGGCTGCTTGAAAAGATCCAGCGCAATGAAAAGGTCCGGAAGGAACTACAGAGTGTGCGTCTGGAGGCCCGGGCCAAATCAAAGAAAATAGCCCTCAAGATTCCCCAGCTGAAAGACTGCAAGCATCACCCCTCCCGGAAGAAACCTTCTCCGGATGGGCAAACCAACATGGTCTTTATCACCGAAGGGCAATCAGCATCAGGCTCTATCGTCTCCTCCCGCGACCCGCTGACCCAGGCGGTCTTTTCCCTGAAGGGCAAGCCCATGAATGTCCTCGGCCAAAAACTGGCTTTGCTCTATAAGAATGAAGAGATGTATTCCCTGATGCGGGCCCTCAATATCGAAGAATCTATTTCCGATCTCCGCTTTGACAAGGTCATCCTGGCCACTGATGCCGATGTCGACGGGCTCCATATCAGAAATCTGCTCTTGACCTTTTTTCTCCATTATTTTGAACCACTGGTCAAAATGGGCTATGTCTATATCCTGGAGACGCCGCTGATGCGGGTCCGCAACAAGAAAGAGACCTTTTACTGCTATTCAGAAAAAGAAAAGGTGATCGCCGTCAAAAAACTGCAAGGGACAGCCACCAAGGCCGGCAATGTGGAGATGACCCGTTTTAAAGGCTTGGGCGAAATTTCACCCAAAGAGTTCAAACAGTTCATCGGCCCTGACATCCGGCTGCAGCAGGTAAATATGGGTACCGTCAGTGAAGTCAGCAAGATTCTTTCTTTTTATATGGGTAAAAACACACCGGAACGTAAGCAGTATATTATGGAGCATCTCGTAACGAAAATCTAGCTTCAGCAGCTTATAGATAAGAACCGGGTCAGGAACTGCCAAACCTTCACTCTCCAACTTAGAACATTCAGGTTTTAATTTTTTATGAACTCACAGTACGGAAGACTGCACAATCTGTTTGATCAGAACTTTCTTGAATATTCTTCATATGTTATCAGAGAACGGGCTATTCCTGACATCCATGATGGCCTAAAGCCGGTCCAACGCCGGATCCTGCAGACTCTTTTTAATATGGATGACGGCCGTTTTCACAAGGTGGCCAATGTGGTAGGGGAGACCATGAAGCTGCATCCCCATGGCGATGCCTCCATATTTTCCGCCCTGGTGAATCTGGCCAACAAGGAATATCTAATTGAGCGGCAGGGTAATTTCGGCAATATCTACACTGGCGACCAGGCCTCCGCCGCCCGTTATATCGAGTGCCGCTTGACGCCAATGGCCAGAGAGATCCTGTTCAACAAGGATCTGACCGAATTTGTTGACTCCTACGACGGCAGGATGCTGGAGCCCGTCACCCTGCCGGCCAAGATTCCTCTGTTGCTCCTGTTGGGTGCTGATGGCATTGCCGTGGGCATGGCCACCAAGATCATGCCCCATAATTTCTGCGAGCTCCTTAAGGCCCAGATTAGAATTCTCCACAATGAAGAGGTCACCCTCTATCCGGATTTCCAGAAGAAGGGGCTGGTGGACGTTTCCCAATACGACCATGGCAATGGCCGCATTCGTTGTCGGGCCCGGATCGAGGAATTAAATGATAAGACTATTATTATCAAGGATATACCTCATGGCACCAATACTCAATCACTGATCGAATCAGTGGAGAAGGCGGCCAAAACCGGCAAAATCAAAATCCTGTCGATCAATGATTATACCGCCGAAGAAGTTGAGGTGGAGATTAATCTGGCCCGCGGTGTTTATGCCAAAGAAACCATTGAGGCCCTCTATGCCTTTACTGATTGTGAGGTGGCCATCACTCCCAATCTGACCCTGATTAAAGACAACACCCCGCTCACCTGTACCGTGGAAGAGGTGCTGGAGCACAATACCCGCAAACTTGTTCTTGATCTGACTCGAGAGTTGAAGATCGATCTCGACCGCTTGCAGGAAAAACTGCACGCCCGGCTTTTGGAACAAATATTTATCGAAGAACGGCTCTATAAAAATATTGAGGAGGAGACCAGTTACAAAGCGGTGATCAAGAGCGTTGACGGCGCGCTGCAACCTTTTACCGGCGAGCTGCTGCGGGCAGTAACCAATGAAGATATAGAGCGTTTGCTGGAGATCAGGATCAAGCGTATCTCCCGCTATGATATCAATAAACAGCAGAAAGAGATCAAAGAAATCCGTGGTGAGATCAAGACTATCAGCCATCACCTCAAGGATATGGTCGGCTATACCATTAACTTTCTGGGTGACCTGCTGCAGAAATATGGTCATCTCTATCCGCGGCAGACCGAACTCTGTGAATTCGAGGAGGTCAGCGCCCGCAATGCGGCTCTGGCCAACCTGGTGGTCAACTATCAACGGACCACAGGCTTTCTTGGCTCTAATATCAAAGCCGAGGATGACAAGCCGGACTTCAGTCTCAACTGTTCTGAGTATGATCGCCTGTTACTGATCTTCAATGACGGCATGTACAAGGTGATCCCGGTGACCGATAAGCTCTTTGTCGGCCATGAACTGGCCTGGATCGGTGTGATCAAGGACGGGCTGATTTTTAATGTCCTCTACCGCGATGGTCAGGAGAATCTGACCTATGCCAAGCGTTTCACCACCCCGAAGTTTATCCTCGATAAAGAGTACCGGCTCTTTCCTGAAGATAAACGCTCACGGATTCTGCTGCTGCTGACGGGTGAGGGGGCAAGCGCTCATATCGGTCTTGCGCCATCGCCCCGGGCCAAAAGCAATATTATGGAGGTCTATTTTGATGACTATCTGCTCAAGAATCCCAATGCCAAAGCCAAGCGGGTCTCGTCCCGGGTGGTCAGAAGAGTGACTGATTCGACCGGTAAGGCCCCCATCAAATTACAAAAACAGAATATGACCCTGCCTGGCCTGGTCGAGGTGGCCAGAGATGATACCCCGCCTGGTGCAAAGGGAGAGGAAGGCCGGGACAAGGAATGAAAAGAGAGGGAATTATTTTATGTCAGGCAGGCCATCGACAAAAGCATTCATATTCTGCTGTATCTGTTCATAATCCGTTTCGCTCAGTCCGGCGCCAAGGGCTACCAAGCGTGCCATGGCAGCGGTCAGAAAATCGCCAGGTGTATGGGCATCAGCATTGACAATCAGTCTGGCGCCAACTCTTAAGGCCACCTTGGCGACATGACCATTAGTCAGCGAATGTCCTTTTCTGCCGGAAAGCTCCAGAAAAACCCCTTTGTCAGCCGCCAGCCGTGCTTCCGCTTCACTCAAAAAACCGGGATGTGACAAGATGTCGGCCCCGGCCTCAATAGCCGCCATATTGGTGCCGGCAGCTACCGGCTCAACAATGGTCTCCCCATGTACAACAATCACCTGCGCTCCTAACTCACGCGCCTTACGGACCAGCGGACCGATCAGGGCAGGGGGAATATGGGTCAGTTCGATGCCCGGCAGCAGCCTGGTTCTGGAGAAAGGATTGAGATCCCTTGCCACTTGCATTATGCGCGGGATAATAAAATCCATATTGGAACTGTCGGCATGATCGGTAATGGCGACTGCTTTATAACCAAGCACTTCTACCCGCCGCAGATGCTCGGCAGGGACGAGAACGCCGTCACTGAAAAAAGTATGAGTGTGGAGATCAATCATGATTAAAACCTGTTATTGGTTGATAGTTATCCTGCCGTTAAGTGAATGCTGACCGGCGTGATGGATGGTAACGTTGACAATCTCACCTGGCGAACATACGATTTTTTCTTCTATGTGAACAATATGGTTGGTATCGGTGCGGCCGACCAGACCATCCTCAGTAACTTTTTCAATCATTACGGGCAGGATCTTGTCCAGATAAAGAGAATTCTGCTCCAGGCAGATCTGGTCCTGACGTTTTTGAAACCTGCTTAAGCGCTGCGACTTTACCAGCTCATCTACTTTATCAGCAAAATCAGCAGATCTGGTGCCGGGGCGATCAGAATATTTAAACGAAAAGGAACTGTGAAAGCGGACCTCCTCCAGGATCTCCATGGTCTGCTCAAAGTCATCGTCAGTCTCTCCGGGGAAACCGACGATGACATCAGTGCTCAGGGCAATATCAGGACGGAAGGCCCGCAGCTCGGCCACTCTCTGCAGATAAAGTTCCCTGGTGTATTTGCGGTTCATTCTACTCAAAACATCATTGGAGCCGGACTGAACAGGAAGATGAAACTGGGGACAGAGGATCTCGATCTCATTAAAGCAGCGCATCAGGTCAACGGAGAGATCTTTGGGATTTGAGGTGGTGAAGCGTAAGCGCTTTAAGCCTTCAATGGCGGCGACTTCGCGCAGGAGTTGCGCAAAGGTATAATCACCATCCTCTGCTGTGACTGGATTGGTGCGGCCATAAGAATTAACATTCTGGCCCAGAAGAGTTATCTCCTGCACCCCGGCCTCAACAAGAACATGAGCCTCCTCTATTATGTCACTGACCTTACGTGATATCTCACGGCCTCTGGTGTAGGGAACGACGCAGTAAGTACAGTAATTATTGCAGCCCTGCATAATAGTAAGAAACTTTCTAAACGCTGGGGCAGGGGAGATGTCTTGCAGACCAATCCCTGAGACCAGGCTGGGCATGGCAGGGATAAAGGCCGGAATCTCATAGGAATTGGACATAGAGATGGCGACCTTGCTCGTGCCGTCAAGACCTTCCAGCAGTCCGGCCAGTTCGTAGAGATTCTGGGTGCCGATTACCAGATCGACATGATCCATACGTTGGCACAGTTCCTGACCTTCCTGCTGGGCCACGCATCCGGCAACGCAGATCTTCATGCCTGGCCGTCTTTTTTTTGGTCTTTCTTAACATCCCGAGAAGGCTCATGGCTTTTTGTTCAGCCTTAGCGCGAATGGAACAGGTGTTCAGGATTACTACATCAGCATCATCCATTTCCATGGACTCAATATAGCCTTGCTCGGCAAGCAGTTGAGCCATGATTTCAGAATCGCGGACGTTCATCTGGCAGCCGAAAGTCTTAATAATAAAGGAAGCTTGTTTCATTGGTTTATTCGCTTAAATGATGTGATAGTGTCCTTCTCTTGATTCAACCTTAACTAATTACATACTTGTTGAGCCCGGGAGCCAGAGCCGATAAAACTTCGAACAGCAAGCCCTCTGAGTCAACTGGATAACGAAGGCGCACGGTTCCTGTTTTACCGTCCACGCTGGACAGAATCGCCAGACCATCATAGCCTTCCAGAATAAACTTAAGGAAATGAAATCTATGAGGGGCAATACTCAGATAGAGCTGTCTGAATTGCCGCGCTTCCTTGTTCATCAGTAATCAGACGGACAGGGAGGCATCAATTGCTCTCATCTGATCTTTGCGGGCCGCAAGAAGGGGATTAACGATTTCCTGAATATATCCAGTCGTTTGAGCTGCAGCCCGTCCTGTGAATTTGGTATAATCACCGACCATATTGTTGATATCAGCCATGGTAAAAGGTATGCGCGGGTCATTGGCCAGGCGTTGCAGCAGATCATTATCGCCGCCTTCTTCCTTAACAACTTTGCCGGCGGCCAGTGAGTGCTCCTTGATCACCTCGTGCATTTCCTGGCGACTTTCACCTTTCTCTACGGCCTCCATCAGAATCTTTTCAGTGGACATAAAAGGCAGCTCCATCCGGAGATGCCTTTCGATCTGTTTCGGAAAAACAACCATTTGCGACGTTATGTTAATATAAAGCTTGAGTATGGCGTCAGTCAATAGAAAGGCCTGGGGAATATCCATGCGTCGGATAGCAGAGTCATCAAGAGTACGTTCAAACCATTGATTGGCAAAGGTGGCGGCAAAATCAGCAGGCAGACCCATAAGCTTACGGGCCAGACCAGTCATACGCTCAGAACGCATAGGATTTCGTTTATAGGCCATGGCCGAGGAACCGGTTTGGTTTTTGGCAAAGGGCTCCTCCTGGACCTTAAGGTTAGAGAGCAACCTCAGGTCTACTGCGAACTTATGAGCAGAACTACCTATTCCAGCGAGAGTTTCGGCAAGCTTCATGTCAAGTTTCCGGGGATAGGTCTGACCGGTCACCGCAAAAACATCAGGGAAGCCCAGTTTGTTTGCAACCAATAGATCCAGGTCTCTGACCTTCTGATTATCACCCTTGAAGAGCTCGATAAATGTAGCCTGAGTGCCGACCGTACCCTTGGCCCCTCTGGCTTTAACCTGACCCAGAAAAGAATCTATATACTCCAAGTCCATCACAAGATCTTGAATATACAGGGTATTTCTCTTGCCAACTGTGGTTGGTTGGGCGGGTTGATAATGAGTAAAACCAAGAGTTGGCAGATCTTTATACTTTAACGCAAATTCAGCCAGATTTTGTATGACCTGAAGCAGGGCGGCTCTGATCAGGGCAAAGGCTCTTTTTTGCAGCATCAAATCGGTGTTACAGACCACAAACTGGGAAGTTGCCCCCAGATGGATTATACCCTCGGCAAGTGGACATTTTGTCCCAAATTCAAAGACATGGGCCATAACATCATGGCGGATCTCTTTTTCTTTGGCCGCTGCCAGGTCATAATCGATATTTTCAACATTGGCCTGCATTTGGGCGATCATTTCAGGCTTAACAATGTCAGTCAGACCCAGCTCGTACTGGGCTTCAGCCAAGGCCACCCAGCATCGGCGCCAATTGGTGAATTTGGTTTTCTCCGAGAACAATTCCTGCATTTCCCGACTGGTATAACGGCTTACCAAGGGTTCCTGATAAATATCTCTAGACATAAAAAAAAGCTCCTAAAACAGCCAAATATCTTTAAACCGACAGAAATCAATTTTAATCTTGTCGGTAATGTCAGCACTGACAGCACATGCGACTCATTGATACCACGAATGCAGTAAAAGAGAAAGAAGCAAGAGTCTGGTCAAAAACGATACCAGCTCATTGTTGATTACTGCCTGGGCGTAAAAAAGACTGAAGCTTTGCTCGAACAAACTGATTGCTGCGTCTCAGGCAAATAGCGAAAAGCAAATCCTAAATAAACAATGTCGCATAATGTATATTATGTTTAATTATATATTTATTCGTTAAGATATGTAATTAAACTTATTTATTGATGCAACTTATAGGATTAATTATTGCCTCTGAAATTGCAGCCCTATTACTTTTACTTCCCAGCTGAGAGTGTCACGGTAACGGTTAGCCATGGGACTATAAACAATGGCCGGATTATCATCATTATGCAGCCTGGCCAGGCATGAGCCCAAGCCAAAACCAATACCTTTTTGCACCTGATCTTTATTTTTAAATGAAATCTTCAGGTGGCCATTGTCAGCACCGGTTGTTTGGCAGTCAGAAACACGCGCTTTTGTCGTATAAAACAACGGGCTTTTATTGCCTGGACCAAACGGTTCCAGCCACTGTAACTGTTTGCCGCATTCTAATGATAATATCTCGTCAATTTCGGCTTCAAGATCTATGGTCAATCTTACCACTTGATCACCAGCTTTTACCTGCCGACCAATCGCCTCATCAATGCGCTGACAAAAAAGCTCAAACAGATCCCCTGAAACCATCATGCCCGCCGCCATATCATGGCCGCCATAACGGATTATTGTGTCCTGGCAATTTTCCAGGGCCTCATGCAGGTTTATCCCGGGCACCGAGCGCCCTGAGCCCTTAAAAACTATTTTTCCTTCAGCGTTCTTTTCCTGGCCGAAGATGATAGTTGGTATTCGAAAGGTCTCGACCATCCTGGAAGCGACTATGCCAATAACGCCATGATGGTAATCTCCTTTTAATATCAGGCAGTTATTTGTTTTATGCTGCTGTTGTTGCTGCAGGCTAACGGCCTGCGTGTATACATCCTGGCTTATCTTTTTTCTTCTATTATTTAATGTCAGCAATTCCTGAGCAAGCTCCATGGCTTCATTTCTGTCCTGACTAAGCAGTAATTGGACAGCAAGCGTTGCTTCGCCAAGTCGGCCGGCGGCATTAATCATGGGTGCCAGCAGAAAACCAATATCCTGTGATCCCAGGCTGCTGATTAATCTTTTCTGCTTGTTTAGCAATCCTCCAACTTCAAGCATTGCCCTGC
>ERZ1284729.128-NODE-128-length-13317-cov-18.853114_pt1 | contig 13317 bp, 16 predicted proteins | sample MGYA00454602_ERZ1284729 | MGnify/ENA primary metagenome ERZ1284729 (study PRJEB36292, sample SAMEA5787381) | metagenome | biome: Arctic soil; feature: perennial spring outflow channel; material: sediment | place: Canada | collected 2017-07-08 | depth 0.05 m ... | reverse complement strand
CTTCCACTTCACCATCTGCCACTACCACACGGTTTCTCCAAATCTCTAAATCCCCCTTATCCGGGTTTACAATGATATCAAAGTTGTCATCCTCCCCATACTTCCTCTTCAAAGCACTCCTGAACACATCTTCCAGAATTGCCATTAGGGTAACTCTGTCTATTAATTTATCGTCTTTAAATTCTGAAAAAGACTCTATTAATGCGATATTCTCCATATCAGTTTAATTATTAAAATGTTATTAAAACCTTAGCTTTCACGATTTCCTGAAATGCCAATGTCGCCTCTTTATCTACTGTTACCTTACCTTTCCCTACCGGCTTGGGTTCTCGTGCCGTCCAGGTAAGCTTAATTCCCTCTTCATCTACTGCGACCAATTCGCCTTCAAATTTATTGGAATTTGTTTGGACTTCAAGCCTTCTTCCTATATTTTTCTTGTATTGCCTTGGTAATTTCAACGGTTCTGAAACTCCGGCCGAGGCAACTTCCAATGAAAAATCCTCTTCCTCGCGGTCAAGATTGTGTTCTATTTTTCGACTTACCGAAATACAATCGTTGACTGAAACCCCCGAATCCCCATCTACCACTATAAGAATGTGATTTTTATCACTAATATTCAAGGATATTAAAAATAACGAATTATTCTCTTCAAAGGCCTCCTCCAGCAAATTTTTTACTCGCTCCTGCAACATAATTTTTATAAAAAGAGGGGACATTTCGTCCCCTCGCTGTACATTTTTGATTCAACGCTGCAAAGATAACATTTTTTTCGAAAAAATAAAACCACAGATTAAATGAAATATTCTTTGTAGTTTTAATAAAACAATCATTTTAAAGCATTTATAGCAATAAGCGGCACAACCCATACACATTTCACGTATAATTAGGCCTATTTCTGGCAGGACATCAATATATTCGGGATATTCATTATTAAATAAAGACACTAAAATTTCAGCTATGAACAAAGCGTACCAGGAGCTCAAGTAAATATCAATAAGCCTGTCAGCAGGCAGGGATACATAAATTACCCTCATAAGTTATCGGGCAAAAAATTAAACATAAATAAACAAAAATGAGCATAACAGAAACCCGATACAAACATCTTTGAAGATATTCAAATTACTCCTGAACAACCGGGAGACCAAATAAAAATAAATAAAATAAATCTATGAAAAGAATTCTAGTTCCTACCGATTTTTCTCCCCAGGCCGAAAACGCCCTGAAAGTTGCCGCTCAATTCGCTAAACGTTATAACGGCGAGATTTTTTTGCTGCATATGCTTGAGCTCCCTATGCAGCTCGTGCAACCGGTAAGCGGCAGCGCAGTGGCAGGCAGCAATGACAACCTTCCGGAAGCCTTGTTTTTTATGAAACTTGCAAAAAAACGCTTTGCCGAATTGTTGAAAAAGCCTTATTTGCAGAACATTAAAGTTCACGAAACGGTAGAATTCCATCAGGCGTTTGAAGGGATTATGGAAATAAGTAAGGGCTGCAATTGCGATATTATAATCATGGGATCTCACGGAGCAAGTGGGTTTCAGGAAATGTTTATAGGTTCAAATACCGAAAAAGTAGTAAGAAACTCTAATATTCCGGTGTTGGTGATCAAGAACGATTATCCGGAATTTGATGTTCAAAACTTTGTTTTTTCAACAGATTGTAATTTAAAAAACAAACACACTCTTGAAAAAGCAAAACGCTTTGCCGATAAGATCGAAGCTAAACTTCACGTTGTTTATATCAATACCGCAAATAATTTTATGACCTCCATAGATGCAGAAAAAGCCCTTCTGGATTTTACTGAAGGAACCGAACTTGAAAATCACAGCCTGAATATCTATAATGATGTTACTGTTGAAAAAGGCATCATGAATTTTGCTACAAGCATAAATGCCGGATTAATTGGAATTGGCACTCACGGACGAAAAGGTCTTGCTCATTTCTTTAATGGCAGCATAAGCGAGGATTTAGTAAATCACTCCAACAGGCCCGTAATAACTTTTAAAATTTAGAGAAAACTCTTGAGGGAACCATTGCGTATTAACAACCACAGGTAATTCCAGAAAGATTTTGTCTTATCTCTTTCTGCCTGGATATCCTTTCGCTCCAGCTTTTCGCTATTGTCGTCATTGCGAATAATAATATTTGCAAGATCAGATAGAAAACTATTTTTTCTTGATCCATCTTTTTTTAGCACTTCAACCTTAAAATCTCTGAATTGCATACGCATATCTCCGGAAGCCAGGTTATTGTCACCGCGGAAATTATAAAACAGGGACTGAATTTTACCTTCCACCTCAATATTCATAGTTGGCCTTAAAAAAGAATTCATTGCATCGGCAGAAATTCCTTCCATATCTCCAGAAATCGTGAATTTATCCTGAGGATCGCGCACATCAAATTTCCAGTTTAGGTTTAGCGGGGATTTCCCCATTAAAAGGGCCGAAATCTTAATTTTTGTTTCAGGAAAATCTGGGGAACTCAAACCAATATTGGTTATATTTTTTAAGTTGACATTTACATCACTAAAATTTAATTCTCCCGGAGGACGCGTAGCATTCGTTTTTTCTTCATATACAATCCGCGAATTCTTTAACACAACAGAATCGAATTTTATTTTCATACCCATTTCCCGTAACATACGGCTGTAAAGTGGTTTTATACTGGTATCATCCGGCAACAATTTGTTTCGGTAAACCTTTAGATAGGCCTTATTTATCTCTATAAACGGACTTTTAAGCTGAATGCTGTCTTGTTCGAAATCCCAGTTTAAAGCCGAAATATCAACCTTCTCGATCTCCACTTCAAACCTGTCTTTTTCTACCGAAATCCTTCTGTCGAATTCAGATTTACTGAAATTCGGGATAATTCGAAGATTGTTTAAAGTGATATCCCCATCCTTTATTTTCAGGTTTTTAATTGCCAGATGATGCTCATCATTCATCGAATAAAAAACCGAATCTCCGGAAATTTCCATGCGCTCATATTCAAAAGGAAGAAAAGCCTGAAGGGTTTTATCACTGATTTGGACATTATAAAGATCAAATTCATTTAAAGAAACATATAATTTATTTTGGATCGAATCATTTTCCAGAAAACGAAGATTTCCGCCTTTTATGTGAATATTCTCGATTACTACATCCTTGCTTAGGTTTGGCCTTTCTTTTTTATCCCGTGCTTTGGCCAAGGTGTCCTTTTTATAAATGGCCACATTGGGATCCTTGATCTCTATTGCACCAATTACAATTTTACCGCTTAAGAAATAATTGGTATAACTCAGTTTTTTCACCTCAAGAACATCGGCTTCCATCGAAATATTATCAAGTTGAAGCTTTGGTTTTGAAACCGAGGAGCTTCGATCCAAAATACTCACGTTAACCTCTTCATACTCAATCTGCGAATTGGTAAGCTGATTCTCGATGGCCGATTTAATCTCTGCCTGTAAATAGTAATTTAGACCTATTACAATTCCAAAAATCACAATTAACCCTAAAACAATACCCGATATAATCTTTTTACTTTTTTTCAATTTCAATGATTAAGTCTGGAAATTTACAACTATGAAAACAGGAGGTAGTAAGATTTAGGAATTTTTAACGTCGCTCCTCTAAGTATCTGAGAATGGGTTCGTTAAATTTAAGTCAAAAAGAATATATGGTGATAATAGTCATAATTTTAGCACGTATCTTTGAAGATAATTTAGCCTACTAAACAATGATATTTAAGTTGATTTTTAAAATAGCAATTCTGGCAATTGAGTTATTCCTTGCCTTTTACAGTTTGCTTATTACAGATAGCCTGTTGGTGAAATTCCTGTTTTTTGCCTTTACTGCAGTAATAATTGCATTTTTAGTCACCAAAATTACCGACAAGCTTTTACCATCAGATAAAGATCATGTGTCAGATATGGATTATTTGCAGGAAATGGAATCTAAAGAATCTTCCAAGGAATAGATTGCGGCAGGAGATGTTGAATATTGTTTGAAAAAACAATAGCTGCAATCCGGAAATCCGATGAATAACCTTCATCGGATTTCTTTTTTGGTAGATTTTGAATTTAAATTCAGTCAGTTTTTATTAAAGCCTCCCTTAAATGAAAATAGTTTGCATTGCCGATACTCACAATAAACACAGGGAACTAATCATTCCCTCCGGAGATGTGATTATTCACGCGGGAGATTTCACCGAATCTGGTACCCGGAGAGAAACTCTGGATTTCCTGAAATGGTTTGCAGCATTGCCGCATCCACATAAGTTACTGATCGCAGGAAATCATGATTTTTTTCTCGAAAAAAATCAGCAAAATCTTCATACTATTATTCCGGAAAATATAAACTTTTTAATGGATAGTGGGGTGTGCATAAATAATGTGAATTTCTGGGGATCTCCGGTAACACCAGGTGATGGAAGCTGGGCTTATAACAAAACAAGGGGAAGCGAACTTTTAGAGCACTGGAACAAGATCCCCGAAAATACCGATTTCCTTATCACTCACAGTCCGCCCTATGGATTACTTGATGAGCTTGACAATAAAAACCACATTGGCTGTGAAGAACTTCTTAAAAGAATTAAATATTTGAAAATCCCTAATCATATTTTTGGTCATGTTCATAATGATTATGGTATTGTACGTACTAAAAACACTGTTTTCATAAATTCCGCATCCCTGGATGGTCGACATCGTCAGATTAACGCACCTTTAACGCTTAATCACCCGGCTTCTTAAGCTAATCTTATTTTTTCTGCAAATGCGTTAATTAATTATTAATCCTTTGAACCTTTGGATTTTATTAACATCATGAAGTTTAATTTAGCCGTCTTGATAGAAAAATGGATTGAATAAAATTAAACTAATAACCTGAGTATCATGAAAAATATTACCCCCCTTGTTTCAGAAAGTATTACGGATGAAGTAAAAAATTTAATTTTATACAGCATGAGCAATCCAGAAGAGGATAAGTCTGGATTTGAAAATTTTCACAAAAGCATTGTAGAAATATATTTTACCGCCAAAAACATCAGTATAGACTATACTGCGCAAACCATCGATTTGCAACTCCCTACATCAAATAAAGAATATACAGGGATTACCTTCGAGTGCCTTGATTTATGTGGGTTCCTGAAATCTTGTATTAAATGTGACGACAAAAGCCTGTCAATTTATAATGAATTATTATCACAGCATAACATCATTATCGCTGCGTAATAATTTTGATTAACAATTGGTTTTTTCCGAAGGCATCAAAAAGCAATAAAACTACAATTGAATTTTCTTATTACCAGCACACAAAAGTTCCAAACCCCATAAATAATTTTAGGAAAAAACCTTTTTTCTCGGGTATTTTTTCAGTGATCTCCGCGCTATATAGTCTCTTCTTATAATAGGTTAGACTATCAAATTTTATGACTTCCTTTCCTTCTTCAGTAAGATTATAATTTCCTTCTGTTTCAAATATAAAATTTGAAGATATCAAGTTCACCAGCGCTTCCTGCTTCCAGTGATCGTACTCATTATTTACGGAAATTCCCCTATTATCATGAATTTCATATAAAACATTGTCCATCTTATATAGAGATGATCTGGGGATATTATCTAAGCTAGTTTCAAACATAATCAGGTAGGGCTAAAAATGAAGGTTAATAGAGTTAAAAAATCCAATTTAACAAAATATTTAGATTTCCAGGCAATTATGAAAGAAATAATTTTATTGTTTTTTTTTCTAGAACCAAGTCAAGTTTAAAAACCCGGGAATTATCTGAATTTCCTTTGCAAAACCCTTGGGGTATCCCGTTAATATCCAATTTGTTAAGTTTATTATGACCTTACTTGTTTTGAAATCGTGAACTTTTATGGCCAGAAAACAATCTAAGTACAAATCAATTTTTTTTTTGATATCATCAGTCCATAAGGTTGCTAAAACCTCTTCAACGACCAGAAAAATCTAAGCTTTGGTTTCAAATATTCAAAAACCTGATGCCTGTCATAAATTACACTCCATTCCTTATGCAACTTTGTATCAAATTAAAAACCTAAAATCATGAACACGCTAAAGAATTTTAAACTGTTACTTGGAAGTATAATGATGATGGTGGTGACTACACAAATTTCTGTAGCGCAAACCTTCAATGTAAATAATACAGCTTCAAGTTTAATTATAGAAGGAACCTCCAATATTCACGATTGGGAGATCGAAGCAAAAGACCAGCAAGGAAAATTAATTGCCGAATTAAACGATGGCCAATTGGTGAAATTAACCCAGCTGGATTTTGTTGTAAAAGCCGAAAGTCTTAAAAGCGGGAAAGGTGGAATGGACAAAAACACTTATAAGGCTTTAAATACCGATAAGCACAAAACAATCACGTATAAACTGACAGAAGTAAAAAGCATTGATTGTACCACCACCGGAAACTGTAAAGTGACTACTACCGGAAACCTTACTATCGCCGGCACTACAAAACCTATAGAGATCATTTTTGATGCTAAAGTAAACGGGGATAAAATGGTGTTATCCGGGACCAAAAGTATTAAAATGACCGATTTCAAAGTTGATCCTCCAACAGCAATGTTTGGAACCATTACCACTGGCGATGAGCTTACAATAAAATTTCAAACAGTGTTCAATAAATAATTACACAACAAATATTTCTAACCATAATTAAATTAATCAAAAATGAAAAATTCTATTAAATATTTAGGCTTTATTATGCTTGCAGTGTTTGGCTTCCAGGCACAGGCGCAAGATATCCTTAGAGATGTAGATAACTGGAGACCATACGATCAAAGAGGAATCAATATGTTTGAGGCTCCTAAGGATACTGTAAGCACTTTTGACGGTGTAAGAGTAAGAGTAGGTGGAGCTTCTACAGTACAGTTCCAGGCTTTAGATCACGAATCTTCAGGACAATGGACTAATGAAGACGGAACTCCGGGAAGATTACCAGAAATAGGCTCTAACTTTAACCTGCCTACTGCAAACCTGGACCTTGACGTACAATTATATGATGGGGTAAGAATGCACTTGAGAACTTACTTATCTTCACGTCACCACCCGGAACCATACGTAAAAGATGGGTATATCCAAATTGACAAACTGGAATTCATACAACCTGGATTTATGGAGGACCTTATGAACAAGGTAACCATTAAAATAGGTCACATGGAGAACAATTATGGTGATGCTCACTTTAGAAGATCAGATAACGCTCAAACCATGTACAACCCATTTGTAGGTAACCTAATAATGGATTCTTTCACCACTGAAGTTGGCGCAGAGGTATACTACCAATCTAATGGGTTCCTTGGAATGATTGGTGCCAGTAACGGAAAATTAAATCAGTCTGTTACCAATCCAGATGCTGCCGGTGTATCCTGGTTAGCGAAAGTTGGATATGACAACTTTCAATTTGTGAACCCGGATGCTCTTAGATTTAGATTAACAGGATCTGTTTACCACACCGGCCAGGTACCATCATCTTACTTATATAGCGCTGACCGTGCAGGTTCAAGATACTATTCAGTTATGGAAGGTTCATTTAGATCTGGACGATACAATCCTAATTTTGGTAACGAAATAACTGCCTTTATGGTGAACCCTTTCGTTAAGTACGGCGGCCTTGAGTTCTTTGGAACTTTTGAAGCTGCAAGTGGAAAACGCTCTAATGAAACCACAGACCGCTCATTTACCCAGCTTGCCGGAGAATTGATCTACCGCTTTGGGATGGATGAAAACTTTTACGTGGCAGGACGTTATAACACTGTAAACGGTGATGATCAAAGCGGAGTAGAAATAGACATTGACAGAGTGCAGGTTTCTGCAGGTTGGTTTATGACTAAGAACATCCTTGCGAAGATTGAATATGTAAATCAACAATACGACGGGTTTAGAACAAACAATCTCTTCCACGAAGGGCAATTTAACGGCCTAATGGTAGAAGCAGCTATTAGTTTCTAATCCTCTTCAGGAAAATGATACAAAAATCACTAAATGGGAGGACGTATTGTTCTCCCATTTTTTAATATTATAGTTTTTGAAACATCTTTAAATGTGCTTTTCCTGCCTGATTTGGAATAGATTATGCAATAAATTCATATAGCAAATCAAAAAAATCAGGGCAATTTCATTAGGTATGTCACGATATATCGGGAGAAAAATACTTTTAAAAATTTGAGGTAAGCCTGTCAGAATGATTCGGGCTATACTCGGGGAACCTTTCTGTTCGTCAGGCGGGTTAAACCCCTCAATGAGGGATTAAATTGTGTGTGAAAAATAACTGAATTTTGAGAATTCTATTTATAACCCTTATGAAAACTATTCTACTTTTTCCGTTTTTATTATTGTTCACCATGATGGGATTCGCCCAGAATGGTATATATAACAGGACAATAAAAATCAAGCCAGACAGCAAACTCACCATTACCGGGGACACCAACATAAGCAAATTCCTATGCGAATTTGATTCGAAAATGATCCCCTCCACCAAGAAGATAGCGGTCTCCGGGAACCAGGAAGAATTGCATTTCGAAAATGCGATCCTTATCCTTGATAATACTGGGTTTGATTGCGGTAGCAAAGGGATCAATAAAGATTTTCATGCGTTAATCCAAACAGAAAAATACCCTGAAATATCCCTGGAATTAAAAAAATTATGCATCAACACTCCTACCCAGGCAATTGCAGATCTTATTATAACTATTGCAGGAGAAACGAAAGCTTTTAAAGTTCCGGTAAAAATCGTTGCCGGGGAGACACCCCAATACCGGGGAGATCTCACCCTTAATATCAACGATTTTAATTTAGAGCCGCCAAAGAAAATGTTCGGATTAATAGTAGTTAAGGAAGATATTGACATCAATTTTAATTTGAACGTAGAAAAATAGGCCTTATGAGAAGTGCATTAAATATTGTTTCCGCTCAGGAAGCTGTATCACAAATAAAATCCGGCGATCGGGTATTTTTACAAGGATCGGCCATGACACCTCATGTTCTAATCAATACCTTATGCCAGAGATATAACGAGCTTAAAAATGTAGAATTTTTTCAAATCCATACCGAAGGGGATGCCCCTTATACAAAAGCACCATACAACGAAGCTTTTATAACCAACAGTTGTTTTGTTGGAGGAAATGTTAGAAAGGCCGTGAACTCTAATCTTGGAGCGTATATTCCTATATTTTTAAGTGAGATACATTTGCTTTTTCGAAAAAATATACTTCCTATTGATGTTGCTTTTATCCAGGTTTCTCCACCAGATAAACATGGGTATTGTTCTTTAGGAGTTTCGGTAGATATTACCCTGCCGGCCATACAAACCGCAAAAAGGGTGATTGCACAAATAAATCCGCAGGTTCCAAGAACCCATGGGGACGGGATAATTCACATAGACCGTATTGATTCAGCCATCGAGGTAGATGAGCCTATCCACCAAACTTCCCTCTCCACTCCTACCGAAATTGAACTTCGAATAGGAAAGCATGTAGCAGGGCTGGTAGAAGACGGCGCCACTTTACAAATGGGAATTGGTGGAATCCCAAATGTAGTTCTTGCCAATTTAATTCATCATAAACGCCTGGGAATACATACCGAAATGTTTTCTGATGGAATTCTGCCTCTAATTGAAAAAGGAGTGATCACAGGCGAAGAAAAGGTTATAAAAACTGGAAAATTGGTAACCTGCTTTGCCCTGGGATCTCAAAAATTATATGATTTTGTGGATGACAATCCCATAGTTCATTTTAAAGAAGCAGCTTATACCAATGATACTGCTATTATCCGGCAAAACCCGAAGGTTACTGCAATCAACAGCGCAATAGAAATCGATATTACCGGGCAGGTTTGTGCAGATACCATAGGGAAATATCAGTATTCTGGCGTTGGCGGACAAATGGATTTTATAAGAGGTGCATCTCTATCTGAAGGTGGAAAAGCAATTATCGCAATGCCCTCGGTTACCAGTAAAGGTGTCTCCAAGATCGTTCCTTATCTAAAAGAAGGTGCGGGAGTTACAACTACACGTGCTCATGTACACTATATCGCAACAGAATATGGCATCGTAAACATATATGGTAAAAATTTAAAACAACGTGCAAAAGCCCTAATTTCCATCGCACATCCAGATCACAGGGAACAACTTGAAAGGGAGTCGTTCAGGAGGATCAATGATTTAGTTTAAAATTCTTTACCAAGAAAATTTCAGGAAGCAGACGGTTTTTATTTAAATTCAAAACACGCGTTTGTTACTCGGTTTTTTTCGTAATTTTAAGTAACATCACTTTATAAAATCCCGCCTGATTGGCGGAAATAAGAAGTTTAAATATATAAAACATGAAAAGTAATTTTAGCGAAATTATAAAAGAAAACAAGCCGGTATTGGTAGACTTTCATGCCGATTGGTGTGGTCCATGTAAAATGTTGGCACCTATATTAAAAGAGGCAAAAGCCAGCCTGGGAGATGCCGTTAAAATAGTTAAAATCGATGTAGACAAGAATGAAGCCCTTGCTGCAAAATATCAGGTAAGAGGTGTTCCTACACTAATTTTATTTAAAAACGGAGAACAGCTATGGCGACAATCGGGGGTTGTACAAAAGGATGAAATCATTAAATTAATTCAATCGCACTCCTAAACTTAATTGATCTAATATTTTCTAAATCGGATAAATTTGTCTTAATTTGTTCCAAACCTGATATTCATCATTTTTCCTGAAGCTCCCAGTGGATAATTTTGCAATATTAATTTAAAGAAAAATTATCATGACACTCTACAAAAAATTATTTACCGATTTTGACGAAATGTATTTAGCCCATGCTTCTCTTGGAATTATTGCCTCCAGTTGCATAGGATCCATTGCCGCAATGCTAATATTGATGAAAGGTCACGCATTTATCAATATGTTTGAACTTTTCCTGGTGGTAGTGGTTTGTATGGGATTTAATGCTGCAGTCCTGGCTCAAATGAAATCTAAATTTGTTTTTAACTCGCTAATTGTAAGTCTTGGGGTAAGTATTCTTCTTATTATAATCAATTTAATCTAAATTTTTTCGGAAACCGATTCCCTTCAGAAAAAGTTCGAAATGTTCAAAAATCATCTGAATTACCAATATTTTAAAGAATGCCCTTTATGAAAAATGATCTCCAAAATCGGGAAGATGTACACCTTTTGGTATCCCGGTTTTATGAAAAAGTCCGTGCTAATGAGGAAATAGGTCATTTTTTCAATAACAGTATAAAAAATTGGGAAAAACATCTGGAAACACTTACCGATTTTTGGGAAAGCAATCTTTTTTTCGTTTCTGAATATTCAGGTAATCCACAGAAAGCACATATTGAGGTAGATGCTCAAAATAATCATCAAATAAACGAAAAACATTTTGGAGCCTGGCTTAACCTTTGGCTCGAGACAATTAATGAGAATTTTGAAGGAGAACTTGCAGAAAGGGCAAAATTCAGTGCTCGAAAAATGGCATCGCACCTACATCTTAAAATGTTCCAGGCAAGGCAATAATTCTTATCCGTGAAGCACCAGGATTGGGAGTTTATTCGTTACATCGGCACATACACCGCATTTTACATCGAGAAACCGCTCACATACATTTAGATTTTTGCCCAAAATCACGATCATATCATATTTTTTTTGTACATCCTGAAGAAGTCTTCTGTTATGAATATATTTCTCGTCGATTTCAACAAATTTTACATTTTCACTCTTCAGGTAGTCAAAGACAAGTTCTCTGGGATTTTGATGATGTGTATTGGCTAAGGAATTATCGGCTATTTCCATAACGGTTATCGCAGCATTATTTGTTATTCCAGGATGCTCAAAGAATTTAAACAGCCCATTATCAAAAGAAGCAGAATAATCTATGGGTAGAATAAGTTTCTGCGGAATTATATATAAACACTCTTCCGGAACGGCCAGCAAATTGCATTTTATCTTCCTGATGATCTCAAAAGTATGATTTCCTAAAATTGTGTTTTTAATACTATCCTTTCCGGCAGCACCCATTACGATAAGATCTATCCTCTTTTCAGCAACAAATTTACGGGTGGCGTTTACAAGATTGTCCTCAGAAAAAACGGCTTTAAAGCAATGCTCTTCATTGGTGGAATAACTTTGAAGTTCCTTAAAATGTTTATAAAGATTTTCCACTGCTTCTGTTTGATTATCAGTAGAATTGAGAATAACATCTTCTCCCGGATCGAACTTATCAAAATTGAACAAATAAAAATTGGCTGGCATATCCTTAAAAAGGTGTATTCCATATTTAGCTGCATTTGTCGCAACCTGAGAAAAATCAGTAAGTATTAAAACATTCATTCGCGTCAGTTACCTTATACAATGCGAATTTAGACTACTGATACCATGGTAAAAATGACCAAAATCAGTTCTGAAGCTATTAAAATTTTAATTATCTCTTTAAATTTTAAAAAAAAAGATCCTACCCCACTTTATAGAGGTAGAATCCTTTTTAGTTTGAATAGTTAGCCTGGTATGCTCTTATCAGGAAATGCTTTTAAGTCCTTGTGGATCCAGCAATTTAATGTTTCTGCCTTCAATCTCTATAAGACCTTCCTTTTTAAAATCTGATAAAGTTCTTATAAGACTTTCTGGCGCCATTCCGGCTACTCCTGCAAGGTCTGCACGGGAAATCCGAATGCTTTTAAGCGGATGCTTTTTAATCTTTTCGGCAAATAGCAGAATGGTATTGGCGGTTTTCTTCCTGACAGATCCATAGGCCATTTCCATAAGCTGCTGTTTAAGCCCTTTCAAATTGTTGCTAAGGATCTCAACCAGCTCAAGGGTTACACGTCCGTTGCTGGCTAATATTTTATGCAATTCTTCCTTGGAAATAGTATACAACTGGGTATCTTCAATTGCAGTTGCAAATTCCTGGTAGGATTCCCCTGCATTAAAGGCTGCATTACCAAAAAAATCGTCCTCTTTATAAAGTTCAGTGATCAATTCTTTTCCTCTGCTATCAACACGATGTGCTTTTATTACTCCGCGTTTGATCAGGTAGAAGTAATTTGATTGTTTTCCGGCTTCATAAATAGTATCACCCACCTGAAAAGTTTCAAGTTCATAGGTACTCATCAAACTTTTCAAATCCCCAAGGGTTTTCAGGGAAGCATCAGCCGGTTTTGACTGTTCATTCTGGTTTCGGGAATTAAGAATGGCAACTTTAGCCAATCGGCTTTCCAAAGCACTTAAGAGATCTTCTTCCTCAAAAGGTTTGGTTAGATAATCATCGGCACCAAGGTCCATCCCTTTTCTTATGTCTTTATGTTCTGTTTTGGCAGAAAGAAATATAAAAGGAACAT
>ERZ1284729.126-NODE-126-length-13438-cov-22.206531_pt1 | contig 13438 bp, 10 predicted proteins | sample MGYA00454602_ERZ1284729 | MGnify/ENA primary metagenome ERZ1284729 (study PRJEB36292, sample SAMEA5787381) | metagenome | biome: Arctic soil; feature: perennial spring outflow channel; material: sediment | place: Canada | collected 2017-07-08 | depth 0.05 m ... | reverse complement strand
TTATTCATCTTCTTATCTAACGTGCCATCAAAGCTTTGATTGTATACAGAGGTAATAATTTTAGCCTCAGAGAACAAGGGTTCTTTACCGTAATAATTCCTGATGTATAGCGGTAACAAGGCAGACAACCAACCATGAACGTGGATGATATCTGGAGACCAGTTAAGTTTCTTAACGGTTTCAATTACCCCTTTTGCAAAGAAAATAGCCCTTTCATCATTGTCCGGAAACATATTTCCATCTTCATCTGTAAGGGTTGCTTTTCTCTTAAAATAATCTTCATTATCAATAAAATAAACCTGCATTCTTTCCTTGGGAATAGAAGCAACCTTTATAATAAGGGGCATGTCCAGATCGTCAATCACCAAATTCATCCCGGATAAGCGAATCACTTCGTGCAATTGGTGCCTCCTTTCATTGATATTGCCGTAACGCGGCATGAATATTCTAATTTGGCCTCCCAGCCCATTTACCATTCTGGCAGCATCAAAAGACATAGATGATATATCGGTTTCGGGCAGGTAAGGTATAACTTCAGATGATACGTATAATATCCTCTTATCTTTCATATGTATATTGCTTTTGCGAATAAAAAACATGCAAAATTACAAAATTTTATGCAGTTTGACGGTAATATCTTAAGTTTGCACGCTGTTAATTTTATAATAAAATGCAGATATTTAGAGAAAAAGCCCTTTTACAACGTGAGATCTCACGCCTTAAGCTGAATAAAAATACGATTGGATTCGTGCCTACTATGGGTGCCTTGCATCAGGGACACCTATCTCTTGTTAAGCAGGCCGCTGAAGTTTGTAATGCCGTAGTGGTAAGTATTTTCATAAATCCAACCCAGTTTGACAACCTCAAAGATCTGGAAAACTATCCCCGAACTTTAGATTCAGATATCGCTTTACTGGAAGATTTACACCTGGATTTACTTCTTTTTACCCCAAATGCTGCAGAATTATACGGAAAAGAGATCCAGGCAATGCATTTTGATTTTGGCGGAATTGAACATGAAATGGAAGGAAAATACAGGACAGGACACTTTAACGGAGTTGGTACGGTAGTAAAAAGGCTTTTTGAAATCGTTCTACCCGATAAAGCATTTTTTGGGGAAAAAGACTTTCAGCAATTACAAATCATTAGAAAATTAAACGAAAAAGAAAACCTGGGCGTAGATGTGATTGGATGCCCTATAGATCGCGAAGATACCGGCTTGGCAAGGAGTTCAAGAAATGACCGACTAAGCCCCAATTTAAGGAAAGAAGCTTCTTTTATTTATAAGATATTGCTAAAAGTACAGGAGAAATTTGGCATAGAAAATGCCGATGATATAAAAAGTTGGGTAGAAAATGAATTTGAAAACCACGCGGCGTTAAAACTGGAATATTTTGAAATAGCCGATTCAAAAACCCTGAAATCGGAAAAAAATAAAGATCACACATCAACATACAGGGCTTTTATTGCCGCTTATGCCGGAGAGATTCGGCTAATTGACAATATTGCTTTAAATTATTAAAATTTAAAAATGCAAATTCACGTAGTAAAATCTAAAATTCACCGCGTAAAATGTACCGGAGCCGATCTTAATTATATCGGGAGTATTACCATAGATCAGGATCTTATGGATGCCGCTAATATAATTGAAGGGGAAAAAGTACAAATTGTGAACAACAATAACGGGGAACGTCTTGAAACATACGCTATCCCTGGACCCAGAAATTCGGGTGAGATCACTTTAAACGGAGCCGCAGCAAGAAGAGTGGCAAAAGGAGATGTGCTTATCCTTATCACCTATGCAATTATGGACCTTGAAGAAGCAAAAGTCTTTAAACCATCCCTTGTGTTCCCTGATGAAGAAACCAATCTCCTCAACTAATTTTTGAAAAGATCTACAAAAAAAATACTGAAAATCATACTCCCACTCTCACTGGGAGTTTTTTTAATTTGGTATTCCATAAAGAATTCTACCCCTTCAGAGAGAGAACAATTATTGGAAAATATTACCCAGGCCCATCCCGGATGGATCCTTCTTTCTATGTTGTTCGGACTTCTATCCCATATTTCCCGTGCATACCGGTGGAAATTCCTCCTGGAACCCATGGGATACAAACCCAAATTTCTAAACAGTTTTATGGCTGTTATGGTTGCCTACCTCGCAAATTTTGGAATTCCAAGATCCGGGGAAGTTCTTAGGGGAGTTACCATTTCCACCTACGAGAAAATACCTTTTGAAAAAGCTTTTGGAACAATAATTTCTGAAAGAATTGCCGATTTCATTATGCTTATGCTCATTATTGGGATTGCAATGATCCTGCAAACAGAATACTTACTGATTTATTTTGAGGAAAACAACATTAACCCTTTTCTTACAATCGCTGTTCTTTTTGGGCTTTTGGCAGTTGGGATTTTTATCCTGAAACTAATTAGAAAATCCAAACATGGAGTAATCCTGAAAGTTAAAGCTTTTGCTAAAGGCCTGCTGGAAGGAATGCGAAGTATTTTAAAAATGAAGAATAAAGGAGCGTTCATTTTTCATACAGTCTTCATTTGGGTGATGTATGTTTTAATGTTCTATGTGCTTGTATTTACAGTTCCTGAAACCGCAGCAATGCCTTTTGGTGTGGTGATGATGGCCTTTGTGGTAGGCTCTTTTGCCATTTCGGCAACCAATGGAGGAATTGGCGTTTATCCCATTGCAATTGGCGCAAGTCTCATGCTATTTGGGATTAGCAAAGAAGCCGGTGAAGCATTTGGATGGATTACCTGGGGAACACAAACTTTTCTAGTGATTTTAGCAGGAGGGTTTTCTTTCCTTTTTCTTCCAATTTTTAACCGTCAAAAATAATAACTACATTGTGTGTAGTAATCAACAACTTAACCTATGCACAAAAAACTACTTTTGCTGTTACTTTTAACCCTGCCAAACCTTTTAATTTCCCAAATAATCCATAAAGAAATTTCTTCTTCAAAATTGGGTAAGGAAAGGCAACTAAAGATTCAGCTTCCGAGAAATTATGAGCAAAACAAAGAAAAATCCTATCCTGTAATTATAGTGCTTGATGGCGATTATCTCTTTGAACCTGTTGCCGGAAACATAGATTATTATTCCTATTGGGAGGATATCCCGGAAATGATCGTTGTAGGGATCAACCAATCTGCTACCCGGGAATCTGACGCATATTATGATGAAAACACTTTTTTACCCTCCAATACCGGCGCTGACTTTTTTGAATTCATTGGGATGGAATTGATGCCCTTTCTGGATTCAAACTATAGAACTGCACCGTTCCGGGTAATTGTGGGACATGATTTCACTTCAAATTTCATCAACTATTACCTATTAAAAGAGAAACCATTATTCCGTGGTTATATAAACCTCAGCCCAGATCTTGCTCCGGAAATGGCGCATCGCATTACCGCGTCCCTTGAAAAAACAACCGAACCAATTTGGTATTACCTGGCCACTTCTTCTGAAGATATTTCAGCTTTAAAAGAGCCAATTTTAAAGTTTGATGCCCAATTGAAAAATATCAATAACAAAAAACTGCATTATAACTTTGATAATTTTCAGGATGCAACACATTATACACTTGTAGGGAATGCAATCCCAAAGGCTATAGAGCAAATTTTTAAGGTTTATCGACCTATTTCAATTCAGGATTATAACAGTATCCTGCTTCAAACCTCTGTTTCGTCTTATGATTTTTTGGTAGAAAAGTATGAAACAATCCAAAGTCTCTTCGGAATTGATAAACAAATAAGGCTGAATGATTTTATGGCGGTTTATAATGCGATGGAGAAAACAAGAAAATGGGACGAGTTGAAGGATCTTGCCAAATTAGCCAATGATCATTACCCGAACACGATGCTGGGAACTTATTTTGATGCCCGGTACGACGAGGAAATGGGCAATCCAAAAAGGGCTATGCGAAGCTATCAAAAGGCCTATGGACAGCAACCAATCTCATTTTTAACGGTGGATTTCATGTTGGACAAAGCAGATCAGATCAAGAAAGATTTTAATTATTAAAAGCCGAATCAATACCTTGCGGGAAACGGTCATACATCACAAAATTAAACCCTCAATGTGGGTTTAGAAATTTAAAAAAACTGTCAGAAAAAATATGGCTAAACCAACAACTGTCTTCTATTGTCAGAATTGTGGTGGACAACATTCAAAATGGCAGGGCCAATGCTCTTCCTGCAAAGAATGGAACACTCTGGTAGAGGAAGTTATTCAAAAACCCGATCAAAAAGACTGGAAAACACCATTAGTGCGAGCGGTTAAAAGAACCCCAAAACCCACTAAAATAGCCGATATTCAGGTTTCTACTGAATCCAGGCTAAACACCAACAACCTGGAACTCGACAGGGTTCTGGGTGGCGGACTGGTTCCAGGATCGCTCACCCTACTTGGAGGTGAACCCGGAATTGGAAAAAGCACGTTGTTACTGCAAATCTCTTTAAACCTGAAACAAAAAACTTTGTATGTTTCCGGTGAGGAAAGCGAGCACCAAATAAAAATGCGGGCAGAGCGTATCAATCCGAATCCAGCCAATTGTTATATCCTGACGGAAACCAAAACCCAGAATATCTTTAAGCAAATAGAAACGCTTCAGCCGGAGATTGTGATCATAGATTCCATTCAAACCCTGCACAGTGATTATATTGAAAGTTCTGCAGGAAGTATTTCACAAATCAGGGAATGTACCACAGAGCTTATTAAATATGCCAAAGAAACGGGGGTTCCCGTTATCCTTATAGGTCATATTACAAAAGAAGGAAGTATCGCAGGACCCAAAGTTTTGGAACATATGGTAGATACCGTGTTGCAATTTGAAGGGGATAGAAATCACGTTTACAGGATCCTGAGAGCACATAAAAATAGATTTGGCTCCACTCATGAGTTGGGAATTTATGAAATGTTAGGCAGCGGACTACGCGAAGTGACAAACCCTTCAGAAATATTGATCTCCAAGAATGATGAAGGCCTGAGCGGAACTGCCATCGCTTCTACTATGGAAGGCATGCGCCCTTTAATGATAGAGATCCAGGCTTTGGTGAGTTCGGCCGTTTATGGAACTCCTCAACGCTCTACAACGGGTTATAATTCGAAACGGCTTAACATGCTGCTCGCCGTGCTGGAAAAACGTGCAGGATTTCGCCTTGGTGCAAAAGATGTATTTTTGAATGTTACGGGCGGAATTTCTGTAGACGATCCCGCCATAGATCTGGCCGTAATAGCAGCCATTCTATCATCCAATGAGGATGTTTACATTGAAAAGGATATTTGTTTTGCCGCAGAAGTAGGTTTGGCCGGAGAAATAAGACCTGTTCCCAGGGTGGAACAACGAATTCTCGAGGCTGAAAAGCTTGGTTTTGCAACAATCATGATTTCCAAACAAACCAAACTACCAAAGAATAACTACCAGATAAAAATTCAAAGAGTCGCCAGGATTGAAGATGTGGTGCACTTTTTATTTGAATAGACTGTGGCATAAAATCTGCATAGAAATTCTTACGCAACGATTGACTTTCTATTTTTTAGGCATCTTGTGCGTTGGTACCCTTATGGGATGCTCACAATTCAATAAAGCCAAAGATCTTATTAACAAACCTTCAGCAAAAGAACAGTATCAACGGGAATTCAGCTTTTCTCAAGAGCTTTTCAGCCTTTGGGAAAATCAGGCAGATAACGCATTAAAAGACAGCCTTCAAATAGAGCTTCCATATTTTTTAACAGGGAATTTTACTCCCAGGGGATTCCTGATTTTTTCTTATAATGTGTCACTAAATCCAGGAGAAGAACTGGAAATAGAATTGGAAACAACATCACTGCAGCCAATGGTATTTATAGATTTGTATTTAAAACAAAACGACTCAATACAACCCTATAAAAGCATTGCTTCCGCGCCATATAAAGAATCCGTATTAACCTATGAAATAAAAGAAACGGGCACCTATAAAATTGTAGTACAGCCCGCAATGGAAGCCAATGCTCCTTTTGTTTTAAAAATTAAAAAATCCCCGGTATACCTATTTCCAGTTTCCGGAGCAGGTAATAAGAATATGCAAAGTTTTTGGGGAGCCGGACGGGATGCGGGTAGAAGAAGCCATGAAGGGATAGATATATTTGCATCCAGAGGTACTCCAGTGGTGGCCGCTATCAATGGCCATATTACTTCATCTGGTGAAAAAGGGCTTGGAGGCAAACAGGTTTGGTTAAGGGATCCCAAGAGAAACCAATCCTTGTACTATGCCCATTTGGACAGCATAGAACCTATTTCGGGTAAATTGGTGAAAAGGGGAGATACTTTGGGATATGTTGGTAATACCGGCAACGCCAAAACCACTGCACCGCATTTACATTTTGGAATTTATAAAAATTATCAGGGTGCTATCGACCCTTTATTTCATATTTTTCAAACAGAAAATCCGGAATTTAATGCCAGGCCAGATACCTTAAAATTATTTTCTATGAGAGTAACCGGGAATACCGCCAATTTAAGGGATCAACCAAATTCCAAAGGTTCCAGTATTATAGGAAGTTCACAATTAAATGATACCCTGATTTTTTTTAGGAAAATCTAATGATTGGTACCATATACGAACGTTGAAAAACCAGGCTGCTTTTATTCACGAAAACCTTGTTGCCCCATTATAATTCCTTAAGGCGCCGGGTTTGGGATTGCTTCATGAATTTCATTTATTTCCTTTAAAATTTCTTCGGAAAGTTCCACTTCAAAACCATCGATATTTTCTGAAAGTTGATCCATAGTGGTTGCCCCAATTATAGTGCTGGTAACAAACGGCCGACTTTCTATAAAACCCAGTGCCAGTTGGACCGGAGTGATCCCGTTTTTTTCTGCGAGTGCCACATACCTTGAGGTTGCTTCCACTGCATAGGGATTTGAATATCTGTTGTACTGAGGAAATAAGGTCAATCTCGAATTTACCGGAGATTCTTTTAAATATTTACCGGTTAAAGTTCCCATTCCCAATGGAGAATAAGGGAGTAACCCAATATTTTCACGATGAAATATTTCGGTTAATCCAATTTCATCCTTTCTGTTCAAGAGGCTATATGGGTTTTGTACCGTACGTATCCTGGGAGCACCGTTTCTGGCTTCCTCAACACATCGCATAACTCCATACGGGGTTTCATTGGACAATCCTATTTCCCGGATTTTTCCGGATTTTATAAAACCATCTAAATCCAATAATATCTGCTTAAAATTGTCTTCCCATTCTTCTCCTTCAACCACATAACCTCTTTTGCCAAAGAAATTGGTATTCCTTTCCGGCCAGTGCAATTGGTACAGGTCTATATAATCTGTCTGGAGTCTATTCAAACTGGCATCAATGGCTTCGGTAAGTGCAGCCTTGCTGAATCCAGGATTTGGGCGAATATGAGCAACCGCATTTCCCGGTCCTGCAATCTTTGAGGCCAACACCACTTTTTCCCTGTTCCCGGTATTTTTAAGCCAGGAACCTATAATTTTTTCCGTGTTGCCCTGGGTTTCCTTTCGCGCAGGAGTTGAGTACATCTCTGCAGTATCTATAAAATTTACGCCTCTTTCAAGGGCATAATCCAGCTGCCTATGGCCATCTGCTTCGCTGTTTTGCTGGCCCCAGGTCATGGATCCCAAACATACTTTACTTACTTTAATAGCTGTGCCCGGTAAATTGGTGTATTTCATTTAAAATGTTATTAAACGGGTTTTCATCAATAGGAATTTGTTGAATCCATTTTTTTATAATTGTGATAAAAAATTTACTCCTCCATTTCATTTAACATCTGGCTTATTTCATCCAGTTTTGGAGTTAGGATCACTTCTATTCTGCGGTTTTTCGCTTTACCTTCTGCGGTTAAATTTTCGGCTATTGGAGCATATTCCCCACGTCCTGCGGCCGTTAAATTTTGCTGTTCTATGCCCTTGTTTTCCTGAAGAATCTGAACGATAGACGTTGCTCTTTTTGTAGAAAGATCCCAGTTGTCATTCAATTGTCCCGCACCGCCATAAGGGACATTGTCTGTATGTCCTTCAATTAAAACTGCGATATCGGGATTTTGAGCAAGTACAGTTCCTAATTGCTGAACCGCCTTTCTACCTTCAGAATTAACAGCCCAGCTCCCTGAACTGAACAAGAGTTTATTTTCCATGGAAACATAGACTTTCCCTTCCCGCTGTTCTACCGTGAGACCTTTTCCTTCAAAATTGGTAAGTGCATTTGAAACTGCTGTTTTTAATGCATTCATTTTGGCATCTTTCGCTGCTATTAGACCTTCAAGTTCATTAATTCTGTTTATCCGGGCTGTAAGATCCCTTTGAAGTTTTTCCAATCTTGCCTGCTCTACTGCCAGGGTTTTCTCTTTTTGGTCCAGTTCTGCCAAAAGTTCCCTGTTTTGTCTGGAGTTTTCTGCAAGAACCGATGAACTGTTGGCCTCCAATGCATCATAGGAATCTTTCAGGCTTTCATACCTGCCGGAGGTATGCTTCAAATCCTGTTTCAGTTGGTCTCTTTCTGAAATTAATTTATCTTTTTCTGCCTGAAGATATTCCAGTTCTTGCGCACCGGAGGTTTTTGTTTGTTTAAGATCCTGTGAAAGCTTTTGGTTTTTAGACTGAAGGTTATCATACCTGGATTGCAGGTCTTTGTGCACTTTAGAAGACACACAGGAAGATACCAGTAAGCTTGAAAAAATAATTGTAAAAAATAACATTTTAGACATCCTCATAGTACTTTAATGAATTTCAATTAATACAGGACAATGATCACTATGCTTTGCCTCTGGTAAGATAACGGCACGTTTGATTTTTTCTTTTAAAGGTTCCGAGATTAAATTGTAATCTATACGCCAACCTTTATTGTTTTCGCGGGCATTGGCACGATAACTCCACCAGGAATAATTATCTGATTCTTTATTTAAATGCCTGAAAGAATCTATAAAACCGCTGTTCATAAAATCTTCTATCCACGCTCGTTCTTCCGGTAAAAATCCGGAAGTGTTTTTAAGCCGAACAGGATCGTGAATATCAATGGCCCGGTGGCAAATATTATAATCCCCTGAAATGATCAAATTTGGTATTTGGAGTTTTAAATCGTCTATATATTTCTGGAAATCGGCCATGAACTGAAACTTATGTTCTAACCTCTTAATATTTGTTCCTGAAGGAAGGTACAGGCTCATAACCGAAAATCCTTCAAAATCAATTCTCAGATTCCTGCCTTCAAAATCCATATATTCTATCCCTGTGCCATATTCCACATTCAGAGGTTTGTGCTTACTTAAAATTGCTACTCCGCTGTACCCTTTTTTTTGGGCGGGATACCAGTAATTGTATTTATAACCGGCGTCCTCGAAGGGTTTGGCATCAAATTGATCTGGATTTGCCTTTATTTCCTGCAGGCAAAGAATATCGGGATCTGCACTTATCAACCAATCGATAAAACCTTTTCTTAATGCAGCCCTTATGCCGTTGACATTGTAGGAGATAATTTTCATGAAATATTTTTTCCAAAAATAAGGAATCGTGTGTGATTTATATAATTTGAATTGTTTTTTAAGCGGTTATTTTCGCCTAAGGAAACCTGCTAGTTCGCGCTGCTCCTATTTTACGATAAAGCGTTTCACAATCCCAACTTCCCTGGTTCCAATTCTCAGCAAATAAACCCCGGTGGCAGCATAGGACATATCAAATTCATACAAATATCCATCGCCGATACTTTCAACTTTATTTTCCAGCAATTTCTGACCTAATAAATTATGAACTGTGACCCGCAGGGTTTCATCAAACTCTGTCTCCAGGAATACCCGAAAAATACCATTCCCCTGGTCTGAAATCACAAGATTTGCATCATTCAAAAGAAAGTCATCTAAGCTTATCGAACTGTCTGTTACCCGTACGCTATAATCGTGTGTTGTTCCATAATCCATAACACTACAGGGATTATTAAGATCTCCGTCAAAAGAGACATCCCCTGCCCTTATCCTTAGCAAATGAAGTCCCAGAGCCGCATCGGCAGGAAGTGTGAATTCATACTCATGCCAGGTATTAGCCGAGGGGATAACCTGGTTGGAAATAAATCGTTCTTCATCATCAAAAACTCCATTATCATTTAAATCTATCCACATAGAAAATTGTTCATTTCCTTCCGGAGAATCAAATAAAGTTTGCACCCTTACCGTAAAAGTTCTTTTTGATCTGTCCAAATCTGTTCTAGAGCCTATAAAATCAACATAACCTATACTACACGGAATTCTTTCATTGAGAATACCTTCCAATTCAAAAGAAAATATCCCATCTCCAAAACTTGTACAATCGGATCCTTCAGGAATACAGTTTAAATTTGCTACCGATTTCTTTACGCCATCATTTTGAGGTTTACTGTCACCGTTTAAATTAGTTTCAGCAGCTATGTTATAGCGACCAAAAGCAGAAAGATTTGCTGTTTGAGAAAAGGTATAAGTCACATTTTCTCCTACCGGAAGAGATCCTGAAAAAGTTTCATTCACACTTCTATTATTCTCAATTTGGTAAGAAACGGGAATATTTGTTTGTGGTTTTCCCCCAAAATTTTCTATGGTAACGGTTATTTCTTCGGAAGAAGTTAATTCCAAGCCGGTGGAAGGTGCATCTATGGAGGTTACACCAACATCATTGGGAAAAAGGTTTCTAATTGTTCCTGAAAATTCATCATTATCCTCCCTCTCATCGCCGGCTAAATTTGTGGAAGAAGTAACCTCATAAGTCTGGCCTACGGTTCCCAAATTTGCGGTAGTAGAAAATGTATAATCTACAGAGCTTGTACCAGGTAAACTTCCTTCAAATACTTCGTTCACGGTTTGACCTCCGTTAATGGTGTAACTTACAGGAATATTGGTTTGCGTATTTCTACCAAAATTTCGAATTGTAACTGTTATTGCTTCAGAGTTGGAAAGCGTAGCATCTTTAGGACTTGGGATTGCGATAATTCCAACATCATTATTAAAATCGGGCGCGAGTTGAAAAACGCCCACTCTGTTTTTCCTGTCTAAACCATCAAAATATTCTCCATTGTGCCAAAAGGTAATACCATCTGCAGGATCTAATGTTAAATGGGCATAATCTCCATACCGAATGCTTGGATTAGGGCTAAGTCCTTCAATGATACTGGTTTCCAAAAGTGTCATTTGTCCCAAAGGATCGTTTGAATATCTTCCTGTATACCGTATGGAAGGAAATATAGGTGTTTCCGGACTATCATCTAAAACCGTATAACCAAGGCCAATATTACCTTCTCTATCCATACCAATACTCCCACTCCAGCGATCGCTTTTATCCGGGGCATAGGTTCCTTCCTGGTAAACGCTCCATAGTCCTCCATTCCTGTTTTGTCTAAGTTCATACCATCGTATTCCGGCATGCTTTGCGGCTGCCGGATCTATATCGACCACAAAATTTAAAACCGTAGAGTTATGAGTAGAAAATCTTCTATACTGGGTCAAGTACATAATTGTTGCCTGCAGGGCATCAACATCCGGAGCATTACCCGGCTGGGAAAGATTACCCTTAGCAAAAGATCCCCCATCAAAAGTTGCAATAAATGGGCTTACCCCCTGGGAAGCACCTAATTCCTGATATTCTTCTATGATAGATGCCAGAGGGTTTACCCAATTCACATTAATATTCCATATTTTTAGATGATCTTCAGTTACCCCCGCCCAGGCGTCATCCTGAAGGTAAATTATAGGAGCATTACCCAAGGGAGGCATTTCTCTGCCTATAGCATTGAAGCCTGCCGGACTGTAAAACCCGTTGGTTCTTATACCCGGCAAGGGAAATCCCAACATTCTGGCAGTCTGACCCTTAAGCATCATGTCCCTTTCAAGTACATAAACCACCTGACTAGTGCTTGCGGAATTGGAATTTTTATTAGTGGTTACATAATACCCATCACTCCACAAGGACATCTTAGGATAATCTGGAAGGGAATTTGTAATGAACCTGTAGGTATACCAGCCGGAATTTAAAGGGTCTGAGCCCTGGGATACCGCCACTAGCAAGGCAAATGGCCCAATAGGCTCATTTTTTGAATCCACATTAAAGGAAAACTGACTAATCACAAATCTGTCTGCAAACTCATCGTACAGCACTATAGGGTCCCCTTTATCTTCCCCGGAAAACTCTCCTCCTATGGAGGAAAGGGAAGCAGGAGCCATGATTCGGTTTCCATTTTTATCCCATATTGAAAAAGCGGTATTCCAAGCATTTACATAATGATTGGGCCCCGCAACGCCTGTGGGATCTGAAGGGGTGTGGCGGGTGCTGACTGCTTCAAAAGTTAGGTTTAATTGCTTTGTTGGAAGCTTACCGTACTCAGCCTGTCTCTTAGAATCCTCAGTTTTTGGTAATCCTTTACCAGGAACAACCTGATTAATACCCCGATTCCTGGGGTTTACGACTTTAAATTCTGTAGAGGGCGGTATAATTTTTCTTTTGGAAATGGGAGTACTAATAACTGCCTGGGCTGAATCGATATAGACAGGCCCTGAAATTTCTCTTTTCTGCGCGGTAACCTGCAAAGAAAAAAAGAAAACTAATACTGTGAAAAAAGAGTAAAATCGAATCATATTTTTAAAAAAGAACATTCTTAAACATAAATGGTTAAAATTAAGGAATTAATAAAAATTAAAAGAGGCAATTAACTATTTAATTACCTCCTTTATTACGTTAAATTTTATAAAAAATCTAGCCTTCCATCCACTTCTTAAAATTTATTTCTTCCTCAATAATCTTTTTAAGTTCTGAAACAGGCACCCTTTTTTGCTCCATACTATCTCTGTATCTTACTGTTACTGCATTATCTTCCAGGGAATCATGATCTACCGTTATACAAAGCGGAGTTCCAGCGGCATCCTGCCTTCTGTACCTTCTTCCTATAGCATCCTTTTCGTCATATTGAACCCTGAAATCCCATTGTAATTCTTCAATAATTTTTTGAGCAAATTCCGGTAAACCGTCTTTTTTAACCAGCGGAAGTACCGCAGCCTTGGTAGGAGCAAGCACTGCCGGAAGTTTTAACAATGTTCTGGAAGAACCATCTTTTAAGGTTTCTTCTTTTAAGGAAGAGGACAAAACCGCCAAAAACATCCTGTCTAAACCTATGGAAGTTTCAATCACATAGGGTACATAAGTTTCATTTAATTCCGGATCAAAAAACCGCAATTTTTTACCTGAATGTTCTTCATGGGCTTTTAGATCAAAATCTGTTCGGGAATGGATTCCTTCCAGTTCTTTAAAGCCAAAAGGAAAATCAAATTCTATATCGGCGGCAGCGTTGGCATAATGCGCCAATTTATCATGGTCGTGAAAACGGTAATTTTCCTCTCCTAGTTTTAAGGAATAATGCCATTTAATTCGTTCTTCTTTCCAGTGTTCATACCACT
>ERZ1284729.125-NODE-125-length-13529-cov-12.874944_pt1 | contig 13529 bp, 11 predicted proteins | sample MGYA00454602_ERZ1284729 | MGnify/ENA primary metagenome ERZ1284729 (study PRJEB36292, sample SAMEA5787381) | metagenome | biome: Arctic soil; feature: perennial spring outflow channel; material: sediment | place: Canada | collected 2017-07-08 | depth 0.05 m ... | reverse complement strand
ATTCAATTCAACATTTTTCAGAATTCTTTAAGATTTCTGGACTCGAATCTTATATTAGAAACCTTATCTTTGCCACCTGATTCAAGAAATGATTTATGCTTAAAGAACAATTTTCAAAATTAAGTTCTAAAAAAATATTGGTTACAGGAGCAGCTGGTTTTATAGGTTTTCATCTATCAAAACACCTATTGGGTCAAGGTTATTCTGTAATTGGCTTGGATAACATAAATGATTATTACGATATAAATCTAAAATTTGATCGATTAAAAGAGTTAGGTGTTAAAAGAACAGATGCTGAGGAATACAATAATCTATCATCCAGCACTAAATTTGATAATTTTAAATTTATTAGATTAAACCTACAAGATAGGGAGCAACTTCCAAAGCTGTTTAAAAAATATAATTTTAGTAAAGTGTGTAATTTAGCTGCACAAGCAGGAGTAAGATATAGTATAGAAAATCCTGAATCCTACATAGATAGTAATATTGTAGGGTTTTTAAATTTGTTGGAGTGTTGCAGACATAATAATATTGAACATCTAATATATGCAAGTAGCTCAAGTATATATGGCCAAAATGAAAAGATTCCTTTTTCTGTAGAGGATAATGTGGACCAACCAATTAGTTTATATGCTGCCACTAAGAAAAGCAATGAATTAATGGCCTATACCTATTCACATCTCTATGGATTTAAGACCACAGGATTAAGATTCTTCACAGTATATGGACCCTGGGGTAGACCAGATATGGCGATGTTTTTGTTTACAGATGCAATTATGAACCAAAGGTCCATAAAAGTTTTTAATAATGGGAATTTAGAACGAGATTTCACCTATATAGATGATATTGTAGAAGGAGTCTTTAAAATAATTGACAAAGATAATACAGAAGTTTCTAATGAATATTCTCTTTATAATATAGGAAATAGCAAACCTGTTAAATTAATGGATTTTATTACAGAGATAGAAAATAAAATTGGAGTCACGGCTAAAAAGGAAATGTTACCAATGCAAGCTGGAGATGTTACAAGGACCTGGGCAGATGTGGAATCTCTAAAGAAAGATTATAATTATAGTCCAAATACATCGGTTGCTGTAGGAGTAAGTGAATTTATAGACTGGTATAAACAATATTATAAATAATTTGATTTAATGAAAATACTAATTACTGGAGGTGCTGGTTTTATAGGCTCTCACGTCATTCGGTTATTTGTAAATAAATATCCCGATTATCAAATTTTCAATTTGGACGCCTTAACATATGCCGGTAATCTTGAAAATCTCACCGACATTCAGGAAAAACCAAATTATCATTTTGTAAAGGCTGATATAAATAATGCCTCTGAAATTAATAATTTGTTTAAAAAATATAATTTCGATAAAGTCATTCATTTAGCTGCAGAATCTCATGTAGATAGGTCCATTACAGATCCTTTGGCATTTGTAAAAACCAATGTAATAGGGACGATGAATTTGCTAAATGCAGCAGAGGTCTTATGGAGAGATAATTTGGAGAATAAGCTTTTTTATCATATCAGCACAGATGAAGTTTATGGAACTTTGGGTGAAACCGGATTGTTTACCGAGACCACTGCGTATTCGCCCAACTCGCCTTATTCTGCTTCAAAAGCCAGTTCCGATCATTTTGTGAGGGCTTACGGAGAAACCTACGGCTTACCTTATATTATTTCAAATTGTTCAAATAATTACGGTCCAAATCAATTTCCCGAAAAACTGATCCCTCTTTTTATTCATAATATAATTCAAAATAAGCCATTGCCGGTTTACGGCGACGGTAAATATACCAGGGATTGGTTGTATGTAATTGATCACGCAACAGCTATCGATCTGGCTTTTCACAAAGGAAAAAATAAGCAGACTTATAATATTGGAGGTTTTAATGAATGGCAAAATTTAGATCTCATAAAACTTCTCTGCGAACTCATGGATAAAAAACTCGGCAGGGAAAAAGGTAGTTCCGCAAATTTGATAACCTATATTAAAGACCGGCCGGGCCATGATAAGCGTTACGCTATAGATGCCACAAAAATTCACAAAGAACTCGGCTGGAAACCCTCGGTAAATTTTGAACAAGGACTTGAGAAAACCATCGACTGGTATTTAGAGAATGAGGTTTGGTTAAAAAATGTGACTACAGGAAAATATCAGGAATACTATTTTAATCAGTATAATTAATAATTTATGAAAGGAATTATATTAGCAGGAGGATCTGGGACAAGATTATTTCCTATAACAATAGCAGTAAGCAAACAATTGTTACCTGTTTATGACAAACCAATGATCTATTATCCGCTTTCAGTTTTAATGCTTGCTGGAATTCGGGAGATCTTGTTTATAACCACGCCTCATGACCAGGAAGCTTTTAAAAAATTATTAGGGGATGGTTCCCATGTAGGTTGTAAATTTGAATTTGCTGTACAGGAACAGCCAAATGGATTGGCGGAAGCTTTTATTATTGGGGAAGAATTTATTGGTAAGGAAAAAGTAGCTTTAATTTTGGGTGACAATATTTTTTATGGAAATGGACTTGGATCTTTATTGAGAAGTAAAGTGAATGTTCAAGGTGCTACTATTTTTGCTTATCCAGTAAAAGACCCGGAACGTTATGGGGTGGTTGAATTCAATAAAGACCAAAAGGCAATTAGCATTGAAGAAAAACCAAAAAAGCCAAAATCCCAGTATGCGGTTCCCGGATTGTATTTTTATGACAATAAGGTAGTGGAGTATGCAAAAAATGTTAAGCCTTCCAATCGTGGTGAGAAGGAAATTTCAACAATTAACCAGATGTACCTGGATGCAGGAAACCTGGAAGTAGGGATGATGACACGAGGAATGAGTTGGTTCGATACCGGCACGGTAGAATCTCTGGACGATGCAACAGAATTTATCAGGGTAATTCAAAACAGGCAAAGTGCAATGATTGGTTGTATAGAAGAGGTTGCATATATACATAAATTTATAGGTAAAGATAAAATTGAAGCGGCGACAGAAAAGTATGGAAAAAGCAAATATGGAGAGTATTTAAGCAAATTGGTATGACAGGATATGTTTATATTTTCGGCACCATTTTATTTACCATCTACGGACAGATCATTCTTAAATGGCGTTTGAATACTTTTGGTATTTTACCGGATGGTTCAATTGATAAAATAAAATTTTTATTAGGTGCTTTGTTTGATTTGTATATATTTTCCGGGTTTGTAAGTGCTTTTATAGCTTCCATGTTTTGGATGGCAGCCATGACTAAATTTGAAATTACCGTAGCTTACCCTTTTATGAGTCTGGCACCTGCTTTGGTGTTTTTTATCGGTATTTTTTTATTGGGGGAAACATTTACCTGGGGTAAAGTAATGGGTTTGTTATTGATTATCCTGGGAACTATAGTAACAGTTAAATTTTAATTTATGCCACATCTTTCCATTGTTAGTCCCGTTTATAATGCCGAAAAAATATTACCTCTTTTGGTTGAAAGGATTGAAAGCAGTATTCAAAAATTCACCGCCGATTATGAAATTATACTGGTAGAGGATTGTGGGCCGGACAATTCCTGGGAAGTGATTGAAAATATAGCTAAAACTAATCCAAAAATTATTGGAATAAAATTAAGCAGAAATTTTGGACAGCATTATGCAATTACCGCTGGTTTGGACCAGGCTAAGGGAGATTGGGTAGTGGTAATGGATTGTGACTTACAGGACCAACCTGAAGAAATCGAAAAATTATATAAAAAGGCTCAGGAAGGCTTTGACATTGTTTTAGCCAGGAGATTTGCTAGAAAGGATCGTTTTTTTAAGAAATTTTTCTCAAAAATGTTTTATAGAACACTTGGTTATCTAACCGGATCTGAACAAGATGAAACCGTAGCCAACTTTGGGATTTATAACAGAAATGTTGTAAAAGCAGTTGTGTCTATGCGGGAATCTATAAGATATTTTCCTACCATGGTTAAATGGGTAGGTTTTAAATCAACAAAAGTCAATGTTGAACATGATGATAGAGGTGAAGGTGAATCTAGTTATAATCTTAAAAGATTAATCAATCTGGCTCTGGATATTATTCTTGCTTATTCTGATAAACCTATTCGTCTTTTAATAAAAACCGGGTTGTTCATTTCTGTGATTTCTGTTGTGGTTGCCTTAATTTATTTTATAAAATGGTTAAAAGGTGATGTTTTAGTCTTAGGTTATACGAGTTTAATTATATCACTCTGGTTATTATCAGGAATAATTTTATCAACTCTAGGTATTATTGGATTATATGTAGGTAAAACCTTTGAAGGAGTTAAAAAAAGACCAATTTACATAATAAATAAAATAATAAATGATTAGTAAAGTGGAGTGGGACTCCAAATTTTTTGATTATCCAATCGGAATTTTGAAAATTAAAGAAGGGGATAATTTTGATTTAAAAAAAATCATAGCCGAATCAAAAGAATTCAAATTAGTATATATAATTTCGGAAATGAACCTGGAAGATATTTCATTATTAAAATTAATGGATAAAAAGGTTATTTATTCAAAACAAATTTCAAACTGCAAAAATTCTGAACAAATTTTAGAGTATGCTCCAGAAGTTCATTCTTATGACCAATTATTAAACTTAGCATATCTAAGTGGTATTTATTCCAGGTTTAAAAGGGATGAAAATTTTGTTAATAGTGAATTCAAACATTTGTACAAAGAATGGATAAACAAAAGTATTAATAAAAAAAATTCTGATAAAGTGTTAATTAAATGCTTGGAGGATGAAATTGCTGGTTTTGTTACCTTAAATAAAAAAGATGCCCATACCTCTGAAATTGGATTAATTGCGGTTAGTGAAAAATTTCAAGGAAAGAATATAGCTTCGAAGCTTATTGAAGAATGTGAATTTCTATCTGTAAAACAAAATCTTCCAAATATTGAGGTGGCAACTCAATATGAAAATTTCCCAGCCAGGAGATTGTATGAAAAAAACAATTTTGGAATTAAAAACATTAAATATATATATCATTATTGGAATTTATGATACCATTTAACAAGCCTCACCTCACCGGAAAAGAAACTCATTATATTTATGACGCTGTAAATACAGGTAAAATATCCGGGAACGGAAAATACACCCGCCTGTGTCAGGATTATTTAAAAGAGCGCTATGGCTTCGGGAAATGTTTGCTCACCACTTCCTGTACAGATGCGCTGGAAATGGCGGCACTGCTCATCGATATCAAACCAGGAGATGAAGTAATTATGCCTTCCTATACTTTTGTTTCAACGGCCAATGCCTTTGTGTTGAGAGGAGCCAAAATAATATTTGCAGACAGCAGAAAAGATCATCCCGGAATTGATGAAGACAGCATTGAAGCTTTGATCACCTCCAAAACCAAAGCGATTGTCCCAGTTCATTATGCGGGAGTGGCCTGCGATATGGATAAGATAATGGCATTGGCAGATAAATACGATCTTTTTGTTATAGAAGATGCAGCCCAGGCAATCGAGAGTTTTTATACAGGAAAGGATGGAATAAAAAGAGCTCTTGGATCTATTGGTCATCTGGCTGCCTTTTCTTTTCATGAAACCAAGAATATCATTTCCGGGGAAGGAGGAATGCTGGCCATTAACGATCCACAATTTATGGCCAAAGCCGAAATTATTTGGGAAAAGGGAACCAACAGGTCCGCTTTTTTTAGAGGAGAAGTTGATAAATATGGTTGGGTGGCTGTGGGAAGTTCTTTTTTGCCATCTGAAATTATTGCTGCCTTTCTTTGGGCACAATTAGAGAATCTGGACGACATACAAGCCAAAAGACTTCAGAATTGGAATAAGTATCACGAAGGTTTAAAAGAATGGGCCTTGGAAAATGATATTCGTCTCCCCGGAATTCCAGACTTTGCAACCAATAATGCACACATGTTTTATCTGGTATGTAAAGATTTGGGACAAAGAAATATAGTGATAGATAAATTAAAATCTAATGGTATATTGGCCGTATTTCACTATTTGAGTTTGCATAAGAGTCCGTTTTATATAGATAAACACGATGGCAGAAATTTGGTAAATGCCGACCACTATACAGAGTGCGTGGTAAGGCTTCCGTTTTTTTATGAATTGGAAAAGGACACCATTAATTTTATAAAAAATGAGCTTTATGAAGCTGTTAAGAATATCTAATATTTTCTGGACCTTGGTACTAGTCGTCTTACTTTATTTGAGTATTACCTACGCTTTTATAAGTGCAGATGCGCCCTATTATTTATCCATTGCCAGGGACATATTCAATGGATTGATACCTTATAAGGATATTTTTAATATCTATACCCCGGCTATGATGTATTTAAATTCAATGATATTCAGGATTTTTGATGACCCCGGATATCATTATTTTCTTGTTTTTCAATATGTATTGATTTTGCTGTCATCAGGTTTTTTGTATCTGATTTGCAGGAAACTGGATTTAGATAAATTGAAATCTGCTTTTTTAGGACTGTTTTTGTTTATAGCAGTCTTAAGTTCAGATGGTACTTATATAAATTTAGAAGTTTATATTTTATTGTGGGTGCTGCTTTCTTTTTGGTTTTTAATTAATAAACAGTTCTTTTGGACGGGAATATTTTTGGCGCTGAGTTTTTTTAGTAAACAATATGGAATTTTAAATTTTTTGCCATTTTTTCTTTTAGTTGGGGTATATCACGGTTTGAAAAAACGATATCTTATAAATTTTATAGTAGGTGCCGCTTTACCGCTCTTAGCATTTTTAGTTTATTTTCTCCTGATAGAGAATGTTTCTTTTATGAATTTAATTGGACAGTTAAGTGGAAGCGGATATGGTCAAAGTGGTGTTTCATCCACAAAGTCAATTTTCAGTTTAATAGCAGGATTTAAAGTATTTCTCTTGTTAATTTTTCCTTTATTCTTTTTAAGAATAAATCCTTTTAAAAATAAAATTGATGGGATATTAATAATTGGAATCCTTGTTAATTTAATTCCGGTTCTTATTAAGAATTTCCCCCATTATTTTATTTTAACTTATCCTTATATTTTTCTCCTGATGGCCAAAAACTATAAGAATTTTGATAAGAAGTTTTTGCTAGTATCAAACCTGATGCTCGTAATAATTAGTGTTTTGCTTTTTCTTAGGATTTTCCGTTACAAAGATGTTTATGCGGAACAATTAAGAGTGGCTGAAAAATATAAAAATGAATATCCTGTTTCATCTGAAGTATTTCTTTCAGGGAAAATTAGATATTTGTACATCCTGAATAATTATCACAACCCGGTTCTGAAGGAAGTAGGGTATGATTACGACTTTTCTCCTGATGAAGATTTTAAGAAACAATATCCTGTTTTAAAATTGGAATAAGAGTGATTTTAGTTGAGATTATTTCTGAAAAATTAATTATATAAAAAATAAAAAGTGGGTTTCCCTTGCAATTTTAATGTGCAGAAGATTTCTTTTTATATATCAAAAGCCAATCTTAGATTAGAAACCCTATCTTCGCCGCCTTATAAAAGGAATGATAAAAAGTGCAATGATTGTTTGGATTAATGAGTTTGTAGATACACACAAATTTTAAGGAAAGATGACTTTAAAGCGGGGAGAAAAAATTTTGGAAAAGGTAAATAAGGAGAGTATTTTAAACAAATTGCTATGACAGGATATGTTTATATTTTTGGCACCATTTTATTTACCATCTATGGACAAATCATTCTTAAATGGCGTTTGAATACTTTTGGAATTTTACCGGATAGCTCATTTGATAAAATAAAATTTTTGTTGGGCGCTTTATTTGACCTGTATATACTTTCCGGGTTTGTAAGTGCTTTTATCGCCTCCATGTTTTGGATGGCGGCCATGACGAAATTTGAAATTACAGTAGCTTACCCTTTTATGAGCTTGTCACCTGCATTGGTGTTTTTTATTGGCATTTTTTTCTTAGAGGAATCTTTTACCTGGGGTAAAGTAATAGGTTTGTTATTGATTATCTTAGGAACCATAGTAACCGTTAAATTTTAAACTTATGCCGCATCTTTCCGTTGTTAGTCCAGTTTATAATGCCGAAAAAACAATACCTGTTTTAGTTGAAAGGATTGAAAGCAGTATTCAAAAAATCACCTCCGATTATGAAATTATACTGGTGGAGGATTGTGGGACGGACAATTCCTGGGAAGTAATTGAAAAGATGGCTAAAACCAACCCAAAAATTATTGGAATTAAATTAAGCAGGAACTTTGGACAACATTATGCTATTACAGCTGGACTGGATCAGGCTAAGGGAGATTGGGTAGTTGTAATGGATTGTGATTTACAGGACCAACCGGAAGAAATTGAAAAACTTTATAAGAAAGCTCAGGAAGGCTTTGATGTTGTTTTAGCCAGGAGGTTTGATAGAAAGGACCATTTTTTCAAGAAGCTTTTTTCAAAAATTTTCTATAGAACACTTGGCTACCTTACAGGATCGGAACAAGATGAAACCGTAGCCAACTTTGGGATCTACAACAGGAATGTTGTGAATGCAGTTGTATCTATGCGGGAATCGATTAGAATTTTTCCTGCTATGGTTAAATGGGTAGGTTTTAAATTTGCGAAAGTAGATGTAGAACATAGTGAAAGGATGGATGGTGTTTCAAATTATAACACAAAAAAATTAATTAACCTATCCATAGATATTATACTTGCCTATTCAGATAAACCAATTCGGTTGTTAATAAAGGGGGGGGGGATAATTTCTATAATCTCCATGTTAATTGCTCTTATTTATTTTATCAAATGGCTCCGTGGTGAAATTATAATTTTAGGTTATACCAGTTTAATTATTTCTATTTGGCTTTTATCAGGCATTATAATTTCCACTTTAGGAGTTTTAGGATTATATATTGGAAAAACTTTTGAGGGAGTTAAAAAAAGACCTATTTACATAATAGATAAAAAAATAAACGAGTAATTAGGTCTATCTCAAAAATCTGAAGGTTGCGTTTATAGGTTGATTTCAAACTTGGTTTATTAAATTTATAAAAACACACATTTGAGCAAATTGAAAACGGCTTAGGCTTTAAATAGTTGTGTCGCTGATTTAGAAAAAAAAGAAGATTATGATAGAAAAACTGGAATGGGATAGTGCTTTTTTTGGAATTAAGATAGGGAAATTAATCATTTACGAAGAAAAAGAATTTAATCCCTTTCTTTTTCATGAAGAAATTAAAGCGTGTAAATTTGAGCTTGTTTATATTTTTAAATTTCAAAAAATGTTATCATATGAGATAATGTCGAAATCAAAACTGCAACTTATAGATATACAAACAACTATGTCAATGAAATTCGATAAAAATATTCACAAGAAATTATCGTATAGACTAAGAAATGATTTATCTCTAAAAGAGAGGAATGATAGTTATAAAATTGCTGAAGATACGGCAGTGGTTTCAAGATTTTATAATGAAAGCAAAATTGGTCACCAAAAAACAAAAGAACTTTATCGTAAATGGATTGATAATGCACTCGATAAATCATATTCTGATGGAATGTTTTTAGAAAAAGAATCTGATATGGTTTCAGGGGTTCACCTTATTAAAACAGATGATATTAAAAAAATAGGAATGTTCACATTAACCGGAGTCAATTCGAATTATAAAAGGATGGGAATTGGAAGAAAATTATGGCTTCAATCCTTCGGTTATTGGTCCAATGAAAGTGAAATTGAAATCGTAAAAAGCCCTTTTTCCTTTCAAAATTCTGAATCCTTAAATTTTCACCTTAAGATGGGCTTTAATAAAGTAGAGGAGATTAAATATATTTATCATTATAAAAATGAATTACTATAAATGATACCATTCAACAAACCTCACCTCACCGGAAAAGAGACTCATTATATTTATGATGCGGTAAATGCAGGTAAAATTTCCGGTAACGGCAAATACACCCGGCTGTGCCAGGATTATTTAAAGGAGCGATATAACTTCGGAAAATGTTTGCTCACCACTTCCTGTACAGATGCGCTGGAAATGGCGGCACTGCTCATCGATATCAAACCAGGAGATGAAGTGATTATGCCTTCCTATACTTTTGTTTCAACGGCCAATGCTTTTGTGTTGAGGGGAGCCAAAATAATATTTGCAGACAGCAGAAAAGATCATCCGGGAATTGACGAAGAGAGCATTGAAGCATTGATTACCTCCAAAACCAAAGCCATTGTTCCTGTGCATTATGCCGGAGTAGCCTGCGATATGGATAAGATAATGGCATTGGCAAATAAATACGATCTTTTTGTTATAGAAGATGCCGCACAGGCAATCGAGAGTTTTTATACCGGAAAGGACGGCATTAAAAGAGCTCTTGGATCTATTGGTCATTTGGCTGCCTTTTCTTTTCATGAAACCAAAAACATAATTTCCGGGGAAGGAGGAATGCTTGCCATTAACGACCCCCAATTTATGGCCAAAGCCGAAATTATTTGGGAAAAGGGAACCAACAGATCCGCCTTTTTTAGAGGAGAAGTAGATAAATACGGTTGGGTAGCTGTGGGAAGTTCTTTTTTGCCATCTGAAATTATAGCGGCCTTTCTTTGGGCACAGCTGGAAAATTTGGACGACATACAAGCCAAAAGACTTCAGAATTGGAATAAGTATCACGAAGGTTTAAAAGAATGGGCCTTGGAAAATGATATTCGTCTCCCCGGAATTCCAGACTTTGCAACCAATAATGCACACATGTTTTATCTGGTATGTAAAGATTTGGGACAAAGAAATATAGTGATAGATAAATTAAAATCTAATGGTATATTGGCCGTATTTCACTATTTGAGTTTGCATAAAAGTCCGTTTTATATAGATAAACACGATGGCAGAAATTTGGTAAATGCCGACCGCTATACAGAGTGCGTGGTAAGGCTTCCGTTTTTTTACGAATTGGAAAAGGACACTATTAATTTTATAAATAATGAGCTTTATGAAGCTGTTAAGAATATCTAATATGGTCTGGACTAGATTCATTCCATTAATTATATTTTGTGCCTTTTTATAAATGCGGATATATTAATTTATCTAAAGCATAGGAAGCAAATAATGGGCTAAATTTAGATGATAACTTTAACATTTTAAATAATTCTCCTTTAATGAATAGCATTAAAAAATTAACATATATACTCTATTTTATTGGCAATTTTATGATGTTAACATATCCCGGTATTTTCTGGGATGATTGGACACTTTATAACATGAGTGAAAAGGGGATTATGAACCAATTTTATGGTAATGGACTTTTTATTGCTGGATACTTGCATATATTTCTTCAAAAACTTATTTACCCTCCCTTATTATATCATCTTAGCACAATTATTTTGCAGCTTTTTTCCATTTTTATTTTATTTAAAATCGTAGATAAATATAAGAATAAAAACTCTATATTCTTATATTTTGCCATATTGATATATAGTGTATTACCCTTGTTTGATGCTAAAATCACAATGATAGTTTTACCATATACTCTATGTTTAACTTTGTTTATAACAGCTACATATTTCTTGATAATTTTTAAATTTGAAAGAACATTCATTTTCAAGATTTTAAGTTTAATTTTGTTTTTTATATCTTTTTTTACAACTTCTTTAGTTTTCTTTTATTTAATTCCACTATTATTAATCATCTTCTATGATGATCTTCGGTATATTATAGATCATAAAATCAAAAAATTAAAAGTTGTATTTAATATATTAATAAATACACTTATAAGTCATATTGATTTTATTCTCTTGCCAGTTATTTTTTGGATAGTTAAAATATTATATTTTTCTCCATCTTTTCAATATAAAGAAAGTAATTACAATGAAATTAATTTGGAATCATTTTTAGAGATTCCTTATCGCCTAATTATATCCATCTATTTATTCTTCATAACACTTTATCCGCTGTTAATGGAATTAATCCAAAATTTAGAATTTATAATATTATTTATAATTCTTTCAGGATTTATTTTTTTAAAATTAGGCAGGTTAGATTTAAATTTTAAATCTACAAAGACAAAATTTTTAATTGGATTATTAGTTTGTTTTATTGGGTTATTCCCATATATACTTGTAGGTAAGTATCCTACTTTTACTGGTTATTCTTCCAGACATCAGTTGCTATTGGGTTTTGGTATTAGTTTATTGGTTGTTGATTTAATTTTTTATATTTCATCAAAGCGATTAAGGAATTTGATATTAGCCATGAGTTTAGGATTATTTGTTATCCTGAATATTTCTATTCAATTCAATTATTTTAAGGGATTTATGAAACAAGCAGTTGTTAATGATTATTTAGAGTCACAAAATTTATCCAGAGATTTTTCTCAAACAATTTTATACAAGGACAATACTTCTAATTTTACTCATAAAGGAAATCCATCTAACTTTTATGAATTAAGTGGTATTTTGAAATTGAGCCATCCGGATGAAAATATAATGTTAATTAAGAATGAAGATTTTATTTTATACTTGCAGGATGGTACATTTAAAAAGTTAACACCGTATTTTTTTAGTTATAATCTTTCAAATTATAACCTGGTTAATCCTGGTTTAGAATTGGAAATTAGCTATTCAAAAAAACCATTACCATCTTTTCCTTTATTTGTATATTATGGAGATTATTTAAGTGGAAATAAGGAGAAATGGATGAAATATTTTGAGTTTAATTTAAAAGTATTATGAAGTTAATTACGTCCGTTTTAGAAATAAATTAATTAGACAAAATATACCCATATTTGAGGAATATATTTTTGTAAATGAAATTTCTTAAAAATTAGGTTCCTCATTCCTTATTCTTCGCCTTATGCGCTATAGTCCTAACAGTTCCAGAGGAAATGGGTAAAAAAAATGTATACTTAAATTTCGTGTTGTTTTATCAGAGAAAACAATATGGTAGAATTGGTAAATTGGAAATGGGAGGTATATGCAGTACCTATGCATACATTGACCATATAATGTTCAACCTTTTTCACATTTCTTTAATACCATTAAACTCAAACCTTAAATTAGAAATCTTATCTTTGCCGCCTGATTAAAAAAAAGATGTATGCAGAAGGATCAATTTTCAAAATTAAGTTCTAAAAAAATATTAATAACCGGAGGAGCCGGGTTTATAGGTTCCAACCTTTGTGAAAAGCTTATAGGGCTCGGTGCGAGTGTGGTTTGTTTGGATAACTTCGCCACGGGTAAAAGAGAAAATCTATCTGCAATTATAGAACATCCCAATTTCACCTTAACAGAAGGAGATATCCGAAATCTTGAATCCTGCCATAAAGCAGCCAAAGGGGTGGATTATATTTTTCACGAAGCGGCATTGGGATCGGTTCCCCGTTCTTTAAATGATCCAATTACCACCAACGATGTGAATGTTTCGGGATTCTTAAATATGTTGGTTGCTGCCCGGGATGCTGAGGTAAAACGCTTTGTATATGCGGCTAGTTCATCTACTTACGGAGATTCAGAAAACCTTCCCAAAGTTGAAGATGTAATAGGGAAACCACTTTCTCCTTATGCAATAACAAAATATGTAAACG
>ERZ1284729.124-NODE-124-length-13553-cov-15.556971_pt1 | contig 13553 bp, 16 predicted proteins | sample MGYA00454602_ERZ1284729 | MGnify/ENA primary metagenome ERZ1284729 (study PRJEB36292, sample SAMEA5787381) | metagenome | biome: Arctic soil; feature: perennial spring outflow channel; material: sediment | place: Canada | collected 2017-07-08 | depth 0.05 m ... | reverse complement strand
AAAAAGTATAATCCCAAAAATTTATCGGGATCAGGGATTTTATAATGTTGCAATTCCTTCTGGAATACAACTTTTCGAAATTGGTAAATTTTAAGCATTATCTTTACATTTACACAAATCATTTGAGATATGGTTACCACGCGCGAAAACGGAAGTTTATATACTAAAATTGAAAACAAAATTGCCACCATAGAATTTGGGCATCCGGCAAGCAATTCTTTCCCATCTGAGCTGCTGGAACGCTTGCAGAATGAATTTAAAAAACTCTCTGACGACGAAAGCGTTCAAGTGATCATTCTGAGATCGGAGGGAGAAAAAGCCTTTTGTGCGGGAGCTTCTTTTGATGAACTGATGGCAATTGAAAACATACAACAGGGCAAATTATTCTTCTCGGGATTCGCGAATGTGATCAATGCCATGAGAGATTGTAAAAAACTGATCGTTGGCCGGATTCAGGGAAAAACCGTGGGTGGCGGGGTTGGTCTTGCAGCTGCCTGTGATTATATCATGGCGACAGAAGCTGCATCTATAAAACTTTCGGAATTGAGTATTGGGATTGGCCCATTTGTGATCGCCCCTGCCGTGGAGCGCAAAATTGGGGTGTCTGCTTTGGCTGAATTGACCCTGGCGGCGCACGAATGGAGGAATGCCTATTGGGCTCAGGAGAAAGGCTTGTATTCGCGTGTATTCGAAACTATTAAAGACATGGATAAGGAAATGCTTGTTTTTACAGAAAAACTGGCCTCTTATAATCCGATAGCATTATTTGAAATGAAAAAGTTACTATGGAAAAATACCGAAAATTGGGAATTCCTTCTCGAGGAACGCGCTGCAATTTCAGGGGAATTAGTATTGTCAGATTTCACTAAAAATGCATTGAAAAAATTCAAAAAATAAAAGATGAATTTAGGTTTTAAAACCTTCGCTCTGCAAGAAGGAAAAGCATTTCATTATGGATATGAAATTGGATCCTTTATTGGTCAAAATTGGGTGATATTTTTAATCCTGTTAATAATATTTATTTTTCTTTTTGCATTCATGATCTTATTCAGAAAGAAAAAAGAAGGAACAGAGTTATAAAAATCAAAGCTTACTGAAATTTTTATTATCTTCATTAAAATTTATAAATTATGTCTCTTCAATTAGAAATTCCAAAAGATCAACCGGCCAGCCCTGAACAGGAATGGGGTTTTACGATATGGGAATTCATCGTGGAAAATAAATGGTACCTCCTTGCCATTATTCTTCTCCTGGCAATTTTTTACTATGCCCGTTATAGCTGGAGAAAAAAACGAGAAAAATCCTCAAAATCAAGATTATGAATGAAGAAACCCAGGGAATTTTCAGCTTTTTAAGCGGGATGGGAATGTGGCTGATATTGGCAATTGCCTTAATAGGTGTAGTGGTTTATAAAAAATTCAAAAAATAACTATCGGGTCTTTAACCAGCCGGTAATACTCAATCGCGGGGTTTTTACAGGTTTCACTTCGTGTTCCAACATCTGACTTTCAAAAATAACCACTCTTCCCGGCAAAGGAAAAATATTTTTTGCGACCTCAATCCCGTTTTCTTCTTTATAAATAACCAATTCACCGCCATTTTCCGGTTTCCAGTCCTCGTTATTCAAATAACAGACCAGGGAAAGTTTTCGTCTGTCATCATTTTGAAAAGTATCGCAATGCCGTTTGTAAAATGTCCCCTCAGGATATAATGCATAATGAAACTCTTTCTGCAGGATCCCCAAAAAACAAGTCTTGTTAAGGTATTCTATCAACGAATTTAACTTGTTGAAAAAAATTCTTTCAGCTTCTCCTGAATCGGCTTCATTGATCCATAAAATATAATCACCCCTTACGGATCTTTCAATATTTTCATTGGTCCTGTTCCCTATGGCAGCCTTTTTAAAATCATCTTTTTCATATTTATCCAGCAATGATTTGCGAAGTACCGCAACTTCTTCCAGACCGAAAAAACCTTCTATAATACAATATTGATCTTCCAACAACCCTGATATGATCTTCTCATAAAACGGGTTTTCCATAAATTCCAGTTGTTCAAACAATTCGACAGAAGTACTCATAATTATCCATTTTTAAATCCCTGTAAATATAAAGCAGGAAACCTTTGATTGCATCTTAAATTTCAGGCGCAAAAAATCTATTATCTTTGCATTAAATTGAAAGTCATGAATATGATCAGGATCACCAAAAAGTTCACTTTTGAAACCGGCCACGCTCTATACGGATACGATGGAAAGTGTAAAAATTTACACGGACACAGTTATAAGCTGGCCGTTACGGTAATAGGAACACCTATTTCTGATCCTTCGGAAACAAAATACGGAATGGTGATTGATTTTGGTGATTTAAAGCGCATTGTAAAATCTGAAATTGTCGATAAATTTGATCACGCCACGGTTTTCAACAAAAATACACCACATGTTGACCTGGCCAAGGAATTAGAAGATCGGGGTCATAACGTGATTTTGGTGGATTATCAGCCTACCAGTGAAAATATGGTGGTAGATTTTTCTGAAAAAATAAAAAACCGGTTGCCGGGACATATAAAACTTCACTCCCTGAAATTACAGGAAACCGAAAGCTCGTTTGCGGAGTGGTATGCGAGTGATCAGGCCACCCAACCCCCAATGGGGAAGCAAAATAAATAAGTTCATTTATATTTACATTTCAGAATTCGATTTATGAACATTCCTCAAGGCAAAAAAATATATTTCTCAAGCGACAATCATTTGGGAGCGCCCACTGCTGGTGAGAGCAAACCCCGCGAACTTCTTTTTGTAAAGTGGCTGGATGAGATCAAGGGAGATGCGGCAGCGATATTTTTATTGGGGGATCTATTCGATTTCTGGTTTGAATATAAACACGTGGTGCCAAAAGGCTTTGTCCGCACGCTTGGAAAACTGGCAGAAATAAGCGACAGCGGCATCCCGATATACTTTTTTGTGGGCAATCACGATCTTTGGATGCGGGATTATTTTGAAAAAGAACTGAATATTCCCATTTTTAGAAACCCAAAAGAATTTGTTTTCAATGATAAAAAATTCCTGATAGGTCATGGAGACGGTCTGGGACCTGGAGATGTTGGGTACAAACGCATGAAAAAGATATTTACAAATCCCTTTTCAAAATGGCTTTACCGCTGGCTGCATCCCGATTTGGGCATTCCTCTGGCACAGCATTTATCGGTTAAAAACAAAATGATCTCGGGAGTAGAAGATCAAAAATTCATGGGCGAAGAAAACGAATGGCTCATTCAATATTGCAAACAAAGACTGAAGACCGAACACTTTGATTATTTTGTGTTTGGCCACCGGCATTTGCCGCTGGAAATAGACCTCAACGGAAAATCTACCTATCTCAATTTAGGCGACTGGATCAGTCATTACACGTATGGCGAATTTGATGGAAATGAATTAAAGCTGAAAAATTTCCAGGTTTAAAATTTTCTGAAAACAGAAACTTCCTTAGATTTTATTTAGGGTATCTAAAATTACGTAAAATCCAAAGGTTTAAAAATTTCAACAATTTACGAACTGATATCTTTTAATTTCAACTGAAGGGAAATATTCCCATTCCATTCATTTTCATCGATAGAATAAACCGCTTTAAAATTTTTTGAATTCGTAATCAACTCACATTTATCTCCCAAATTAAATCCAATAGCATCAATTTCCATTTTTTTACCATCCTTTTTCACCCTACATTTTAGGTGCAGATCCTCTCCGCCTACACATTTCCCATAACCGGTATCATTCAGATTTTGGGTGAGGAAAACAGGCGACATATTCCCGGGTCCAAATGGAGCGAATTGCTTTAAGATCCTGTAGAATTTGGGGGTAATGTCTTCCAAGTTAATTTCAGCATCTATGGAAATTTCGGGGGTGAGAAGTCGTTTATCGATAGTTCCCGAAACTACTTCTTCAAACTTTTGTTTAAAACCTTCATATTGGGATTCCAAAAGTGTGAGTCCCGCCGCATATTTATGTCCGCCAAATTGTTCAATATGCTCCTTACAGGCTTCCAATGCATCATATACATCAAAATCTTTTACAGACCGCGCCGAAGCGGCCAGTTTCTCACCGCTTTTGGTAAAAACCAAGGTTGGTCGGTAATAGGTTTCAATCAAACGGGAAGCGACGATCCCAATAACGCCTTTATGCCAGTCTTCCTGATAAACTACAGTGGTGAACCGTTCTTGTTCCTTTAAATCTATAATTTGAGCCAAGGCTTCCACTGTAATGCTTTTATCGGCTTCTCTTCTTTCAGCATTAAAAGCTTCAATTTCGGCAGCAAATATTTTGGCGGTTTCCTCGTCTTCTTCTACCAGTAAATTCACGGCATATAAGCCGTGTTTCATTCTTCCGGCAGCGTTTATGCGGGGTGCTATAATAAAAACCACATCGGTAATACTAAGGGTTTCCTTTTTTACTTGTTGTATTATAGCCTGAAATCCAACTCTTGGTGCAGTATTTATAACGTGCAGTCCGTGATAGGCTAAAATTCGGTTTTCGCCGGTGATCGGGACAATATCGGCGCCTATAGCGGTAGCTACCAAGTCTAAATATGGCAATAAAGTATCAAATGAATCGCCCTTTTTCAGGGCCCAGGCCTGTATCAGCTTAAAGCCAATACCACAGCCACAAAGTTCCTTATACGGATATTCACAATCTTCCCTTTTAGGGTCAAGAACTGCCACGGCTTTTGGAATTACAGCTCCTGGCCGGTGGTGGTCGCAAATAATGAAATCGATGTTTTTTTGTGAAGCATAGGCCACCTTATCAATCGCTTTAATTCCACAGTCTAATGCAATAATCAGACTAATGTCATTATCGGCAGCAAAATCGATTCCTTTATATGAAACTCCGTAGCCCTCCTCATATCTGTCCGGAATATAGGAGGCGACATTCGGATAAAAACTTTTGAGATAAGATGAAAGTAATGCTACACTGGTAGTTCCATCTACATCATAATCTCCGTAAACCATTATATTTTCTTCGGAAGCGATCGCTTTTTCAATTCTGTCAATTGCGAGATCCATATCCTTCATCAAAAAAGGATCGTGCAAATCGTCCAAAGAAGGGCGGAAAAATTTTTTTGCATCCTCAAAATTTTCAATCCCACGTTGCACCAACATCGATGCAATCGGGATTTCCACACCTAAATCGGAGGCAAGTTTGCTTAAAATCTCGCGATTTGGTTTTGGTTTAAGGGTCCAGCGCATAATTTTAATGTTTTTTCAAAAATACGGATTGTTTCCAGTTAATATAAAAAACCCGAACAAGCAAAGCGGAATAATATTCGTGGCTTCCACTTCCATATCGTTCTGAACATTAAAGGAATATTGAAATCCTTGAATTTTGATGATTCCGAGATTTTCACTAAAATTAATTCTAAAGTTCCAATTGAAGAAAAATAAAAGTAAGCTATTTGAGAAGCTTCAGGATTTATTTTTTCCGCTTACAACAAGAACTATTTCTCCCTTTGGAGGATTTTCAGTGTAGTAATTTAAAACTTCGGTCACCGTTCCGCGAATGGTCTCTTCGTGTAGTTTTGATATTTCCCGGGAAACCGAAACCGGACGTTCAGCTCCAAAATATTCAACAAATTGAGTCAGGCTTTTTAGTAGTTTATGCGGGGATTCATAAAAAATAATGGTCCGCTGTTCTTCTGAAAGGAATTTTAGCCTGGTTTGCCGTCCTTTTTTTACCGGAAGAAAACCTTCAAATACAAACTTATCGTTCGGAAATCCACTATTTACAAGTGCGGGAACTAAGGCAGTGGCACCGGGAAGGCAATCCACCTCAATTCCGGCTTCCACACAGGCGCGGGTGAGCAAAAATCCGGGATCACTAATTGCTGGAGTACCTGCATCGCTGATAAGCGCGATGGTTTCACCATTTTGAATTCGCCGTAGGATCCCTTCCACAGATTTATGCTCATTGTGCATATGATGACTGCGCATGGGGGTATTAATTTCAAAATATTTGAGTAATTTCCCACTGTTTCGAGTGTCTTCTGCCAGGATAAGATCAACTTCTTTTAACACCCTGATGGCCCTAAGAGTCATATCTTCAAGATTTCCAATAGGTGTGGGTACCAAATATAATTTAGCCATAGGGAGTTTAATTTTTTTTGGAAAGGATCTATTTGTTGAATTTATTTTCCACCAATTCCATAAACTTTTTTTCGAATTCTTCTTTTCCTACCCAATTTTTATAATCGGGCTTTACAACCAAACGGATAAATTTTATTGATTCTTCTAGGGAGCTAAAGGTGTTCAATTGGGAAATTACCCGGTTATAATCTGCGGCTTTCCCCTCGAACAGGTGACGTATAAAGGCCAATCGTTCGTTTAACCCGATATTAATCCCCTTCTTCAAACGGTCGTTTATAGATCGCGGCCGTTCCTTGTCTTGTTGTTTAACAGGTTGAAAATTGGGTAAATTATCATAATCCACACCTATGTCTCTAAAATCTTTTTTCTTGTTTTCAGAAATATTTTGAGGTTTTTTTACAGCTTTCTTTGCAGAGATTATCTTGTTGATTACATGATCCACCGCTTGAGATTCTGGTGGCATTTCTGCCACAATATCTTTTATTTTTTCAGTATTCGGTTCTATAATGGAATCTGAATCGTTATACTCTGTGCCATCGGGCAAATACTCATCCTTTTCCTTCACAATTTTTACAATGTCTTTTTTCTCGGGAGCATAAGATTCCTTCAGGCTTATTGTTTCGGTTTTAGTTTCTTCGGGCTTAACTTTCGTTTTTGAAGAATTTTGACCAGTGAAAGATGCAAGATTTTCTTCAGTAAAAGCCAAAATGGTCAGTTTTTCATAAAGATCCTTAGCTTGCAGCTTCAACGTTGATGCTGAATTTTGGTCAGTAATTTGAAGTATTTTAGTTGCTAGTTCTTTTAATTCGGCAAGCAATTTATTTTTCATCTCGAATTTTATTTAAGTTAAGAAGATTCAAAGAAGCTTTAATTGCAAAAATTTTACCAGTTTTAATTGACTGTCACTTTAGCCTTTTTTGCAAATTTCACAAATTTAAAGAACCTACCCGTTTAGGGGGTTGTATTTTTAATAAATTTGTTACAACTTTATGCTCTATAGGTACTTTTCCTATTCAGCACTGAAAATTACAAAATGTTTCTCGAAAATACAGTAAATCACAAAGAGCAATTTGGTTGGATTGAGGTAATCTGCGGATCCATGTTTTCCGGAAAAACCGAAGAACTCATCCGCAGACTAAAAAGAGCTCAATTTGCAAAACAAAAGGTTGAAATCTTTAAACCTTCGATAGATAAGCGTTACCACGATGAAATGGTAGTATCTCATGACGCCAATCAAATTCGCTCTACCCCTGTTCCGTCTGCAGCAACCATCCGTTTATTGGCAGACGGTTGTGACGTTGTTGGCGTGGATGAGGCGCAATTTTTTGATGATGAGATTGTAACGGTTTGTAATGATCTGGCAAATAGCGGGGTCCGGGTAATAGTTGCCGGTTTGGATATGGATTTTAAGGGAAATCCCTTTGGCCCGATGCCAAATTTAATGGCTACTGCAGAATATGTTACCAAAGTTCACGCTGTTTGTACACGAACAGGCAACCTGGCACAATACAGTTACAGAAAATCCGGGAATAACGACCTGGTGTTCCTGGGAGAAAATGAAGAATATGAACCACTTAGCCGTGGTGCTTACTACAAGGCAATGCTCAGGGAACGAGTAAAAAACTATCCTGTTAAAGATGCAGAAACCATAATACCCAATAAAAGAACCGAATGATTCAAAAAACACGGGAAACCGTTCTGGAAATAGATTTAGGTGCCCTGGCACATAATTACCGCAGCTTGCGATCCAAAATTGGCAACGATGTTAAAATGATGGGCGTGGTTAAAGCTTATGCCTACGGAAGTGAATCGACTGAAATCGTGAAAAAATTAAGCCAGCTGGGAATGGATTATTTCGCCGTTGCATATTTATCAGAAGGAATTGCACTTAGGGATGCGGGAATAGAAAAACAGATTTTGGTGTTGCACCCACAGTCTACAAATTTTGAAAGTATTATCAAAAATTGTCTGGAACCGAGCATTTACAGCAAATTTGTTTTAAGTGAATTTATTAAAACAGCTGAAAAACTGGGTCAAAAAGAATATCCTATTCATCTTAAACTCAATACCGGCCTTAACCGGCTTGGGTTTGATGAAAATAAATTGGATTTGGTATTTGATTCCCTGTCAAAAACCAGCGCCGTGAAGGTAAAGGGTGTGTTTTCACATCTTGCAGCCAGTGAAGATTGGAGGGAACGCGAATTTACCCTGCAACAAATCAACAAGTTCAGGAAAATGGCATTTAAAATTCTCCAATTTCTCCCTTCCCGCCCACTTTTGCACCTCTGCAATACTTCCGGGGTTTTCAATTATCCGGAAGCAAGCTTTGATATGGTACGCAGTGGAATTGGACTTTATGGTTTCGGGAACGACCCTGAAATTGATAAACACATGAAACCCATTGGAACCTTAAAAACCATCATTTCACAAATCCATGAAGTGGAGAAAGGAGAATCTGTAGGTTACAACCGGGCATTTAAAGCTACAGAGAAAATAACAACCGCTACTTTGCCCATTGGTTATGCCGATGGGATTAACCGGCAATATGGAAATGAAAAAGCTGGCGTCTTCATAAATGGAAATTACGCCCCAATAATCGGAAATGTTTGTATGGATATGTTTATGATCAATATCACGGGGATTGATTGTAAAGAAGGTGATGAAGTAATTATTTTTGGAGGACCACATCCTGCATCCGATTTTGCTGAAAAAGGAAAAACCATTTCTTACGAGCTCATTACCGGCATCTCACAAAGGGTAAAACGAATAATCATTCCGGAATAATTTTAATCTATATAAAATCAACTTTATTAAGTAAATTAGTGTCAACTAATCAATTAAACATAATAAAATGGGATTTTTTTCAGATTTTAAAGCCTTCTTGATGAAAGGCGATATCATTGCCCTTGCAACCGCAGTGATTATTGGAGCCGCTTTTAATAAAATAATATCATCGGTCGTGGCCGATATAATCATGCCAATTATAGGAATATTTACCGGCAGCATCGATTTTTCACAAAAATTTATTTCTCTGGACGGGAAACATTATGAAAGCCTTGAAGACGCTCAAATAGCTGAGGCTGCAATTATCACCTATGGAAGTGTAGTTCAGGCTATTATCTATTTTATTATAGTAGGTTTTTTCATATTTTTGGTTCTCAGGACTTATGAAAGAAGCAAAAAGAAGAAAGAAGAAGCACCGGCTGCTCCAAAGGGACCAACTCAAGAGGAGTTGCTTATTGAAATAAGGGATGAATTAAAACGTCAGAACAATCCGAATAAAATTTAAAATGAAAAATATTTACCTTTATTATATTGCTGTTTTTGCACCACTATTGGTTTTAGTCGGACTTATCCAATCAAATTTTTTACCCTTAAGTATTTTCCTTTTGTCAATCTATATTTTTCTTTATCGTACCTATATTGATGGGCTTAGATTGGTAAGTAAAAAATTATTGGGTAAGGGGAGATTTGGAAATTAAGTACCTATGGAGAAAGGTCGAAATATTTTAAAGAATTACACCTAATCAAATAATTTTACGTTCACCGCTGCATTTACATATTCTAAGCCTTAACCCCGCAATAATTGCGGGGTTCTTTTTTAACTAAAATTACAATTGTGTATAATCTGAAATAATCCGGATAAAATAATCTAGCTAGAGGCTTCAAATTATATTTTGAATAATATATTTGTATCAATAAAAACAAATCGCATTGGTTTTAAAAAACCTTTGAGGTTTAAATAAGCAATAATTATGAGAGTAGCGGTAGTAGGTGCAACCGGAATGGTTGGCAGAATAATGTTAAAAGTTTTGGAAGAACGCAATTTTCCGATCACCGAATTATATCCTGTAGCTTCCGAAAAATCGATTGGAAAAGAAATCTACTTTAAAAACAAAGCTTATAAGGTTATTGGTTTGGAAGAAGCCGTTAGTTTAAAACCAGATCTGGCTCTATTTTCAGCAGGTGGAGACACTTCCCTTGAATGGGCTCCGAAATTTGCCGAAAACGGAACAACCGTTGTAGATAATTCTTCCGCCTGGCGAATGGATAAAACCAAAAAATTGATAATTCCCGAGATAAATGCCGATGAACTCACTCCGGAAGATAAGATTATTGCTAATCCCAACTGTTCTACAATTCAGCTGCTTATGGCGCTAAAGCCCTTACATGATAAATACAAAATCCGGCGGGTTGTGGTTTCAACCTATCAATCCATTACCGGAACCGGAGTAAAAGCGGTGCAGCAGCTCGAAAACGAATATGCTGGTAAAAAAGGTGAAATGGCCTACCCTTACCCAATTCACAAAAATGCAATCCCGCAATGTGATGTTTTTACAGAAAACGGTTACACCAAGGAGGAAATGAAACTCACCAATGAAACCAAAAAAATCCTCGGTGATGAGACGGTTCAGGTCTCTGCAACCGCAATCAGGATCCCTGTTGTTGGCGGGCATAGTGAATCTGTGAATGTTGAGTTTGAAAATGATTTTGAGGAAGGTGATGTCCGTAAAATCCTGAATGATTTTCCAGGAGTTACCGTAAAGGACAATCCCGAATTGAACACTTATCCAATGCCTATTTATGCTGAAGGAAAGGACGATGTATTTGTTGGAAGAATTCGCCGGGACTACTCCCAGCCAAAAACCTTGAATATGTGGATAGTCGCAGATAATCTTAGAAAAGGGGCAGCCACCAATGCCGTTCAGATCGCTGAATATTTAATGAAAAATAAATTGATATAAGTCTGTTTTTATTTAATTAAAACCCACAAATGCCTATAGGAAATATCACTTATAGGCATTTTTGTGTTAACTTTAAGCTTTAAAAGCCTAAGAATGAAATATACCTCCCGATTTTCACTAATATTTATTTTTCTTATAAGTACTATGATTTGTGCCCAGGAAAAACAATCAGAAAAAGAAACAATTCAATTGAAATATCCTACAACCAAAAAAGCAGATTCCTTGACTGATTATTTCGGAACAAAACTTCAAGATCCTTATCGCTGGCTGGAAGACGACCGAAGCGAAGAGACCGAAAACTGGGTAAATGCCCAAAACAAGGTAACTTTTGACTACCTGAAACAAATTCCCTACCGGGATGCATTAAATAAAAGATTGACCCAATTATGGAATTATGAAAAATTAGGAGCTCCTTTCACCGAAGGCGGTTATGTCTACTTCTTTAAAAATGACGGGTTACAAAACCAATACGTGGTTTACCGCAAAAAAGGTGAAAATGAAGAAGCGGAAATCTTTTTAGATCCGAATAAATTCAGTGAAGATGGCACAACTTCCTTAAGCAGCCTGAATTTCTCAAAAGATGGCAAAAAAGCCGCTTACAGTATTTCCGAAGGCGGAAGCGACTGGAGAAAGATCCTTGTTCTTGATACAGAAACCAAAGAAATTATTGAAGACACTTTAATTGATGTAAAATTCAGCGGAGTTTCATGGAAAGCCGATGAAGGGTTTTTCTATTCAAGTTATGAAAAACCTGAAGGAAGTGAACTTTCGGCAAAAACAGATCAACACCGCTTATTTTATCATAAACTCGGGACAAAACAAAGGGAAGACAAACTCATTTTTGGCGGCATTGCAACGCAAAAACACCGTTATGTTGGAGGAAGCGTGACCGAAGATAACCATTACCTTTTTATCTCGGCAAGAAATTCTACTTCCGGCGGAAAACTGTTTATGATGGACCTCACCAAGGAAAACCCTGAATTGGTGACCATTTTAGACCATGAAAATACCGACAGTTATGTGATTGAAAACGATGGCAGCAAACTTTATATCGTGACAAATATGGACGCGCCAAACCGAAAAATTGTTACGGTTGACGCTTCAAACCCAACTCCCGAAAACTGGAAAGATTTTATTCCTGAAACCAAAAATGTACTTAGCCCTTCCACGGGTGGCGGATATATTTTTGCGAACTATATGGTAGATGCCATCTCAAAGGTAAAACAATACGATTATGATGGAAATTTGGTGCGAGACGTAGATTTACCGGGTGTGGGTACAGTTGGAGGTTTTAGCGCCAAAAAAGAAGAAAAAACACTTTACTATTCCTTTACCAATTATGTTAGCCCGGGAACGATCTACAAATACGATATTGAAAGCGGAACTTCCGAATTGCATAACAAACCGGATATAGATTTTAATTCGGAAGAATACCAGAGTCAACAAATTTTCTTTACGTCAAAGGATGGTACAAAGATCCCAATGATCATCACTCATAAAAAAGGACTGGAACTCAACGGAAAGAATCCAACCATTTTATACGGTTACGGTGGATTCAATATTAGTTTGACTCCTTCCTTTAGCATTGCCAACGCAGTCTGGATGGAAGAAGGCGGAATTTACGCTGTTCCAAACTTACGGGGCGGTGGAGAATACGGAAAAGATTGGCATGATGCCGGTATCAAAATGAAAAAACAAAATGTGTTTGATGATTTTATAGCCGCAGCAGAATATCTGATCAAAGAAAATTATACTTCAAGTGATTACCTGGCCATTCGCGGGGGCTCTAACGGTGGACTTTTAGTAGGAGCCACAATGACGCAAAGACCAGGTTTAATGAAAGTAGCGTTGCCGGCAGTAGGTGTTATGGATATGCTGAGATATCACACCTTCACTGCAGGCGCCGGATGGGCTTACGATTATGGAACCGCAGAAGACAGCAAGGAAATGTTTGAATATTTATATGCCTATTCCCCCGTACACAATATTAAGAAAGGCGTAAAATATCCCGCGACTTTGGTTACAACCGGGGATCATGATGATCGTGTTGTACCTGCGCATTCATTTAAATTTGCAGCAGGACTTCAGGAAAAACAAGCCGGAACCAATCCTGTACTTATTAGGATTGAAACCAAGGCAGGTCACGGAGCCGGGAAACCCACTTCCATGATCATTGATGAATATGCCGATATATTTTCATTTACCCTTTACAATATGGGGTTCAAGGTATTGCCCAAAAAGATTGATGAAGATATTGTGCAATAAATTCCTTCTAAAAATTGAAATGAGTTCCCGGGAGATAATTTCGGGGACTTTTTTTATAAAAAAAATAACTTGATTTACCAATCCTTGCCTTATGCTGAAATTAAAAAATATCTCCTTTGCTTATCATAAGGAACCGGTATTAAAGAATATCAATTTAAATATCGCCAAGGGAGAAAATATCTCACTAATTGGTGCAAGTGGCTGCGGGAAAAGCACTCTACTCCAACTTATTTACGGAATTCATCATACTGACGGACATATTTTCTGGAACGAAGAAGAACTTTTAGGACCCAATTTCAATTTGGTTCCCGGAGAGGCATTTATTAAATACCTCTCACAGGATTTCGATTTGATGCCTCCTCTAACTGTAGCCGAAAATGTGGGGAAATACCTCAGCAATATGTATCC
>ERZ1284729.123-NODE-123-length-13635-cov-13.773196_pt1 | contig 13635 bp, 11 predicted proteins | sample MGYA00454602_ERZ1284729 | MGnify/ENA primary metagenome ERZ1284729 (study PRJEB36292, sample SAMEA5787381) | metagenome | biome: Arctic soil; feature: perennial spring outflow channel; material: sediment | place: Canada | collected 2017-07-08 | depth 0.05 m ... | reverse complement strand
CAAGTTACGCCACTAATATTTTTTTAGGGAGCCAAAAATATTCATTACAAACGCGCTTTTAAATAATCCGGCAAATAGATGTTCACAATTTTTCCTTTGCGGGGTATTTCGGTCATAACGCCCCCTGCTGGTATCCAAAAAAAGAGGTCAATTACTTCCCAATACAGAAATTCGCAAAAATATTCCCCAGTAATTCATCGTTGGTAACTTCCCCGGTTATTTCCCCAAAATGATACAAAGCCTGGCGAATATCTATGGCTAAAAGATCCCCTGAGAGATTGTTGTTCAATCCTTCCTGGACCTTGTTTATTTCCTCAAGGGCGCTCAAAAGGGCATTATAATGCCGGCTGTTTGTAACTATGGAATTGTTATTCCTCAACTCACCAAGATTGACGAATTCCAGAAGTTTACTTTTTAATTCTTCCACGCCAATGTTTTCCTTGGCTGAGATTAATATTAAGTTGGTGCCTTCGACTGCGCTCAGGCGGACATTCGGGTTGGAGCCTTCGACTGCGCTCAGGCGGACATTCGGGTTGGAGCCTTCGACTGCGCCAAGGCTCTCAGTGAGCTCTGAGATTTCGGTCTCGCTTAGATTATCTATTTTATTGGCAACTACCAATAAAGGTTTTTGTGGAAACTTATTCCGGATCTTTTCAATTTCAACTTTGAACTCTGAACCCTGAACATTGAACATTTCTGCGTCAAGCAGAAAAATAACCACCTGGGCCTGCGCGATCTTTTCAAAAGTCCGTTTAATTCCCAGTCCTTCTATCACGTCCTGGGTTTCCCGGATCCCGGCGGTATCTATAAACCTGAAACCCACCCCGCCAATGGAAATTTCATCCTCAATGGAATCACGAGTGGTCCCGGCAATTTCAGAAACAATGGCGCGCTCTTCATTTAAAAGCGCATTCAAAAGGGTAGATTTCCCAACATTTGGCTCCCCGACAATGGCTACTGGTATTCCGTTTTTAATTACGTTCCCCACGGCAAAAGAATCGATGAGTTTTTTGAGCACATTTTGTATTTTTGCCACCAGGCGCATAAATTCCTCCCTATTGGCAAATTCCACATCTTCCTCGGCAAAATCCAGTTCCAGTTCAATTAAAGAAGCAAAATCCAATAATTCCTGCCGCAGTTTTTGGATCTCGTCGGAAAACCCTCCACGCATTTGCTGCATTGCCAATTGATGGGAAGCCTTATTTTCGCTGGAGATCAAATCGGCTACCGCTTCGGCCTGGCTCAAATCCATTTTTCCGTTAAGAAAAGCACGCAGGGTAAATTCCCCTGCTTCGGCGGCGCGGCATCCTTTTTTGATCAGGAGCAAAATAATCTCTTGTTGTATATATGAGCTGCCGTGACAGGAAATTTCTATGGTATGTTCGCCGGTATAGGATCTAGGTCCGTGAAAAATGGATATCAATACCTCGTCCAGTATGCGTGCTCCATCTACAAGGTTTCCTAAATGCAAGCTATGTGAGGGTTGATCCTGAATATTCTTATTGCTTTTAGCTTTAAATAAAGGCGAAACAATTTTTATCGCTTCGGGCCCGGAAACCCTGATCACTGCAATTGCGCCCGCACCCGAAGGAGTGGCCAGGGCTACTATGGTATCATTTAATATCATGTTGCAAAGATAAGTCTCCCTCCGGCCATTCCAAAGGAGGAGGAATAAAAAATGAAGTTCTTAATAATAATGACAAAATTCGCCTTTATTATTAAAGAAAATCAATTCAATATTTTTCTTTAAATTGTTATTCATAAAACGAACTCCTTATTCAAAAAAATATATGCGGACTAACTTCCATAAAAAAATGAAATGTGCAGGATGGTTGGAAATATTTTTTGTTCAGTCATTTCTTGAAAATGAGGTAGATATGTGTTTTATATTGTAACAAAATTCATATAGCTTAGTCTTATTAAATATCAGCCCTAATATCTCAATACTCAATACTAACTACTCAATACTAACTACTCCTATGAGACAAGACAATCAACTTTTGGTCCTTACCCATCTTTCCCAATTGCTCGACCTGATAACAGGCATGGGCGGTTTAATTGTGCCGTTAATTATCTGGCTCACACAAAAGGAGAAAGTTATAGGAATGGATATGCAGGGAAAAATGATCCTGAATTTTCAAATTAGTATTTTAATCTATTCCATTATAAGTATTCCCTTGATATTCTTATTGGGTCTGGGGATTATCCTTTTGATAGGCATCGCAATTATAGCCCTTGTTTTCCCTATTCTTAACGCTATTAAAGTGAGCAATGGAGAAATGCCGAGTTATCCGCTAAGCATAGAATTTATTAAATAAGTATTGAGTATTGAGAAGTGAGTAGTGAGTAGTGAGTAGTGAAAAATCGGTTTTTTAGTCCTGATTTCCAAGGGTGGAATTTGGAATTTGGAATTTTTTTTGAGTTTATATTTTGAAGTTTCATCTATTTTATGTCTGCAGAAATCTGCGTCAAAAAAATATGTTTTAGGTGTAAACATTTAAAAATGGTAAATTCTATACAGGCGTGGACACTTTTTAAAGTTCATACTTCTAACTTCATTCTGAACTTCATAATCCAAAAGTCTTGATTCTTGTCTCCTGGTTCTTTATTCTTTTTAATACTTCTAACTTCTAACTTCTAACTTCGTACTTCTAACTTCGTACCTCTAACTTCCCCAATATTTCCCTATATTTAGGCAGCCGAAATTAATAGTTATCCGGGCAATAAAAAAGTGTGGATATTCATCGATATTTTTAACTTCAAACCCCTAAAATTTTCAATGGGTACATTGTGCTTTATTACCGGTATTTAAGGGGGATATGAATCAAAAAAAACCAGAATTCAACTCATTTTGATTCAAAGAAAATTCATTTAAAAATGAAAGAAAATAAAAAAAAAGATCAGTCGGTGCCAGAAAAGAAAAAAGGATCGGTAAAACCTAAAAAGAAGACTCCGGTCGCTCATAAAAGCATCAATTTTCCCATTGTGGGGATAGGTGCTTCGGCGGGAGGGCTGGAAGCATTGGAGGTATTCCTTGGTAAAATGCCAATAAATACCGGGATGTCGTTCGTGGTTATCCAACACCTGGACCCGGACTATAAAGGAATGATGCCTGAATTGTTACAACGAATCACCCCAATGAAGGTATTCCAGGTCAGTGACTGGCTAAAAGCGGAGCCCAACTGTGTTTATGTGATTCCCCCCAATAAAAGTCTTTCCATAAAGGATGGCATCTTGCATTTGTCCAATCCGGTTGAAACAAGGGGACTTCGTCTGCCTATTGATTTTTTCTTCCGTTCATTGGCAGAGGATCATGAGGAAAAAAGTATCGGGGTTATTCTTTCGGGGATGGGCTCTGACGGTAGTCTTGGAGTGAAAGCAATTAAAGAAAAAAATGGACTAGTGCTTGTACAGGATCCAGAATCCGCAAAATTTGATAGCATGCCCCTTAATGCAATTGGATCAATAAAAGTGGATATAGTGGCACCTTTAGAGGAGCTTCCTGCCAAACTTATTGAATACCATAAGATCATTCCAGGCACCGAATCTGGAATAGAATCTACAACCATAAATAAAAGTGACCTCGATAAAATTATTCATTTGCTTAGGCAGCAATCCGGACATGATTTTTCGCTTTACAAAAAAAACACCTTGTTTCGAAGGATCGAAAGGCGAAAGGGGGTTCATAGGATAGACAAGATAGATGGCTATGTAAGGCTATTAGAGGAAAATCCGAAAGAAGTAGAAATACTTTTTAAAGAATTGTTGATTGGCGTTACCAGTTTTTTTAGGGATGCTGCAGTGTGGGATAAACTCAAAACAACTGTGCTTCCGGCCCTGATAAAAGAAATGCCGGACGGACATGTTCTGCGAGCCTGGGTTCCGGCCTGCTCAACCGGGGAAGAGGCCTATTCGCTGGCAATTATTTTTATGGAGGTCATGGAAAAGATCAAAAGAAACAAAAATCTCTCCTTGCAAATATTCGCTACCGATATAGATCTTGAGGCCATTCAGGTAGCCAGGAAAGGATATTTTAGCCCAAACATCATTGCCGATGTTTCCCCCGAGAGGCTCAAAAGGTTTTTTAAGTTTGAAGCCGAGAATTACCATATAAATAACAGTATTCGGGATATGGTAGTATTTGCGCCTCAAAATGTCATTAAAGACCCGCCATTTACCAAACTCGATATACTTTCCTGCCGCAATATGCTAATTTATATGGAGTCCGAATTACAGGAAAAACTCAGTGTATTGTTCAATTACAGTCTTAATCCAGGCGGAATTTTGGTGCTTGGCTCTTCAGAAACCCTTGGAAAAAAGGAAGAAGGTTTTGAAGAGCTCGATTCTAAATTGAAAATTTACAAGCGCACAACAAAAAATATTTCAACAGAATTGGTTAATTTTCCAATTTCATTTTCCAGAAATAAAACATTGAAAACAGAAAAAAAATCAGCACCAAAAGCGGTAGAAAACATTCAAAGCCTTGCCGATCAGGTTTTGCTTCAACGCTTTGCCCCGGCAAGTGTAATGGTAAACGATAAAGGCGATATACTATATATAACTGGCCGAACCGGGAAATACCTGGAACCTGTTGCAGGCAAAGCCAATTGGAATATCTTTTCCATGGCCCGTGAAGGTTTGCGGCACGAATTGCCCGGGGCTTTCCGAAAAGCTATGGAAAATTTTGATCCCGTGATATTAAACAATATTAAAGTAGGGACAAACGGGGGAACCCAGCATATTAATGTCACTATTCAACGCATGGAGAGCCCTCTAGCCATAAAAGGCATGATAATGGTTGTCTTTAAGAATATTGCAGCGGAAGTTGAACATAAGGATCTGAAGCCATTAATGCTAAAAGGAAGTTCGAATAAACAACAGAAGGAACTGGAAATGGAACTGCAACGGGCTTATGAAGAGATAAAAAGCATTCGCGAAGAGATGCAAACCTCCCAGGAAGAATTACAATCTACCAATGAGGAGTTTCAATCTACCAATGAGGAACTGCAATCTACCAATGAAGAACTCACCACCTCAAAAGAGGAAATGCAGAGTATGAATGAGGAGTTGCAGACAGTTAATGTCGAATTGCAGAACAAGGTAAGTGATTTTATACAGGCAGATAATGATATGAAGAATTTGCTCAACAGTACCCAGATTGCTACCCTTTTTCTGGACAAGGAATTGAATATTCGCAGATTTACCAAACCTGTGACTTCCCTGTTTAAATTGCGAAAAACTGATATTGGAAGAACCTTTACCGATTTAGTTACAGATTTGAAATACCCCGAGATAGGAAACGATGCCAGGGAGGTATTAAGATCCCTGATCTTTGTAGAAAAACCAAAAGAAACCAACGATAAAAGATGGTTTAATGTAAGGATAATGCCTTACCGGACCCATGATGACCGTATAGACGGCCTGGTAATCACATTTACAGATATTACAAAAGCCAAAAAACTGGAAATAGAATTGAAAGAGGCAAATGAAGCGCTTCGAAAAACCAGGAAAAAACCCCAGGATAAAAAATAATAAGGAATTATGGATCATAAAAACAGCAAATTTGAAGTTTCCTTCCTTCGCCGCAAGGCGGAAGAGTTGCTGAAAAACAATCAGAAAAAACCTGATTCCAATCTTTCTGAAGTTGAAATATTGAAACTCATTCATGAAATTGAAGTGCACCAGATTGAACTGGAAATGCAGAATGAAGAACTTAAAGTGGCCAAAGAGAGGGCGATTGAACTCGCTTCTGAAAAATATGCCGAATTGTATGATTTTGCGCCATCCGGTTATTTTACACTTTCCAAAGAAGGGGAAATCATTGATTTGAACATTGCTGCCGCAAAAATGCTCGGGAAAAACCGCGCAGGCTTAATAAAAAGCCGCCTGGGTTTTTTTCTTTCCGATGATACAAAACAAAATTTCAACATCTTCCTAAAAAATATATTTGCGAGCAATGAAAAACAAACCTGCCTGGTAACCTTACTGACGAATAAAAACTTGCCTGTGTTTGCGCACCTTACCGGAATATCTACCAAAACCAATGAGCAATGCCTTGTAAATATGGCCGATATTACCAAGCTTATTGAGGCAGAAAATCTTATCAGCGACCTTTCCCTGATAGCAACTAAAACAGATAATCTTGTTGTAATTACAGATGCAAAGGGAGCAATTGAATATGTAAATAATGCTTTTGAAAAACTTACGGGATATATACTGGAAGAGGTGGCAGGCAAAAAACCGGGCAGTTTCCTGCAAGGACCTGAGACCAATCCTGAAAATAAGATTGCTTTTAGCAAAGCTATTCGAAAGCGAGAGGCTTTTACCCAGGAAATCCTTAATTATACCAAATCAGGTGAAAAATATTGGGTATCTATTTCGATAAACCCGGTAATTGGCACTAATGGGGAGTTGGAGAAGTTTATTGCTATTGAACAGAAAATCACTTCTCAAAAGGAACACGAAAATAAACTCCTTGATGCCAACCAAAGGCTGCGAAGCCTTACGGCGCATTTGCAGACCATCCAGGAAGAAGAACGCATCAACATTGCCAGGGAAATCCACGATGAACTTGGTCAACAATTAACCGTAATTAAATTGGATGCTTCCTGGTTAAAAAACAAAACCAAAATTTATATTGCGGAAGAGAAGGATCGAATGGACCGCCTTATTAACAACATAAATATAACCATTAACAATGTTCGAAAAATAGCGACAAATTTGCGGCCCGGAGTATTGGATGATTTGGGACTGGAAGCAGCTATTGAATGGCATGCAGCTAAGTTTGAAGAACAGAACGGAATTTCCTGTTTGTTAAAAACTTCAAATGTCTCAGGTAATTATGATAAAACAGTCAATACCGCCGTTTACCGAATTTTTCAGGAAGCACTTACCAATGTGACCAGGCACGCAAATGCAACAAAAGTGATCATTGAATTTTACGAAAAAAATAGTATTTTAGTGCTGGAAGTGGCAGATAATGGGAAAGGAATTTGGGATACTGAAAAAAGTAATACCCAATCGCTGGGAATTACAGGAATGAAAGAACGCGCATATATGATCAATGCAACATTTTCGATAAAAAAGAGAAAAGAAGGCGGCACAATAGTGAGTTTGTCTGTTCCAATATCAAACTTAAAACCTCAGAAATAATTTATGAAAGTTTTAATTGCCGATGATCACGCAATCTTGCGAAAAGGACTAATTGAAATCCTTCATGAGTCCTTTCCGAACCTGAACTATTTTGAAGCTTCCAACAGCATTGAGGCACTTCAAATTACCAGAAAAGAAACTTTAGATCTAATTCTTTTAGATATCTCCATGCCAGGTAGAAATGGGTTGGAAACCCTGAAACAAATTAGGGCAGATGGGATTCAAACCCCAATTCTCATACTAAGCGTTCAGCCGGAAGATCAATATGCCATTCGGGCCCTCAAAGCAGGAGCATCAGGGTTTTTAAATAAAGATAGCGCTCCGGAAGAATTGATCAACGCAGTGAACATTATTTTAAAAGGAAAAAAATATATCTCATCAAACATAGTAGATAAACTCGCACAATCCTTGTCCCATCCACTCGATAAACCTTTATATGAAACACTATCCGACAGGGAGTTACAAGTTCTAAAATTTATAGCTTCAGGTAAAACAGTATCGCAAATTGGCAGGGAAATTTCATTGACGGTTAACACAATTAGTACCTATAGGGCCAGGATACTGGACAAACTCAATTTAAAAAACAATGCAGAACTCACCAGGTATGCATTCGATAACTCTTTGGTTTAAATCTTGTAGTGCAAAACACTACGAGTCTTTCACTTTTTGTACTATTTCCACAATACTATTTTATTCGTTAATTAGAGGTATTAATTTAGTAGTATTAATAATGATCGCTTGATTTATTATAAACACGACTTTTTTAAATTTTATTCTTGCAGCCCCACTCCCCAATTATCCCCCCCAAGGATGTTTTTTTGAAGAAGTTGTGTTTTGTGTTTTTAGAAAATAAGCACGATTTTTTCAAATTTTATTCAGATTACCCCAAGAATCTTTTATTTGAAGAAGTTGTGTTTTATTTTAACTGCCAAATTCGGATATAAATTATAAAAGTGAAGTGATGACGGGGTGGAACACTTTCATTAATTAAGATTTTTTATTAGAAGTTTTGTGAAGAAAATGAGGCTAAAGCCCTATTTAACCTACTTGCGAAACCCTTGGCTAGAGCCACCGAAAATAGATGAAAAATATCTTTTACTTGCATTTCTCCTAACATAAAAATAATTCATTCAAATGCAGTTTGCACTGAAATTAATTTAGGTAGAGATAAACAAAGATGGAAGGCCTTTAATTGCCAAAGAATAGATAAAATAATAAACATTCATTACCCGAAATTATAATTATCGGAAAGGTTTTAATTTAAAAACAGCTTTTATGTAGTTAATTAAACTACACGTTAATCATTGTTAAGACTATTTAAATTAACAAACATTAGTTCCAAATTGGTACGCTGTAAGCCTAACATCCTGAAAAAAGTGATTTTAAAAGTTTTAACTGTTGATGATTCTAAAATAATCACAACACATCTGGAATATATTTTAAAAGGCATGAAGCAAGTGAAGTGGATTGGACATGCCTTCTGTATTAAGGAAGCGGAAGATTTAATACTGATTAAAAAACCAGATGTTGTTTTGTTGGATATTATTTTGAAGAAAGAAAGTGGATTTGATTTATTGAAAAGTATTAAAAAAAACTATCCGGATATTGTTGTTTTTATGTTGAGCAATAAAATTAATTCAAGTTGTTATAAAAAAAGTATTCTCCTGGGAGCACTTTATCTTATTGATAAATCCTATGAATTTTATAACATACCAAATTTTTTAATGGCAATACACAGCGCAAAAAATATAGGCCAGAAATTAAATCCATTAGAGCCCATTACTTTAAGACATCCTTGATCAATGGCAAATAAATTTGAAAAATTAGTTTCCGTTTGATCTTAAATATGTAAAAATTGAAATTATGAAATGAGCATAACGGAAACTCTATGTAAACACCGATGAAATTATGCGAATTACCCCGATAGCTATCGGAAGACCAATAAAAAACTGTAAATATTTACATATGAGAACTCATTTAATTAATAAGAACACTTTTTTTTCCGATAATGAAGATATAGAGCTTTTTGCTAATTTCCCGTGGAAAAATATGAGAATGATAGAAACGTTGAACCTCAAAAAAGAACCAGCCATGTCAAATAAAAGCCAGCTTAAAACTAAAGCCTCTAAAATTAAAGCGATAGCAGGTGTTTGTTTTATAACCGATGTGAAAGGATTTTTTAAATACATCCACCCTAACTTTTTAAAGTTATTCGAAGGTGTGGAACATCAATTTTTTGAAAGATCTATATTTGATACAAAAAAACAGGGAGATATGCCTCCCACAATTGATTACCTGGTAGAAATGATCCAGGAAAAAAGAAAATCTGTTTTTATAGGGAACCTGTGTAAAAATAAGCAAAATGCTCTTTCTAAACTCCAATGGAATATTTCCTATTACGGTGGATTGCTTAATTTCAACCTTTTTGAGCAACCTGTTTCTCCGGAGAAGGAAGCTATTAGTCTGAAATCTAAACCTTCAAAAAGAAAGGCTTTAATTTCAGAAATTGAAAATATGTACAAGAATATTGAGCAAGCCAGGACATATCACAATGGAATAATTTATCCTGATAACAATTTGCTCCATTAGGAATATTGAAAATTTAAAGTTTAGAATTTATACATTGAGATTGTTGTTTTCAGGAAATTAAAAAACCCGTTTGAAATTTCAAACGGGTTTTTAATTATCTTACAATTCTAAGATTCTGTTTTTTGAGCATTCACATCTCACATCTAACTATTAAGCATTACCGGCATTACCAGCATTGTGATTTTTTCTCCTTCGTCCAGACCGTCTACCGGAGTTAAGATTCCTGCACGGTTAGGAAGGCTCATTTCAAGTTGCACATCATTGGCGTTCAAATTATTAAGCATTTCTGTAAGGAAACGGGAGTTAAACCCAATTTGCATATCGTCACCGTGGTAAGAACAAGTCAAACGTTCTTCGGCTTTGTTGCTGTAATCAATGTCCTCCGCAGAAATATTGAGCTCAGCGCCTGCAATTTTTAATCGCACCTGATGGGTGGTTTTATTGGCGAAGATGGAAACCCTCTTCACCGAATTCAAAATTTGATTTCGGTCTATTACTAGTTTATTCGGATTTTCTTTTGGAATTACCGCTTCATAATTTGGATATTTCCCGTCTATCAGTCTACAGATTAACTGGGTATCTTCAAAAGTGAATTTTGCGTTAGACTCGTTGTATTCAATGAGAACATCGGTTTCGCTTCCGGCAAGAATTCCTTTTAATAAATTCAAGGGTTTTTTCGGCATAATAAAATCGGCTTCTTGTGAAGCTGAAACATCAGTCCTTGAATATTTCACGAGTTTATGGGCATCGGTTGCCACAAAAGTCAATCCCTCGGTTGAAAATTGAAAGAAAACCCCACTCATCACTGGGCGTAAATCGTCATTTCCGGAAGCGAATATGGTTTTGCTAATGGCTGTTGCCAAAACATCGCCTTGCACTATGGTACTGCTTGGTTCCTTTAATTCAACCGCTTTTGGGAATTCCTCGGCTTTGGCATAAGCCAATGCGTATTTTCCGTAATTGGAACTCAATTCAATGGTGTTATTTTCTTCCACGACAAAGGTGAGTGGTTGCTCCGGAAAGGTTTTTAAAGTTTCCAACAACAATCTGGCAGGAACAGCAATGGCTCCTTCAGAATCTGATTCTACTTTTAATTTGGCTGACATGGTAGTCTCCAAATCGGAAGCAGATACCTTTAATTCATTCCTTTTTAATTCGAATAAAAAATTATCTAAAATAGGCAGGGTGTTATTGTTGTTGATAACCCCTCCCAAAATTTGAAGTTGTTTAAGCAAATAGGTACTGGATACAATAAATTTCATGGGAGTATCGGTTTGATTTAATCATTACAAATATATCCTAATACTTCAAAAATTGAAATACATAAGCAGATATTTTATCAACATCAGGATCTGTCAAAATTACTCTAAACTATTGATAATAAATAATTTGAAAAATTGAAGGTTTGTATTTTGTTAATACTTTTCAGAAATAAAAAAAAGATTCAAAAACCATCTACTTTCTCAGGTATCGTTTTTTTCTGAAATAGTTAAATGCGAAAGCTCCAAATGCTAATAATAGTAACGGAATTATAAGATTGATAAATTGCCATTTTTCACGTTCTTCTGCGACTTTGTCCAAATCCAAAAATGCAATATTGATTTCCTTTGAGCGAATATCGATTAGGCCGGAATCATCCAGTAAATAATTTACGGAATTCATTAGAAATTCCTTATTGCCATAAGTGTTTCCCGTATAACGATCAAACCCTAATTCCAGAGGCTCTCCCTGTTTCAACTGATTTTTAATGACATCACCATCAGCAACTACGATCATTTTAGTGGGTTTGCTCAAATCAATTTGTTTATCAGTCTCAAAAGGTTTCACTCTATTCTTATAAGCCGATTTAAACCGACCTTCAAATAACACAGCCAAAGCTTGTTCTCCGGCTATATAGGTCGACAAATTTGGTTTAGTGTTCAGAATATTCAAACTTAATTCTAAGGGTGTACCTTCAATTTTGGTTTGGGGCGAACTGGAGAGTAAAATGGTCTTTTTAACCTCATTTCTCAAGGTGTCTATCTGGTTGGCCCATTCAAATTTTACCGCTTCAATATTATTGATAATAGGATGCGTTTTAGGCGAAGTGGATAGGGGACTGTAAAACCAGGGATAAGGCGTAAATTGGGTGTCATTTCCACTTCCGCTGGCCAGGATAATCGGCGCCGAATAAATGTCATTTATCAATACAGGATTGATCCGCAGGCCATAAGAGAAAAATAGGTCGTTTAAGTTTAAATCCCGTGGGAATGCCAAAGCGCTTCCCGTTTTATTAAAAAGACTGTCGGTTTCCATCGCAACCTTTTCAACCAGCCAAATTACCTTTCCGCCTTGCATGAGATATTGGTCAAGTAAATATTTTTCCTTTTCGGTATAAGCCTGGGTAGGTTTAGGCTCGATAATTAAATCGAAATCATTTAGATCCCGCAAAGTTTTTCCGGGATTCACGGCTGTGGAATCCAGGGTAAAAGGTGCCACAAAATAGTATTTCCGGATGTTCTGAATAAAATTGGCAATATTGGCATCCGGAAGTTCGCCATTTCCCCTCATGATAGCGATCTTTTTCTCCTTTGTTCTCACAAGTTGGCTCAGTCCATCAGCAAAGGCGTATTCCAATTGTTGTACAGAGTTGTTTACCCGCTCTTCATCTGTCGCGCCCAACTTATTTTTAAGCAATGGAATTTTGACGGTTTTACTATTGAAACTGGCTATTGCCCAGGGAAAAATCAAGGTTTCACTTGTTTTTCCATTTTCCATCACACTCACTCTGGCGGGCGTCATTCCCAGTTCATAAAATTCCTGAGCTATGGCATTGGCATCTTCACCTTCAGCCAAAGGGTCTGTAAAATCAAAGCGGATATTGGGATTATATGCTTCAAATTCTTCTAATAATTGCCTGGTTTCATTTTGAAGTCTTCTGAATTCCGGCGGAAAATTTCCCTTTAAAAACACATCTATCACTATGGGTGATCTCACTTCGTCCATAATAGCTTTGGCAGCAGGAGAAAGTGTGAAGCGTTGGTCCTGGGTTAAATCAAACCTTTGATGAAAGCTTGCGGCAAGCAGGTTGACAAGGATAAGTCCGACTATTAAAACTAAGATATATTTATATTTAACCAACTTTTTCAAATCTTAGTCTTTATTTTTATTAGATGCGATCTTGAAATAGGTTAAAGTCAGAAATAAAATGACCAGGCTCAAAAAATAAATCAGATCTCTTGTATCCAAAACTCCCCGACTCATGCTTTTATAATGATAACTGATGCCCAAATAACCCATTCCATAGGCTGAATCTTTAAACAATTCATAACCGGCTAAACCTTCAAAAGCAAAAAAGGCTATAAAACATAAAAAAACTGCGACTATAAATGACGTTATCTGACTTTTTGAAAGCGAGGAAGCAAACAATCCTATTGCAGTATAACAGGAAGCGAGCAGTAAAAGTCCGAAATAGGAACCCAGAGTAGCCCCGGCATCAAAATTACCGACTGGATCGCCTAACTGATAAATGGTGAACACATATAAAACGGAAGGCAACAAGGTGATGATTACCAATAAAAATGCCCCAAGAAATTTGCCCCAGACCAGGTTCCACAAACCAATTGGTTTGGTAAGCAACAACTCCATGGTGCCTTGCTTTTTTTCTTCTGAAAAACTCCTCATGGTAATTGCCGGGATTAAAAAGATGAAAATCCAGGGAGCGAGATTAAAAAACGGACTTAAATCGGCAAAACCGTTATTTAAAATATTATAGGTTCCGTCAAATACAAAAAGGAAAAGTCCACATACAGTTAAAAATAAACCTATCACCAGATATCCCACAGGGGAGGAGAAAAAGGACTGAATTTCTTTTTTTAATATTGCTGTCAACCTATATTTAATTTAAAATTTAAA
>ERZ1284729.122-NODE-122-length-13676-cov-10.872476_pt1 | contig 13676 bp, 11 predicted proteins | sample MGYA00454602_ERZ1284729 | MGnify/ENA primary metagenome ERZ1284729 (study PRJEB36292, sample SAMEA5787381) | metagenome | biome: Arctic soil; feature: perennial spring outflow channel; material: sediment | place: Canada | collected 2017-07-08 | depth 0.05 m ... | reverse complement strand
TATAATTTAGAATTAAAGTCTGAAAATCCTTTAAAATAAAAAATTACTAACTAAAAAATCAAAGAGTATGTCAAATTTAATGAAAAACATAAACACTTCTGTTTTGGAAGAATTTGCTTCTAAATTAAGAGGAAGGATAGTTAAGCCCACAGATGCTGACTATAATGAAACACGAAAAGTTTACAATGGAATGATTGATAAACATCCTGGGATGTTTGTAATGTGTGTTGATGTTGCAGATGTTATTGCATCCGTAAATTTTGGTAGAGAAAATAATTTATTGTTGGCTGTTAGAGGCGGTGGGCACAATGGCGGCGGACTAGGAATCTGTGATGATGGATTGGTCATTGATTTATCAGGAATAAAATTTATCCGTGTAGATACTTCAAATAATACAGTGAGAGTTGGAGGAGGAAACCTTTGGGGTGAAGTTGACCATGCGACACATCCTTTTGGATTGGCAGTTCCTGCTGGAATTATTTCTACAACAGGAGTAGGTGGATTAACACTTGGTGGTGGCGTTGGTCATTTATCAAGAAAATATGGATTGACTATAGATAATTTATTGGAAGCTGATATGGTTTTGGCTGATGGAAGTTTTGTAACTGTAAATGCCAAGCAGAACGCAGATTTATTTTGGGCAATTCGCGGTGGTGGAGGAAACTTCGGAATTGTAACCTCTTTTAAATTTCAGGCGCATCCGGTAAAAACTGTTTTTGGAGGCCCAACTTTATGGCCTATCGAAAAAACAGAGGAAATAATGGAATGGTATCATAAATTTATTCATAATGCACCCAATGAATTAAATGGATTTATAGCTACAATGGAGATTCCGGGACCGCCTTTTCCAGAACATCTTCATCATAAAAAGTTCTGTGGAATAGTATGGTGTTATGTAGGCGATTTGTCAAAATCACAAGAAATATTTAAGCCAATTTTGGATATGAATCCAATATTCCAACATGTAGGCGAAATGCCTTATACTTCTATTCAGACATTATTTGACGGATTATTTCCTCCTGGATTGCAATGGTATTGGAGGGCGGACTTTTTTAATGAATTGGGACCTGAAGTTAGGGCGCAACATTTAAAATTCGGATCAAAAATTCCTACGCCGCTTTCTCAAATGCATTTATATCCAATAAGTGGTGCTGCCAGCAACGTTGGCAAAGATGAAACGCCATGGGCCTATCGCGATGCAAAATATGCTGGCGTAATTGTTGGAGTTTCTCCAAACCCTGAAGATTCAGATAAAATCACAAAGTGGTGTAAAGATTATTGGGAAGCATTGCATCCGTATTCTTCTGGAGGTGCCTATTCAAATTTTATGATGGATGAAGGGCAAGATCGGGTAAAGGCAAGTTACAAGCACAATTATGAGCGTTTGGCAAAAATTAAAATGAAACATGACCCTGCCAATCTCTTCAGGGTAAATCAAAATATTAAACCGAAAAATTAATAAAAAATTAATATTTATGAAAACTATTAAGCTACTTGTAGTAATTATTTCAGCAATTGTTTTTTCAAATTGTTCAAATAATAAACCCAATAACGAAGTCGCTATTGGTGAAAACTTAACAGAAACAATTAAAGAAACGCCTGTTGAAATAAGTTTATTTAATCGATTGGGAGGTAAAGATGGAATCTCTTCAATTGTGGATGATATTGTTCAGGCTCATCTAGACAACCCAGTAATTAATCATGTGTTTTTACCTTTAAAAGAAAATCCAGAACATTTTGAAAGTTTTAAAACACATGTTAAAGAATTTTTAGCTTCGGGGACCGGTGGCGATGTAGTATATACTGGTAAAGATTTACCAACTGCTCATAAAGGATTAAACACAACAGAAAAAGAATTCTTAAGTGCTGTGGATGATATTTTAATGGTTTTAACGAAGCACAATATTGATGAAGAAACCAAAAAGGATATGCTCTATATTTTATACTCAATGAAAGGTGCAGTGATTGGTAAATAATTTATTTAGTGCAAATTAAATATTAGTCTATATGACTAATATTTAATATCTTAGCTAAACTATTAACTAAAAATATCTAATTATGAAGATTTCAAAAGTTCTATTGATTTTCATTATTGTATTGCCTGTTATTAATTGCACCACTAATGAAAAATCGTCAACAGCTATGTTAAAGCCAGAAGCTTTAAAGGAAAACCAACACATGTATGTTATTGAGCGTGAAATTCCGAATGCAGGCAAATTAACTGCGGAAGAGTTGAAAGCGATTTCACAAACTTCTTGTGGTGTATTGGAAAAAATGGGTTCAGAAATTCAATGGATCCATAGTTATGTCACAAAAGATAAAATTTATTGCGTGTATCTTGCTCCAAATGAAGAAATGGTTAGAGAACATGCCAAACAAGGTGGGTTTCCGGCAAATTCTGTAAGTGAGGTTGCAACAATTATAGATCCAAAAACGGCCGAATAATTTACTTTATTGAAAGTAAATAAATTTTGGAAGTAAATAAAAAACCCATTGCTTTTGCAATGGGTTTAAAAATTTATAAATGAACAAGGCTGAATATTAGGCCAGCATAGTTACAGGATTTTCAATAAATTGTTTTAATGTTTGCAAAAAGGCTGAACCGGTAGCTCCGTCAACTGTTCTGTGATCGCAGGCCAAGGTAATTTTCATGGTATTCCCAACCACAATTTGGCCATTTTTAACCACAGGTTTTTCAATAATGGCACCCACTGATAAAATTGCCGAGTTTGGCTGATTGATAATAGAGGTAAATTCTGAAATTCCAAACATTCCAAGGTTAGATACCGTAAAAGTGCTTCCTTCCATTTCTGCTGGCGTTAATTTTTTGGATTTCGCCCTAGTTGCCATATCTTTTACTTCAGCACCTATTTGAGTCATCGTTTTTTGATCGGTAAAACGAACAACAGGCACAAGCAATCCGTCTTCAACAGCAACAGCAACCCCAACATGTACATGATGGTTTATGCGTGTTCTGTCATCAAACCATTGAGAATTTACTTTTGGATGCTTTTTCAATGCCATGGCGCTTGCTTTAACCACTATATCATTGAAAGATACTTTAGTGTCTGGCAATTCATTAATCAATTTGCGCGATTCAATGGCGTTGTCCATATTAATCTCCAACATTAAGTAATAATGCGGAGCGGTAAATTTAGATTCGGCCAATCTGCGCGCAATGGTTTTGCGCATTTGGGAATTAGGCGTTTCTTCGAAACTTTCTTTTCCTGAAACAACTGGTGCAGAAGCAGCAGATGAAGAAGAAACTGCGGCAGGCACATAATTTTCTACATCCGATTTTACAATACGTCCGCCATCTCCGGTTCCGGAAACATTATTCAGATTGATTCCTTTTTCTTCAGCTATTTTTTTTGCCAAAGGTGATGCAATAATTCTTCCTGAAGTATTTGCAGAAACCTGAGTTTGTTCAGTTTCGGTTACTTTTTCTGGTTCAGCAATCTCAGCAGCTTTTTCAGTAGCTTTTGGTGCTTTAGGAGCTTTTAATGTTTCTTCATCTTTGCTTTCGCTTTTTGCAGCAGCTTTAAATTCTTTCAGTATTGCATCAATATCTTCACCTTCTTCTCCAATAATGGCCAATAAAGAATCTACAGGAGCACTTTCGCCTTCTTTTAAACCGATGTATAAAAGCGTACCTTCATTAAAAGATTCAAACTCCATTGTTGCTTTATCGGTTTCAATTTCGGCTAAAATATCACCTTCTGAAATTTTATCACCAACTTTTTTTAACCACTGTGCCACAACTCCTTCAGTCATTGTATCACTTAAACGTGGCATTGTTATAATTTCTGCCATTTATCTATGTTTTAAAAACGGATAGTCCTTTTGTTCGTAAACAATATCATATAAAAGTTGTTTGTCCGGATATGGAGATTCCTCAGCAAATTGAACACATTCTTCCACTTTATCTTTAACCTGTTGATCCCAGGCTTTAATTTCTTTATCTGTTGCGTATTTTTTATCCTTTATTACCTCCAAAACTTGGGAGATAGGATCAATTTTACGGTACTCGTCCACTTCTTCTTTGGTTCTGTATTTTTGGGCGTCACTCATCGAATGACCTCTGTAACGGTACGTTTTAATGTCGAGCAACGTTGGCCCGTCACCTCTTCTGGCGCGTTTAATTGCTTCATCCATAGCTTCCGCAACTTTAACAGGATTCATTCCGTCTACTGGTCCGCAAGGCATTTCATAACCCAAACCAAGTTTCCAGATATCTTCATGATTGGAAGTTCTGCTCACAGAAGTTCCCATCGCATAACCGTTATTCTCACAAATAAATACCACAGGAAGTTTCCAGGTGATGGCCATATTAAATGTTTCGTGCAAAGAACCTTGACGTGCAGCACCATCACCAAAATAAGTTAAGGTAACGCCATCCCGTCCAAAATATTTATCCGCAAATGCCAAACCTGCTCCCAAAGGTATTTGTCCACCAACAATTCCGTGGCCGCCGTAAAAATTATGTTCTGGAGAAAATATGTGCATAGAACCGCCCATACCACGGGAAGTTCCGGTGTCTTTCCCCATCAATTCTGCCATTATTCTTTTCGGGTCAACGCCCAATCCAATAGGCTGAACGTGATTTCTATAGGCAGTGATCATCTTGTCATTTTTTTGCATCACGTGCAAAGCGCCTGCTAAAACAGCTTCTTGTCCATTATATAAATGCAGAAAACCCCTTACTTTTTGTTGGATATAAAGTGCCGCCAATTTATCCTCGAATTTTCTCCAAAACAGCATGTCTTTATACCAATTGATATAGGTTTCTTTGGTTATTTTTTTCATTTATAAAAATATAAGTATTAGTCGAACTGCAAAAATACTATTTTGCTATTTAGTAATTAAGTAAACCACTATTTTTTTTACTATAATGTTTTCGTAAAATAGTGGAGAATACCAAAAAGTTTACTTAATTCCCATGAATTTACGCTATAAGTTGATATAAAATATCGTCAATTCAAAAAAAATAAATAAGAACAATATATTCCTAATATTTCTGTTATATTTACTGTTAATTAAAGATTATACTACAGTTGTGGGGACGACGATTTCTTTAATTCACTAATGAGAGTTCATTTTCCGATTGATAAGTATGTTAAAAATTAACAATAATATACTACAGTTGTGGGGACTACAAATATTATTCTTTTACTTACTTAATCGGAAATAAAAAGTCTCGAGATTTCTCGAGACTTTTTTAATAATTTTACACTAAAAAGTATGCAATTTATGCATCCATATAATCTTCAATAGGATTGCATGAACACACTAAATTTCTGTCGCCATAAGCATCATCTACCCTTCTTACGGATGGCCAAAATTTATTTTCTTTCAAATATGGAAGCGGAAATGCAGCTTGTTGTCGGGTATAAGGATATTCCCAAACATCGGCAGTAATCATTTCTTGGGTGTGTGGCGCATTTTTTAGTGGTGTATTTATGTCGCCACTTTCAATTGTCGCAATTATTTCACCTTTAATGGCTATTAAAGCATCGCAAAAACGATCGAGTTCTACTTTATTTTCACTTTCGGTTGGTTCGATCATTAAAGTATCGTGAACCGGAAACGAAACTGTAGGGGCATGATATCCATAATCCATCAGTCGTTTTGAGACATCGGTAACTTCTATTCCTCCCGATTTAAATTGTCTAAAATCGACAATCATTTCGTGGGCTGAAAATCCGTTTTCACCTGAATATAAAATAGGATAGTGTTTCTCTAAACGCGATTTTATATAATTGGCGTTTAATATGGCAATCATTGTAACATCTTTTAATCCTTTTGATCCAAGCATCTTGATATAACCGTATGAAATTAGCAATACCAAAGCAGATCCCCATGGCGCTGATGAAATTGCGGTTATCGGTGTGTTTCCGCCGGTTGAAACTAAAGGATTCGACGGTAAAAATGGCGCTAAATGTTTTGCCACACAAATTGGACCAACGCCAGGGCCTCCGCCTCCATGAGGAATTGCGAAAGTTTTGTGCAGATTAAGGTGGCAAACATCGGCACCAATGGTGGCCGGATTTGTCAATCCAACCTGTGCGTTCATATTGGCACCATCCATATACACTTGTCCGCCGTTGTCGTGGATAATTTTGGTGATCTCTTTAATTGAGCTTTCAAATACGCCGTGCGTTGACGGGTAAGTTACCATAAGTGCGGCTAAATTATCTTTATGCAATAGTGCTTTTTCGCGTAAATCGTTCACGTCAATATTTCCATTGGGAGTCACTTTGGTTACAACTACTTTCATACCGGCCATCACAGCCGATGCAGGATTTGTGCCGTGTGCTGAAGCAGGAATTAAGCAAATAGTGCGGTGGTGATTTCCTTTTGATTCATGGAATGCTTTAATCACCATTAAACCTGCATATTCACCTTGGGCACCAGAATTTGGTTGCAAAGAAGTGGCATAAAAGCCCGTAATTACGTTTAATGCTTTTTCTAATTCCCTGAAAATTTCTTGGTAACCCTGCGCTTGATTCACAGGTACAAATGGATGCATATTTCCCCAATTAGACCAGCTTAAAGGCAACATTTCTGTAGCTGCATTTAATTTCATTGTGCAGGAACCCAACGAAATCATAGAATGATTTAGGGATAAATCTTTTCGTTCCAATTTTTTAATATAACGCATCATTTCTGTTTCTGAATGGTAATTTTCAAAAACTTCATTGGTCATAAAATGAGAGGTGCGTTTTAAATTTTTTGGCAAACTATTTTCAAGGATACTTTTGAACGAAATAATTTCTTTTCCTTCGGATTTGGCTAAAATTTCGAGAATTTCATTGATATCATCTAAATTTGAAGTTTCATTGATTGAAATACTCACTTGGGAATTACTTGGGTAGAAAAAATTAATCGCGCAGCTTTCTGCCAATTCTTTCACTTTATCAGCATTGGAAACTTCAACAGTCAGGGTGTCAAAAAACACATTGTTTAATTGCTTTAAATTTAATTTGGAGATTCCGGCACTTAAAGTCGCGGTTAAACTCTGGATTTTGTCGGCAATATAAATCAGTCCTTTTGGGCCATGATAAACAGCGTACATTCCTGCCATAACAGCTAGTAAAACCTGAGCAGTACAAATATTTGAAGTCGCTTTTTCTCGTTTAATGTGTTGCTCGCGTGTTTGTAAAGCCATGCGCAATGCCCGATTTCCGTCTTTATCGACAGTAACGCCAATAATACGGCCCGGAAGTGTGCGTTTATATGATTCTTTTGTGGCAAAATAGGCTGCATGCGGACCTCCATATCCCATAGGAATTCCAAATCTTTGCGTGGTTCCGATCACCACATCTGCGCCCCATTCACCTGGAGGCGTTAAAACGGCCAAACTTAATAAATCCGCCGCCACGGCAACTCTCGCTTCAAGAGCATTCGCTTTTTTAACAAAATCGGCATAGTCATAAACCTGACCATTTTTTGCTGGATATTGCAATATTGCGCCGAAAACAGTTTCCGTAAATTCGAAATTCTGATGATTTCCGATAATCAATTCAATTCCTAAGGGAATGCCTCTTGTTTTTAAAACATCAATTGTTTGGGGCAATAATTCTTCAGAAACAAAAAACTGGAATGCATTTGCCTTTTTTTGGGCTTTTGATAAAGTGTTATACAACATAATCATTGCCTCGCCAGCAGCAGTTCCTTCATCCAATAATGACGCATTTGCCATTTCCATTCCGGTAAGTTCAATAACCATTGTTTGAAAGTTAAGCAATGCTTCCAAACGACCTTGGGCAATTTCGGCCTGATAAGGTGTATAGGCAGTATACCATCCCGGATTTTCAAAAATATTCCTTTGAATAACACCCGGAAGTATGGTTGGGTGATAGCCCAAACCAATATAATTTTTAAACAATTTATTTTTGTTCGCAAGATCTTGAATATGTGTTAAATACTCAAACTCACTCATTGCTTTTGGCAAATTCAACTCATGGGGCAATCGAATATCTGCAGGAATTGTTTTGTCGATTAATTCATCCAACGATTGAACACCAATGGTGGCAACCATTTCTTTCACCTCATTTTCTCGAGGTCCAATATGTCTTAAAACAAAGGAATCTGTTCTCATTTATGTTTTGGTATTTTTTTTATTTTAATGATTCCAAATTTAATGAAAATTCCACAATGAGAATGCCACTCATCTTACTTAATTATAATATTTTGTTAACCATGAAATTCACTGTTGAGGCAATTATGTACTTTTGTTGCATGCGTTTCTTTAAAAAAATACTTGATTTTTATATTTTTAGCAATATTCATGTTGCTTTGGCCGGGTTTTCAATGACGAAAATTACGCTGATAAACTTTGGCATACAGGACAATTTAACACCATTATTTGTGGCTTTTTCTATCCTTTTATCCTATAATTTTATTCGGTTTTACGAAATTAAAAATAACAGGTTAAATTGGTTCAAGGACTGGTTTTTTAAGAAAATAAATGAAATATTGCTGTTGATAATTTTATCAATTTTTGGATTGATTACTATTTTATTTTTTACCGATTTTAACCCAACATCACTTTTAATACTTTTCCCTTTTGCTTTTATGACATTATTTTATGTGATTCCATTATTTAAAATTGGAAAATTGGAAGTTTCATTCCGGAATTTTCCTGTCATAAAAATATTCAGCATTACTGTTGCCTGGGCTGGTATTTCGGTATTTTTTCCTTTGGCTGAAGCCTATTATCAATTTACATCAGCAGTTTATCTGGAGTTTTTTCAGCGGATTTTAATTTTGTTGGCCATTACAATTCCGTTTGATATTCGGGATGTGAATGCCGATTCAATATCGTTAAAAACCTTGCCGCAAATTTTGGGAATAACCAACTCCAAAGTTTTGGGAACCTTGTTGCTGTTTGGCTTTGTTTTGTTGGAAATTTTTAAAACAAATTTTACGGATATCGGTTTGCTTGTTGTGCTTATAATTTCGATTATTACCGGACTCTTTTTGTGGTTTTCCTCGCCAAAAAGATTTCGCTATTATACCAGTTTTTGGGTAGAATCCGTGCCCATAATTTGGCTGGGATTACTCTTATTTATGAATAATTAATTGATTTAAATTTAACTCTGTGGATCATAAGAACAAAAAATATTTCGAAGTAAACAAAGCCACCTGGAACAAAAAAGTAAGTGTTCACATTAAATCTGATTTTTATGATGTTGATGGCTTCAAAAAGGGAAAAACATCCCTGAATAAATTTGAATTGGATGAAATGGGTGACGTAAAAGGTAAATCGCTGTTACATTTGCAATGTCATTTTGGCCAGGACACGTTAAGTTGGAGCAGGCTGGGAGCCAAGTGTACAGGCATTGATATTTCTGATGAAGGAATAAAGAATGCGCGGTTGCTGAATGCAGCATTGGATTTGGATGCCACTTTTATTGAAAGCAATCTGTACGAAGTTCCCAAAAAAGTGAAAGGAAAGTTTGATGTTGTTTTTGCTTCGTATGGCGTTATTGGCTGGTTGCCCGATTTAAAAACCTGGGGCGAAATTATTGCCGGGAAACTCAATAAAGGAGGCGTGTTTTATTTGATTGAATTTCACCCAATTGTTTGGATGTTCGATTATCTGCAAACACCACCAAAATTAATTTATCCTTATCAGAACAGTGAGGTGATTTATGAAGAATACCAAGGAACTTACACCAACAAAGATGCTGAGATTATCAGTAAAGAATATGGATGGAATCACGGTTTGGGGGAAGTGGTTTCGGCTTTAACAACTGCCGGACTTCATATTGAATTTCTGCACGAATTTGAAGAATCGCCTTATAATATTTTGCCGGAAATGGAGGAAACTGCAGATGGAATGTTTATACAAAAAGGTGCTGAAAAATTATTTCCGTTGCTTTATTCCATCAAAGCAACCAAAAAATAAAAGGCTTCCGATTTGGAAGCCTTTTAGGATATTTACTTTAAAAGTTTTTCGATTTTCTCTCTTTCTTCTTCCGCCAAAGCGCCGTCTACTAAAATTCTGCCGCTGTATTCATCAGTAATGATTTTTTTACGACTAGAAATTTCAACTTGTCTTTGTGGTGGAATGGTGAAAAATGATCCGCCAGAAGCGCCTCTTTCAATAGAAACAACCGCCAAACCATTTTTAACGTTTGATCTGATTCTATTGTAAGCCGACAATAAATTGTCATCAATCAATTCAGCGTATTCTTTAGATTTTTCAAGCAAAATATTTTCTTCTTTTTCGGTATCGCTCATGATATCGTTCAACTCAGCAGCCTTATGTTTAAGCAATTCTTCTTTTCTGGTAAGGTTTGCTTTTGTGCCTTCAATCACTTCATTTTTTTGCTCAATTTTGGCTCTGTGCTCTTTAATTCTTTTTTCAGCCAATTCAATTTCAAGTTCTTGGTATTCGGTTTCTTTGCTTATTGAATTGAATTCTCTATTGTTGCGAACTTTCTTTTGTTGTTCCGTATATTTTTTAACCAAAGTGTTTGCTTCATCAATCACCAACTTTTTGTCGGTAATTTCTTTTTTTAGAGCCTCTACCTCTTCGTCTAAATTAACAAGTCTTTTGTTTAACCCAATAACTTCATCTTCTAAATCTTCAACTTCTAAAGGTAATTCACCTCTTACGCTTTTAATTTCATCAATTCGGGAATCAATTAATTGCAAATCATAAAGAGCTCTTAACTTTTCTTCAACAGTAACTTCTTTGCTTTTAGCCATATTATAAGTAATAAATTGGATTTGTGTTTTTTTGCGATAAAATGATTGCAAAATTAGGAAATTTTTTTGTAAGTATATCAACTAAAAGATTTTTTGTGAATTGTTCACTTTCATAGTGTCCAATGTCTGCAATAACCAATTTATTTTCAGCTTTGTAAAACTCATGATATTTGATGTCGGCGGTCACATAAATGTCGGCGCCGGCTTCTATGGCTTTCTCAATGGCAAAGCTGCCGGAACCTCCTAAAACAGTGACTTTCTTAATGGGTTTTCCCAACAATTCCGAATGGCGGATGCCTTTTGAATTCATGGTTTTTTTTAATAAATTAAGGAAGTCGGTTTCGCTAATTTCTTCGTCCAGTTCACCTGTCATTCCCAAACCAATTTCCTGATTTACATTTTCAAGGGAAACAATTTCATAGGCAATTTCTTCATAAGGATGCGATTCAAAAAGCGCGGAAAGGATATTTCTTTCCTTATGTTTTTCAAAAATTACACTTATTAAGGTTTCATTTTCCTGATGTAATTTTCCTTTTTCTCCATAAACCGGATTGGAATCTTCGTTGCCCTTAAAAGTACCGTAACCTTCCACGTTAAAACTGCAATTGTCATAATTGCCCACAGTTCCGGCACCGGCGTTGAAAAGTGCCTGTCTAACTTTTTCAGCAGCGGCAATTGGCGCATAAGTGGTGAGTTTCTTAAGTGTATTTTTTTGCGGAATCAATATTTTTTTGTTTTTCAAGCCTAAAACTTCACACATTTTCGCGTTTACGCCTTGAAAAGAGTTGTCCAAAGCCGTATGCATGGCATAAATGGCAATGTTGTTTTTGATGGCTTTAATCACCGCGCGCTCCACATAATTTTTGCCATTCAGTTTTTTCAATCCTGAAAATAAAATGTGATGAAAACTAACGATTAAGTTGCAGCTTTTTTCAATGGCTTCATCAATCACAGTTTCTAAGGTGTCCAATGTCACCAAAACTCCGGTTACTTCTGTGTTGAATTCGCCCACCAATAAACCCACATTGTCAAAATCTTCGGCATAATTTAAAGGGGCAATTTCTTCAATACAAGCAGCAATATCTTTAATTTTCATTTTTCAAAATCATTAGTGAAACAAAGATAAAATTTACCAAAGAAAGTTAAAGTAATAATGAATATATTTTCTGATTTTGTTTTGTATTTTCGCTTAAATGAAGTTTTTGAGAAAAATAGCATATCCTTTTTCAATATTGTATGGATTAATTACAAGTTTGCGTAATTATTTATATGATGTTGGCTTGTTGAAATCTACCCATTTTAAAACACCTACAATTGTTGTCGGAAATTTAAGCGTTGGCGGAACTGGAAAAACGCCGCAAATTGAATATTTAATCGATTTGTTGAAAAATGAATATAAAATTGCGGTTTTAAGCCGTGGTTATAAAAGAAAAAGCAAAGGTTTTTTAATGGCGGATTCAACTGTTTCTGCTGAAATTATTGGTGATGAACCTTTTCAGATTTATTTAAAATATCCTGAAATTATTGTTTGTGTTGATGCCGACAGAACCAACGGAATCACAAAATTGGAGGAATTGGAAAATCCACCGCAGATTATTTTGCTGGATGATGCTTTTCAACACAGAAAAGTTAGGGGCGGATTTAATATACTTTTGACAACCTACGCCAATTTATATGTGAATGACACAATGCTCCCAACCGGTGATTTGCGTGAGAAAGCTTCTGGTGCCGATAGGGCGCAAGCCATCATTGTAACCAAATGTCCTGCTGATATTTCAGAAACAACACAAGAAGAAATTACCAAAAAATTACATCCCAAAACAAATCAGCAAGTATTTTTCACAGCCATAACGTATGATACGCAACTAAAAGGGGATTCAAAGTTGGATTTAAGCGAGTTGGCCGATTTTGACATTTTATTGGTGACCGGAATTGCAAATCCGGTGCCGTTAACTGAGTATTTAAAAAGCAGAAACCTAAATTTTAAACATTTGAAATATCCGGACCATCATCATTTCAGTTTAAATGATATTAGGGAAATAAATTCGGCTTATGAATCGTTATCAGCAACAAATAAAATTATTTTAACAACAGAGAAGGATTATGTCCGTATTTTTGGAAAACTAAAAAACTTGCATTATATCTCAATAAAAACAACGTTTATAACTCATCAAAATGAGTTTGACAATCTTATAAAAAATTATGTGGAACAAAGTTCAGGAAACAGTTAAATTCTTACAGAATAAAGGAATTTCAAAAGCAGATTATGGTATTATTTTAGGGACAGGTTTGGGAAATTTGGTGGAGAAAATCGACATTGAATTTTCAATTCCATACAATGAAATTCCTAATTTCCCGGTTTCAACGGTTGAAGGTCATTCCGGAGAATTGATTTATGGCACAATTGGCACCAAAAAAGTGATTGCCATGCGCGGCCGGTTTCATTTTTATGAAGGCTGGACGATGGAACAAACTGTTTTTCCGGTGCGTGTGATGAAATTTTTGGGCGTTGAAAATTTAATTGTTTCTAATGCTTCAGGCGGTGTAAATCCTGCTTTTAAAGTCGGTGACATTATGATTATAACCGATCATATTAATTTAATGCCTGTACATCCTTTGCATGGAAAAAATGAGGAACGTTTCGGACCGCGATTTGTTGATATGCACGAAGCTTACAGCAAAAAAATGATTGCGAAAATGGAACAAATTGCGCTAAAATTGGCTATTCCGGTTCATAAAGGGATTTATTTGGCTTTGCAAGGACCAACTTTTGAAACACCTGCAGAATATAAAATGGTGAAAAATTTAGGCGCCGATGCGGTTGGAATGTCAACCGTTCCCGAGGTGATTGTCGCCAAACATATGGGTATGACTTGTTTTGGAATATCCGTAATTACCGATTTAGGCGTTGAAGGAAAAGTTGAAGCGGTTTCGCACGAAGAAGTACAAAAAGTGGC
>ERZ1284729.121-NODE-121-length-13814-cov-9.579766_pt1 | contig 13814 bp, 13 predicted proteins | sample MGYA00454602_ERZ1284729 | MGnify/ENA primary metagenome ERZ1284729 (study PRJEB36292, sample SAMEA5787381) | metagenome | biome: Arctic soil; feature: perennial spring outflow channel; material: sediment | place: Canada | collected 2017-07-08 | depth 0.05 m ... | reverse complement strand
GGGAAAAAGGATTAAAATCCCTTAAATTTAAATCGGTTTGGGCAGCAATCCTTATAATGGGAGTATTTTTCTCTTCCCTTCAGTTAAAACCTGTGGAAATTATACAGTTTGCGCAAATCGCCAATGGCTTGTTACTGCCTATAATTGCGATGTTTCTATTCTGGATTGTCAACCGGACTTCGGTAATGGGAAAATACCGAAATACGTTGAGGCAAAATATTTTGGGATTGATCATAATTGGGATCACCATTTTTCTGGGGGCGAAATCTATTTATACCGTTTTAGAGGGTTTTTAAAAAATGATAACTTATGAAATATATACACATCAATTGTGATCTTGGGGAAGGAGGAGAATATGATGCGCAGTTAATGCCTTTGATATCGGCCTGTAATATTGCCTGTGGTGGTCACGCTGGTACGGTAGAAAGTATGCACGATACCGTTGTGCTGGCAATGGAAAATAATGTTGAAATGGGCGCGCATCCGTCCTATCCAGATAAGGAAAACTTCGGAAGAAAAACGCTTGCAATGACTTCTGAAAATTTACAACAAAGCCTGGTTGCTCAAATTCTTAGTTTGAAGCAAATTGCCGAAGCTGAAGGCGGAAAACTAACCCATATTAAACCCCATGGAGCGCTTTATAATGATGCCGCTATTGATGAAAAAATCGCTCAGATTGTTATAGATTCTGTACTGGAATTTGAAGATAAATTCCCGATTTATGCACCACAAAATTCTGTGATTTCCCGTCTTGCAAAAGGGAAAATCGAAGTCGTTTTTGAAGCATTTGCAGACCGTAATTATGAAGAGAATTATCAACTGGTTTCCCGTGATAAACCAAATGCTTTAATCACGAAAAAGGAGGCTGTTTTTCAACATCTTTTTTTGATGTTTACTGAAGGGAAAATACGATGTGAAAACCAAAGGAATATACATTGTAATGCATCTACATTTTGTCTTCATAGCGACACCCCGAATGCGGTGGAAATATTGAAATATTTACAGCAGAGATTCAGGAAGAAAAACATTGAAATTTCACGTCCATGAAAAATGAATTTCCGGAAGTAAAAGTTATGGGGGAGCGGGCAATTTTGATTGAATTTAAGCCTGAGATCAATGAAAAATTACTGGATAAAATTCTTTTTCATAAGAAAGTGATCGAGGAGCATTATATTAAACTAAGCGTTGAGGTAATAAATACATATAGCTCATTATTAATTTATTATGTATCAGATATAGAGGATGTCTATAGTGAGGTTTTGGCTGTAAAAGGTCTGTTGGATACACCGAATATACCAAAAAAGGTTAACTCCCTGCTTTACCAAATTCCAGTTTTCTATGATCCTGGTTTTGGGTTGGACCTGGATTTTTTGGCCCATCAAAAAAAATGTTCTGTTGCAGAAATAATAAGGCTTCATACCCAGCCAGTTTATACCGTATATTTTATTGGTTTTTTACCCGGATTTTTATACCTGGGAGGGCTCGATAAAAAGCTTCAGATTTCCCGAAAGGAACAACCAAGAATGGAGGTGGAAAAAGGGGCTGTTGGGATAGGTGAAAACCAGACCGGAATCTACCCTAAATCCAGTCCCGGCGGTTGGCAAATTATTGGCAATTCCCCTGTTGATTTCTTCGATAGAAACAGCACGCCTCCGTGTGAAATTGTTGCTGGCGATAAAGTGAATTTTTATAGCATTTCAAGAAAGGAGTTTGATGAAATTTCAGAAGAAATAAACTTGGGTAATTTTCAGTTAAAAAGGGAAAAGTATGAAGGCTGAAATTGAAGTTTTACAACCGGGTTTATTTTCCACAATTCAGGATTCAGGTCGTTTCGGATTTTTAAAATATGGGGTGCCTTTAAGTGGAAACATGGATAGCTATGCATCCAAAATGGGGAATCTTATTTTGAACAATTCGGTTAATTCGGCTGTGCTCGAAATTACCCAGATGGGCCCCAAACTAAAGTTTAATGCTTCTGCGAAAGTTGTGATCACAGGAGCCGATCTATCACCTGAAATCAATAAAATTCCCATTGACAATAATATTAAATATACCATCAATTGCGGGGATGTACTTTCCTTTGGAAAAAGAAAATCAGGTTGCCGGGCATATCTTTCCATAAAAAATGGATTTAAAATTTCAGAAAGTCTTGGAAGCAAAAGTTGGTATGAGGGAATTTCAGATTTTTCAAAATTGGAAAAAGGTATGAAGTTGGCTTTTAAAAGTGCTTCTTCCTCATTTTATGCTGCCCATGCTGCCGTAAAAATAAATTCGGCATATTTATTTCAAAAAGAACTTCATGTTTTTCCCGGGCCGGAATATAGTTTATTGAATGTAACAGAAAAGAAACTACTTGCTGTCACAGAATTTTCGGTAGATAAAAAAAATAACAGAATGGCAATCCAGCTAAAGGAGTCGATTGATAATAACCTGAGTCCAATTATTACCGGACCCGTAATTCCGGGTACTGTTCAATTAACACCTTCCGGAAGTTTAATCGTTTTGATGCGGGATTGTCAAACAACCGGGGGATATCCAAGGATATTACAATTAAGTGATGAAGCGATGAATATACTTGCCCAAAAGGTTTTGGGGGATAAAATTTTTTTTAAGCTGGATTCAACTTTTATAAACGACTAATCGTTTTCCAATAAGAATAAAACAATAGGAAGTAATTTTTTAGAAACTTCCATAAATGAAAAAGTGCCGTTATGTGATTATTAGCTTCTTTGCAGCCCTACCTGCAAATTACTTATCACTTTTAACGACACTTATTAATTTAAACTTTTTAACTAATCCAATTATTGATACGAAAGTAAACTTAATGCCTGGCTGACACAAGGGGATTTTTCCCCTATTTTTAAGGTTAAGAAGGTTTATCCTGATTATTTCTTTATTTTTAACATAAAATTATATAAAATAATTTACCATATATGATGGAAAAACCAAAAAAATGCATCAGCGTTGAAGAAGCGCGGAAGGAACAGGACGAATGGGTACGAACCCGTGGAAAAGATATTAAGGAATGTGAGGGTTTTGAAGATACCCGCGAATTTTGGTACAGCCTGGACGAATTACAGGAATATCTGGATTATGTTCGCGAGAAATCGAAAGAGCAAGGCGTTAAGAAACCGGGAATCCGGTTTTATTTAGGTGCTTATCCTAAAACTAAATATAAAAAGGGCTATACTACAATGTTTTTGGCCCCTACAAAAGAAGCCACTGGAGAAATGGAAGCTAATGCTGAAGGTTCCGAACCAAATAATTATGGGATTGAACCTATGAATATTACCCACGGTGGCAACCCTCCAACTATATATTAATGCAAAATCTAGGATTTCTGGTACTTATTCTTGAAGGTGTTGCTGCGGTTTCCGGGCTTTATTATTTCAAAAAAAAACCGACTGATAAAGCGGTCGGTTTTTTTTCATATTTTTTGCTATTGACATTTTTCTTAGAAGCACTTGCTTTAACTCCGACAATAATCTATTGGAATGAGCCGTTGCATTTTCTGAAAAAAACTTTTTTGTACGGAAATTTTTGGCTTTATAATCCTTATATAATTATCAGTTTTGTGGTTTATATTTTATTTTTTAAATGGAATATTTATAATAAAAAATTAAGGAGTATTATTAATGTAGGCTTAATTTTATACGTTGTAATCTGTATTGTCAATTTGATATTTTCAGATGTGTTTTTTCAAAGCCATGCTACAGTCACTATTATTATGGGAAGTTTTTTTCTGACAGGCGTGATTTTCTATTACTATTTTGAAATTTTATTGAGTCCTAAAATTTTAAACATAAAAAAGGAAATCAGTTTTTATATTTCCTTTCCTGCACTTTTACATTTTTTAACTACGACCCCTATATTTATTTATTTTAAATATTATACACTTAAAAGTCCCGAATTTGTTGAGCTCAGTAGTTCGGTTATAATTGGTTTGAATATATTTATGTACAGTGCTTACAGCTTCGCATTTTTGTGGCTGGCCAACAAGAAAAAATCATCTCCTAAACACAATTACGAGATCGAGCCTCTGGATACTGTTAATGGAGGTAGGCTTCCAACAGAATATTAAAATATTTAGGAATTGTTAGAATACTACTTAGAAACCATCTTTATAGGGCACTTAATTGAATTTATCGCCGCATTGGCAGGTGCCTATTTTTTATTAAAAACTCCCAATACGGAAAATATAACACGGCTGTTTGTATATTTTTTATGGTTAACAGTGTTTGTTGAAGTTTTTGGTTTATATTCTGTATATGCATACTTTTCTGATTATAAAAACCTTGAATTTTTAAAGGATTCCCCATTTGAGAGAAATTATTGGCTGTATAATTCTTTTCATGTACTGTCCTTTATAATGTATTTTTTCTTTTTTATTTTTCAATTAAATTCAGTGAAAATAAGGCGTATTTTAACTTTTATAGCAGTTGTTTTTACGATTACAGAAATTGTAAACCTTATTTTTTCCGGAATTTTCTTTATTGCATTTTCTGCATATGCTTCTGTTGTTGGAACCCTTATTTTAATAATTTGCATTCTGGCCTATTATTATGAAATGCTGAAAAGTAACAAAATCCTGGGTTTTTATAAAAATCTTGCATTTTATGTTTCAGTTGGGGTATCGATCCGATATCTGGTTGTAACTCCTTTATTTATTTACAGCAAATATTTCACAACTGCGAGTCCGGATTTTGTGGACTTATACGGTTTAATTATTATTGTTTCCAATGTGTTTATGTATGGAATGTTTATCATAGGATTTATAATTTCCGCCAGGCAAAGTAATTCCTTTGGTTGAATTTGGTTAATTGAAATTTTTAGTTTTTTGTATTCTCCGGGAAAGTGTAGATTTATAGGAAGTTAAAACGATTAAAATTGAAAATATATGGTAGGTATTTGTTGAAAATAAAAAGTGCCGCCCAAAATTAAATACTTATAGCCCTACCTATTTATATTTTTTTTGTGAGAGACGACACTTTATTTTCCCCTAAAACACTTTAGCTAACTAAAATGACAATACGAAAGTAGTTCAGGAATAAAAAGTCTACAAGGGGATTTTTCCCCTTTTTTATCCAGAAGAAGATGGGTATGTTAAATTTTAAACCTTATTTTTGAGTATACTTTATAGAATTGGTATTAGGATATGCTGGCAAAAGAGGAACTTATACTCATTGTTTATTTTATTGTGGTCATTTTACTCCTGACCACCTTTGGGATCATATTTTTTATCACCTTCCAAAAGCGAAAAAATAAGCTTATTTATGAGAAATTTGAAGCTGAAAAACGCTTCGAAAAGGAGCTCACTCAATCTAAACTGGAGATACAGGAACAAACTTTAAAGAATGTTGGCTGGGAATTGCACGATAATATTGGGCAATTATTGTCTGTGGCCAACATGCAGCTTAATATCCTGGCAGGCAGGACTGAAGAACCGGAAAAGTCTGCTGTAGCAGAAATAAAGGAAGTGGTGGCAAACTCACTTCAGGAAGTACGTTCCCTTTCCAAATCCCTTAATAATGAAATGGTTCATTATGCAGGTTTGGAAGCTTCGGTTAAAAATGAACTTTCCAGGTTTAAAAGACTAAATATCCTGGATACCAATTTTCATATATCAGGAAAAAGTTTGGAACTCCCTCAAAAAGATGCTATTATTCTATTCCGGATCCTTCAGGAATTTTGTAGCAATGCGATCAAGCATTCCAAGGCGGAAGAACTTGAGATAACATTTTGTTACACACCTTCAGAATTAAAAATTCGGGCTTCAGATAATGGAATTGGTTTTAAACCGGAGGAAGTTCAAAAAAGTTCCGGCCTTTTGAATATGAAAAGCAGGGCAAAACTTATTCAAACCGACTTTAGTTTAAAATCTTCTGAAACTATGGGAACTTCTTTATCTTTACTTTATCCAATCAGGAAATAGAATAAAAATGAATAAAACCATCGCGATTGTTGATGACCATAATCTTTTTGCGCAATCCCTTAAAGGTCTTGTGAATTCTTTTCAGGAATATGAAGTCCTGGCAGTATTTAAGAATGGACAGGAATTGGTAGATTATTTTTCGGCCAATAAAAAACATCCGGATATCGTTTTGCTGGATATTCGAATGCCGGTTTTGAACGGTATTGAGACTATGGAAAGGCTCAAGGCTAGTTATCCTTCGCAAAAAGTGCTTGCTTTAACCATGGAACACGAAGAAGATATCATTATCAAAATGATTAAAGCTGGTTGCAGGGGTTATTTGTTGAAGGATATAGAGCCAGATGAATTCTTTTTTGCGCTTAATTGTGTAAGCACCTCCGGCTATTATATGAATGAAGATTTTTCTGCCGCACTAAAATGTCCAGATGAAAAAACCTTTAAGAATTTTAGTTCGCGGGAGGTTGAATTTATCAATCTGGCCTGTAGTGAACGCACCTATAAGCAGGTAGCAGATGAAATGAACCTAAGCCCGAAAACCATCGATGGTTACCGGGAAGCTTTGTTTCAAAAGTTAGATTTAAAAAGCAGGGTAGGGCTGGTTCTTTTCGCGGTAAAAAATAAGATGGTAAGTTTTTAGCTCTATATTATTTCCCTTTAGTACGAAAATCTGGTTTTTTCTTCCCTGGAATATCATCTACACTTGTTTTTCGGTATTTTTTATTTTATTGCAATTCTTGAAAGATTCTGTTTTCCTGCAATATCACGGGCTTTAACTTATTTTAACCTGAGAATCTTCAGAGTAAATGATTTCCTGAGTATCTTCGCAGCCTAATAATTAAATACATACGTGATAGATTCAGCTAAAATAGAATTAAGGAATTTAAGATTAAAGGATTATCAGCAATTGAAGATTTCCATGATCAAAAGCTATAAGACAATGCCCGATGAATACTGGAGCAAGGCCCAGATCAAAACGCTTATCAATAAATTTCCCGATGGTCAGTTCTGTATTGAGATCGATGGTAAAATTGCAGGTAGTGCCATGGCAATAATTGTAGATTATGACAAATTCGATGAAAATCATAAATATGAGGACATCCTTGGAGGAGAAAATTTTTCAACGCATAACAAAATGGGGGATGTTCTTTACGGAATAGATGTCTTTATTCATCCGGATTATCGCGGAATGAGATTAGGCCGCAGATTGTATGAGGCCAGAAAGGAACTTTGCGAACAACTAAACTTAAGAGCTATAATATTTGGCGGTCGTATCCCGAATTACGCTGGTTTTGCTGAAGAATTAACTCCAAAAAAATATATAGATAAGGTCAAACTGAAGGAAATTCACGACCCTGTTTTATCTTTTCAGCTGTCCAATGATTTTCACGTAAAAAAGGTAATTAAGGGGTATTTGCCGGGGGACGAGGATAGTATGGAATTTGCAACACTAATGGAATGGAATAATATCTATTACACCAAAGAGAAAAAACTTATCGACACCAAGAAAACCGTTGTTAGACTGGGATTGGTGCAATGGCAAATGCGATTGTTTAAGGATTATGAATCGTTGGTCTCTCAAATAGAATTCTTTGTGGATGCAGTGAGTGATTATCAAAGTGATTTTATACTGTTTCCTGAATTGTTCAATGCTCCGTTGATGGCACAGTTTAATCATATGAACGAAGCAGAAGCCATTCGTGGGCTATCTTCTTATACGGACAGGTTGCTGGAGACTTTCCGGGGATTTGCCATGAATTATAATATCAATATCATTACCGGAAGTATGCCCCAGGTAGTAGGGGAGCATATGCATAATGTTGGATTTCTTTGCAGAAGGGATGGTAGTTATGAAAAATATGAAAAACTCCATATTACCCCGGCCGAAGAATCTGCCTGGGGAATGAAGGGCGGAAACATCCTTGAAACTTATGATACCGATTGCGGTAAAATTGGAGTGTTGATTTGCTACGATGTTGAATTTCCGGAACTTCCACGCTTGTTGGCCGAAGAAGGGATGAATATACTTTTCGTGCCTTTTATGACCGATACACAGAACGGATATTCCCGCGTAAAAATTTGCGCCCAGTCCAGAGCGGTAGAAAATGAATGTTATGTTGCTATTGCGGGTTCTGTAGGGAATTTACCCAAAGTAAACAATATGGATATTCAATATGCACAAAGTGCTGTTTTCACACCTTCAGATTTTGCATTTCCTGTGAACGGGATCAAAGCTGAAGCAACTCCGAATACTGAAAGCACACTGCTGGTTGATGTAGATTTGGATCTTCTGAAGGAATTGCATGCTTTTGGAAGTGTGCGGAATATGAAGGACCGAAGGAAGGATCTTTATTCGCTGAAGCGGAAGAAATAGTTGATCAAAACCAGGCTTTTACAGGATTAATGAGATGAGGGGAATGTAGCCTTTACAAGCCTCGAAAAAACTTTGGTAACCATCCCGATATTAAAAATAAAACCGCTTTAGAAGAATCTTCTAAAGCGGTTTTTATTTTTACTCAATACTGAGATTTTAGGTTCTTTTTAAAATCTAAAAGAAAGATTGGTAAAGATCCTGGTACCGTCAATATTGAACTGAGTTGTTTGCCAGGGATATTTAAATCTTCCTACGAAATCCAGATTTCTGTCATTCGGAACTCCTCCGTTACTTGCGTAAGCATCGGCAAAAGTATCGGGATATACGTCAAAGATATTGTTGGCTCCTACTGTAAGATCGATCTTCTCTGTGAAAGCATAAGAAAAACTAAGATCGGTTAGCGTTTTCGCTCCGTATGTAGCATCATCTGCAGGATTGCTTGGATGCCTGTATGTCACTTCTCCAAAATTAGTAAAGGATAAAGTTGTGGAGAGTTTGTTCAATTCATAAGTAGCAGATCCAATGATCTTTTGTCTTGGTCTCCAGCTTTCAACCCTTGAGATATCTTCTCTGGAGAACAAAGCATCTCCAAGGTTGTTTTGCTCAATAAAGTCGGGGAAATTGGTTCCTGTAACTTCGGTTTTATTAAAGTTGGCAGCAAGACTTCCGCTAATAAATCCGTTTCCAACTGCGGTTTTGCTGTAAGTAAAAACAATGTCTACTCCTTTAGACCGGGTATCTATGGCATTTAAAAAGAAACCTGCAGAACCTACGTTCACGCTTTCCAGGGTTTGATCAATTGGATTTGTAGGATCTCCTGTTCGACCAACCTGGCCGGAAAGTACGATCCTGTCATCAACATCAATTTGATAAGCATCTACGGTTAATCCAAGTTTACGGGTAAAGCGGTAAGAAAATCCAGCACCTAAGTTAAAGGAAGTTTCCGGTTCCAACCTGGAGATACCCAAAGCTCTCAAAGCAGGATCGGCATTGTTAAGGATCCCGTTTTGCTGTACCCCATTTTCAGTTAGGGTGGTGGTAAGGGCAGTATAAAAAATCTGGTGAAGAGATGGTGCTCTAAATCCGCTACTCACAGAACCTCTAAGGTTTAGTTTATCATCAAGAAGTTTTAATCGTGTTACACCTTTCCAACTCACATTAGTTCCAAAATCGCTGTAGTTTTCAAAACGAACGGCTCCTCCTAAAAGAAAATTTTCGGTGAAATCTGCAGTAATATCGGTATAGATTCCCAGGTTATTCCTGTAATCATTAGATGCATTTTCAGGAGCAAAACCTCCAAAGGATTGACTTCCGGGGTTATCTGTAGGATCATTTGGAGTTCCGTCGCCATAAGAGGCAAATTCTCCTTCTTCAGTAACAAATCGTTCATTTCTGTTTTCTGCACCAAAAGCTACTGTCAATGCTTCTATCCCGGCATCGTTAAATGTCCTTACAATATCAAGATTATTTACGATATGACTGAACTGGTGTGCACCATTGTAAAAATCTGAAGGGCTTCCTGCACCAAAAGACTGGTTAAAGGAGTTTTTGATATAATAATCTATCCGGCTTTTTCCAAGGGTAGAACTCAAATCAAAATTCCAGTCATTCAAGACTGTCTTTAAGCCAAGTGCGAAGGTATGGTCATTGATTTCCGGAGCCATTTCAGCAAGGAAAAAATCTGCTCCCGGATATATTTGTTCAAAACCGGGGATCCAGTAAGGAACTCTTGCAAACTGCGGTGCAGCACCACTTCTGTTGGCCATTGTTCCGAAGGAATAGATTTCGGTTTCGGTTTCTTCATCAATAGTATAACCTACATTATATGAGAAATTGGAAATTGTCATGTCTGGTATTCCCACCTGGAAACCTGCGCTGGGATTACGCTGTAAAAAACTTGTAAGGTCTGAAGTGTTAAAATCAGAATCATCCGTTACTCCCCAATAAGCTGCCTCATCTGCAACACTGGTTATAGTACCTTGCCTTTGGGTTCTTTTTTGGTCGAAATAATTCAGGGTGAAATTGGCATAACCTTTATCGGTTTGCACACCGTATCCGGCTTCCAACTGGTATTGTTCCCCATCACCTTCAGTAGTGGTACTAAAACTGGTATTTATAAAAGGATCAGATGCTTTTGCCATCACCAGATTGATCACTCCTGCAATTGCATCAGATCCATACTGTGCTGCTGCACCATCTCTTAAAATCTCTACACGCTCAAGAGCAGCAGAAGGAATAGCTTTCATATCTACGCCCACTTCTCCACGTCCGGGTGTCACATAGCTGTACACCAAGGCGCTGGAATTTTTCCGTTTTCCGTTAACAAGAACCAATGTCCTGCTTGGAAAAAGGCCTCTTAAATCTGCAGGGCTAAAATGTGCGGCGGCATCAGATACCGGTTGTTCGGTGGCGTTGTACGATGGCACTTTAAACATTAATTGCTGATCCAGAACCCCTTTTCCGGTCTTTTTAAGATCGGCAGTTTGAATATTATCCACGGGTACAGGAGAATCAAAAGAGGTTCTTGGTTTACCCCTGCTTCCAATAATAACAACATCATCAAGTTGGGCTGCAGATTCCTGCAAAGTTATATTTACCTTATTGGTGTTGGTAACATCTACTTTCTGGGTAATAAAACCAAGGAAATTAACAACAAGCGTGTTTTCCCCGGTAGGAACGTTTATGGTGAAGTTTCCATCAAAATCGGTTTGCACACCAATTTTTGTGCCTTCAACTATAACCGTGGCACCAGGTAAAGGCATTCCGCCGGCATCTTTTACATTTCCGGTAACTTCCCGGTCTTGCTCAGCTCTTTCTACAGGAGCAGTATCCTTTTTAGAAAGCACGATTTGTTTTCCAATAAATTTAAAAGTCATTGGAGGATTTTCCAATAACCTAATTAAAATTTCTTCTACAGTTTCATTGTTTGCGGCAATAGAAATTTTTCTTTTATTGTCTATGTCTTCATTTTTGTACAAAAATTTATAATCTGTGCGGTCTTTTATAACTGCAAGCACCTCATCAAAACTTACATTTTCAAGACTAAAAGCTAATTTTTCCTGATTTGCAGCGGAGGCCGAAGCAGGTAAGATGCTGAATAAACACATCAATATGCAAAATTTCATCTTCAGAAAATCAGTCATTGAAATTTTTAAAAAGGGATACTTAATAATTCTTTTTTTCATAATTTTAATTGTTTAAGTTTAATAACATGTGATGTTTGTGGCTTAAAAATCTAAAAGGGAATGCGCCAACATTCCCTTTTTATCATTAGTAGATCCTGATGTTCCTACCATTAATTTTATAATCGAAATTTGAAATTTCTTTCAGGGTTTTTAAAATATCTTCAATAGTTTCTATATCAAATTCTCCCGTAAATCTCTCCTGGTCAAAATTTTCCAGCTCATTTGTGATATTTACATTATAGGTGCGTTCAATTTTGGTAGTTATACTTTTAAAAGTTTCATTTTTAAACACAATGCGCTTATCTATCCAGGCAGTGAAATCATCTGTATTTACCTTTAAAACACTACTTGAAAAAGAAGATCGTTCGTATGCGGCCTGATAATTTGGTTTCAGCTTAAGAGGCAGGGAATTTTTAGCAGGAATACCTATTTCGACTGATCCATCAACCAAAGTGGTTTTTATATGTTCTTCGGAAGGGTAGGAGGAAATATTGAATTTTGTTCCCAGGACCTTAATTTCCAGTTCTCCAGATTTTACTATGAAGGGTTTGTCTTTATTATGAGTTACATCAAAAAATGCTTCGCCTTCAAGGTATACTGTCCTGGTATCTTCAGAATTTAAAAATTTCTCAGGAAAGCGAATCTTACTTTCCGCATTAAGCCATACCATAGTTCCATCAGAAAGGATAATTTTGAAAACTTTTCCCCGTGGGATTTTTAAGGTATTAAATGATAATTTTTCAACATCTTCATTTTCTTTTGAAAAGCTGAGTTGTTGTTTTTCAGCTGAAATAATATCAGATGAACCATCTTCATTTATTAAAACAATTTGGTCATCAATTGATTCTGTTACAGGAACCGAAACCATCTTATTCTTTATCGGGATATCGCTTGTTGAGAGGTTAGAAAGAAAGTATAGGGTGGAAATTGCCAAAAGAAAAAGTGCAGAATATTTTGAAAAATTTCGAATATTGTAGGTTTTTTCTTTCTTAATTTCAGTTATGTTTAACTTTTTGTTTATTAATTTAAACGCATCCTTGCTTTTTGTTAAGTTTTTATTAACTTGGAAATTATTCCAGGATGTAATTTGGTCAATATATTGTTTTTTGTTGTCTTCTCTTTCTTTTATCCAGGCGAGGATTTTTTTTTCTTCGCTGCGAGAGGTTTTTCCGTTAAGGTACTTTTTGATTAAGAAAAACATGGTTTTAGTATTGGTTTCTATATAAGAGATGCATCTTTTTATAAAAACCCCTATAGATTTTTTAACTATTTTAATAATAATAAGAATCCCCAACAAAAAAGAATCATATAAACCCGTTAAAAACCTTGCTATCACAGGGTCCATCTTTCAAAATATTTTTCACAAATATTACGAATGGCTTTGTAACTACGTAGTCAAACTTTCTGGTGATCCTGCGCTTGCAGATGATATTGTACAGGAGGTTTTTATCAGGTTTTGGGAGATGCGTGAGGAAATAGAAATACATTCTTCGGTTAAATACTATTTACTTAAAACCTGTCATAATCAATTTCTTCAGCATGTAAGAAGAAATAAAAGGGAGGTAAGCCTCTTAGAGGAAATTAAATGGGAAACCTTAAGGAATCTTCAGGTTGAAAATAAAGAAGAGCAATCAAAAAATGTACGTTTATTACAAGCCGGTTTAGAGGAACTGCCTCCCAGGTGTAAAGAGGCTTTTCTTTTAAGTAAATACGATAAACTCAAATATAAAGAAATCGCTGAAGAAATGGGGATTTCAGTAAAAACTGTAGAGATTCACATTTCCAAGGCTCTCAGTGTTTTGCGAAAAAGAATTTCCCTGTTTCTTTAATCCCTCATTGAGGGTTTAATTCCTTCAGAATCTCATAAGTTACAGGATTACATCGCTTTTGATTGACCGGAAAAATAATTTTTTTACAATCACCTGAAATTCAGCTTATTAATTCCGTATCCTGAAAGCCCTCATCTTCCAGTATCCCATTTTAAAATAGACATATCCTGCAATGGCAGCTATTAGATTGGAAATGGGAAAGGACCACCAAATTCCTTCATATCCCAAAGAAGTGTTATAGGAAAGTACATACGCCAGCGGAAACCGGACAACCCACAGACTCATAATCGAAATGAGCATGGAGGCCTTGGTGAAACCCGCCCCGTTAAAAGTTCCGTTCATAACCTGTTGCACTCCCAGCAGCCCGAAGCTGGGAGCCATAATTTTTATAAATAAAGCTCCATCCCTAATAACATCCGGATCGTTTGGAATAAAAAAGGCTGTTAAAGGTTCAGCAACAATAAACAGGATAATACCTAAACCGGTAAGTCCAAAAA
>ERZ1284729.120-NODE-120-length-13878-cov-8.071258_pt1 | contig 13878 bp, 16 predicted proteins | sample MGYA00454602_ERZ1284729 | MGnify/ENA primary metagenome ERZ1284729 (study PRJEB36292, sample SAMEA5787381) | metagenome | biome: Arctic soil; feature: perennial spring outflow channel; material: sediment | place: Canada | collected 2017-07-08 | depth 0.05 m ... | reverse complement strand
AATCGTACAGAAGCACAGGCAGGTTCACTGGAAGAGACGGCATCAGCGATGGAAGAACTTACTTCCACCGTGAAGCAAAATGCAGATAATGCACGTCAGGCGAATCAACTGGCTGAAACGGCTTCTGAAGTGGCCGTAAAAGGCGGCGCAGTTGTATCAGAAGTAGTTGCCACCATGGGCGCGATTAATGAATCTGCTCGTAAGATTGCCGATATTATCGGGGTCATTGATGGAATTGCTTTCCAGACCAATATTCTGGCATTGAACGCAGCTGTAGAAGCGGCACGAGCAGGCGAACAAGGCCGTGGTTTTGCGGTAGTAGCCTCAGAAGTACGTAGCCTGGCACAGCGTAGCGCGGCAGCAGCCAAAGAAATCAAATCACTGATTGATGACTCAGTAGAAAAGATAGAAGTAGGTAACAAACAGGCAGGACAAGCAGGTACCACCATGACCGAAGTTGTCTCAAGCGTACAACGCGTAACCGACATCATGAGTGAAATAACTGCAGCCAGCCACGAGCAAAGTATAGGCATAGAAGAGATTAACCGTGCGATAACGCAAATGGACGAAGCAACGCAGCAAAATGCAGCTTTGGTAGAAGAAGCCGCTGCCGCAGCCAAATCCATGCAGGATCAGGCAGGGCACTTAGAGGAGTTGGTCTACAAATTTAAGTTAGCCAACACCGAACATCTGACCGAAAAGAAACGCAAATTACCTCCACCTAAACAGTTGCGACGTATTAGTTCTACTGTGCGCATTAGATAGCTATACCAGTTGATTGAAGACGCCCATTTCTGCGGTGCAATTGAGTTTAAGTAGTAAATAATATAAGAGGAGCAATATCATGCTGAAAAATATAACAATAAAATTGAGACTCATTTTTGTGATTGGCTTTCTCAGCCTGGCCTTAATGGTCGTGGGTTTTATGGGCGTGTACTCTTTAGGCTTGTCTAATAAAACCGTGCAAAACTTGTACGAGGACAAAGTCGTTAAATTAAGCGACTTGGATAAAACAGTACGCTTAATGAACCGTAATCAATTGGTATTGGCTCAATCTGTTGTAGGAAGAATGGCGACTTTCGCTGATGACGATAATAAAACTAATAAATATATTGATGAAATACAGGGAATAATTGAGGATATTAATAAATTGCAGAAAGGGCTACTGGCAAAACAGTGGTCTCCAAATGAGCAGGTTCTATTAGACAAGTTAGTCAAAGCACGCAAACGGTACGGTGGTGAAGCTGTTCAACCGGTAGTTGCGGCATTGAAAGGACATGACTATCAGCAGGCTACAGAGATACTGCAAGGCCCGCTGTTGGAGCGTTTCGCTGAGATGGCTGACAGTATTGATAATTTGATCAAGTCTCAACTCGAGGCATCAAAAGCTGCATATGATTCAGGGCAGTCTCAATATAAAGAGGTGCGCTTGCTGGTTATCTTGTTGACGCTGGCAGGTGTGGTGTTGGCGTCTATTATGGCATGGTGGCTGCTCAATTCGATTACACGCCCATTGGCAGAAGCGGTCAACGTTGCGCGGCGTGTAGCCGCGGGAGATCTAAGCCAGGAAATAATAGTGACATCGACTGATGAAACAGGCGTGCTGATGCAAGCGATGAAAGAAATGAACGATGGTTTGCTGGATATAGTAAGTCAGGTCAGAACAGGTACTGAGACGATTGCATTAGCTTCACAAGAGATTGCAGCTGGTAATCTAGATCTGTCTAATCGTACCGAATCTCAGGCAAATTCTTTATCGATGACAGCTGCAGCTACTGCAGAAATGACTGAAACCGTGAAGCAAAATACTGAGAGTGCACATCATGCACAAAAAGTTGCAGCTACAACTAGGGATATCGCTGAAGCTGGCGGTCAAACTATGGCAGAAGTAGTGAGTACCATGGCTGACATTAGTACAAGTTCGAAGAAAATCGTTGATATTATTAGTGTGATTGAAGGTATCGCGTTCCAGACAAATATTCTGGCTTTAAATGCAGCTGTTGAAGCAGCTCGCGCAGGCGAACAAGGGCGTGGATTCGCCGTGGTTGCAGGTGAAGTAAGAAGTTTGGCTCAGCGTAGTTCGGCGGCTGCCAAGGAAATTAAGACTCTAATTAATCATTCCGTCGCGAAAGTTAAAGATGGCTCAAGACTGGTAGAAGAGGCCGGCGACAATATGGATGAGATTCTGACCGTAGTTGGCTTGTTTACTGATCTGCTGGATTCAATCTATAACGCATCAACTCAGCAAAGCTCAGGTATAGCCAATATTAATCGATCAGTTTCCGAGATGGATGAAATGACGCAGCAAAATGCAGCACTGGTTGAAGAGGCTGCTGCCGCTGCACAAAGTATGCAAGATCAGGCAATGACGCTCGAGAGTGCTGTTAGCGTGTTTAAACTGGCAAAGCATGAACAGCGAGCTCAACAGTTTGAACCAAGGTCATATACGGAAGCACCTGAACCAGCTAAAGCAGAACCAAAAAAATCAACTGATATTGCCGGTGTCAGTGAAGAATGGGATGAGTTTTAGTCGAGTGTAAGGGACTGGTTAGCCTTGGTTGGTTTCAAAATTATCAGGGGTAATCGGTGTTGCCGTGTACCAAGACTTATCGGATGGTAAGAAAGCGAGAAAGCATGGCTGGTGCAGCTAAGGAAGCAGGGTCAACAAAGGAATTCACCTTTACTGCGCGTGATTTTTCACTTGTTCGAGAGATGATTTATCAGCGTGCTGGTATTTCATTGTCAGAAAATAAACAGGATATGGTCTACAGTCGCTTAGCTAGGAGATTGCGGGCTGTCGGGGTTGATTCATTTGCGGTATATCTTAATACATTAGAGCGTGACCCTAACAGCGATGAATGGGAGGCTTTTACTAATGCGTTGACCACGAATCTGACTTCTTTCTTTCGCGAGTCGCATCATTTTCCTATGTTGGCGAATTTTGTGAAATCACGAAAATCTGAAATTAATATCTGGTGTTCAGCAAGTTCAACAGGTGAGGAGCCGTATTCTATCGCGATGACAGTGTGTGAAGCATTTGGGACGCTCACGCCACCCGTGAAAATTATTGCGACAGATATTGATACTAATGTACTGGAAGCCGCTGAGAGCGGTGTGTATGGTTTGGATCGAATAGATAAAATGTCGAAAGAAAGGGTGCGGCGTTTCTTTATGCGAGGTAAAGGTAGCAACGAAGGGGCGGTACGCATCAAGAAGGAGTTGCGGGACTTGATTGCTTTTGAGCAGCTTAATTTACTTAGCTCGCAGTGGTCAGTCACAGGGCCATTTGATGTGGTTTTTTGTCGCAATGTGATGATCTATTTTGATAAACCTACTCAGGCAAAGATATTAAATCGTTTTGCACCTTTGATGAAACGTGATGGTTTGCTATTCGCGGGACATTCCGAGAACTTTTTGAACATCACTGACAGATTTAACCTGCTGAGTAAAACAGTATATGAGTTGAATCATCAATCAGCAAAATCACAAGGATGAGGGAGCAGGGATGAGCTGGGAGGCGGCGGAAGAACATTTTGCTAGTAATGTTTATTATGATGCAACATTTAAATGTGATGCGGCAAAACTATTGCCTGGTGAGTATTATTATACTGATAAAGAAATGTTGATCGTGACCGTGCTTGGGTCATGCGTTTCAGCGTGTATACGGGATCGAGTCAAAGGTATCGGTGGCATGAATCATTTTATGTTGCCGGATCCTGGTGGAGATGCGGATAGCCCAGTGTCACCATCGATGCGCTATGGTACTTATGCCATGGAAATACTGATTAACGATTTGTTAAAAGCAGGTGCTAAAAGAGAAAATCTGGAAGCCAAGGTTTTTGGTGGCGGAAATGTATTGAAAGGGTTTAACAGTATTAATGTGGGAGAGCGTAATGCTCAGTTTGTCCGTGACTTCTTGCGGGCTGAACGTATGCGAGTTGTTGCAGAGGATTTGAATGATGTTTATCCGCGGAAAGTATATTTCTTTCCGCGTACAGGTAAGGTGTTAGTACGTAAAATAAAAGAACTGCGTAATCCCACACTGGCAAAGCGCGAAGCCGAGTATGCAAGCCGTTTGAAGGTCAACACGGTTTGTGGTGAAATCGATTTGTTTTAAGCGCCATGAAATGATATGTTGCTTGAGTGGATTACAGGAATAGCATAATGAAAATAAAAGTCTTGATAGTTGATGATTCTGCATTGATACGTAGTGTTATGTCTGAAATCATATCAAACCAGCCCGATATGGAAGTCGTGGGCGTTGCACCGGATCCTATTGTTGCTCGCGAAATGATTAAAGCCACAAATCCTGATGTGCTTACACTGGATGTGGAAATGCCAAAAATGGATGGGCTGGACTTTCTTGAGAAGCTAATGCGTTTGCGTCCCATGCCTGTGGTTATGGTTTCTTCTTTGACGGAACGTGGATCAGAGATCACAATGCGCGCTTTGGAATTGGGCGCTGTGGATTTTGTGACTAAGCCTAAAATTTCCATTAAAAATGGCATGATGGAATATTCGGAGCTGATTAGTGACAAAATTCGTGCTGCAGCCAAGGCGCGCGTGTCCGCTCGTAAGATTAAGGCCGATAATCCTTCTGGGTTATTGCCTGCAATGGGTAATCCGTTATTAAGTAGTGAGAAATTGATCATGATAGGTGCTTCGACAGGTGGTACCGAAGCTATTAAAGAATTTCTGATACAAATGCCACCGGATTGTCCGGGAATCCTTATTACCCAGCACATGCCGGAAGGATTTACCAAGTCATTTGCAAACCGGTTGAACAGCTTGTGCAAGATAGCCGTTAAAGAATCAGAGGGGGGTGAACGCATATTGCCTGGACACGCATACCTTGCACCGGGACATTCCCATTTATTACTGTCGCGCAGTGGGGCTAATTATATGACACAATTAGATCAGGGTGAGCCGGTAAACCGACATCGCCCGTCTGTTGATGTACTATTCGACTCTGCGGCCAAATTTGCCGGTAAAAATGCGGTGGGCGTCATATTGACAGGTATGGGTAAAGATGGCGCACACGGCATGTTGGCAATGAAACATGCGGGTGCTCAAAATTTCGCGCAAGATGAAGCTACATGTGTCGTATTTGGCATGCCGCGTGAAGCAATAGCGATTGGTGCAGTTGATGAAGTAGCTGCAATCAAAGATTTGCCGGGTAAGGTGATGAATTATTTGGCGACGCAAGGTAGTCGCTCTTTACGCGTTTAGTTTGGAATTATTCTGTTTGCTTGATTTAATAGATTGTTGATGATGGGGTGATGTATGGCAGATGCAAATTTGAAGTTTTTAGTAGTAGACGATTTCTCAACAATGCGACGTATTGTTAGAAATTTGTTAAAAGAGCTTGGCTATTCTAATGTGGATGAAGCTGAGGATGGCGTAATTGGTTTAGCAAAGTTGCGCAGTGAGCATTTTGACTTCGTAGTGTCTGACTGGAATATGCCAAATATGGATGGATTGACCATGTTGCAAAACATTCGTGCAGATCCTAATTTAGCCAAGTTGCCAGTGTTGATGGTGACAGCTGAAGCTAAAAAAGAAAATATTATTGCGGCTGCTCAAGCAGGCGCAAATGGATATGTAGTTAAGCCATTCACAGCGGCAACCCTGGATGAAAAATTAACGAAAATATTCGAAAAATTAGGTATGTAAGGGGTGAGATGAATACCAATAATAAAACCGGGGAGGATGAATCTAAAGCAATACCTGATGAATTACTGTCCAGAGTTGGCCAGCTTACTCGATCATTGCATGATAGTTTATCGGGGCTTGGTTATGACCAGGCTATTCAAAACGCTGCGCAGGAAATCCCGGATGTACGGGAGCGGCTGAATTATGTCGTTAAAATGACAGATCAGGCGGCTCAACGTGTTTTGAATGCAATTGATTTGGCAACACCTGAACAGGATAAGATTGCATTGGCGGCTTCTACGTTAAGTAATGATTGGGAGGCGCTGTTAAAGCAAGATTTTGATGAAGCTGCATACAGGAAAATGGCAGCTTTGACTGTTCAGAATTTAAGAGAAACACGAGTTAGTACGGATGCTACAAAACAGCAGTTGATGGATATTATGATGGCTCAGGATTTTCAGGATTTGACGGGTCAGGTTATTCGAAGAGTAACTGATATTGCGCATAATCTGGAGAATCAGTTGGTGAAATTATTGCTTGAGTATGCGCCAGCTGAAATTAAGCGTGAGAAAGATACCGGTTTGATGAATGGCCCTCAAATCAATCCGGAAACAGCTGTGAATATAGTTTCAAATCAAGGCCAAGTTGATGATTTGTTAGATAGTTTGGGTTTCTGAATGTAATGATGGGGAAGTTATGAGTGATGTGCGTTTAGTAGTTCGCGAACCATTATTAGATACTCAGCAACAAGTAGTTGGCTATCAGTTTTCCTGGATGGAAAATCCAGCGGAAGTTTCTGATGCGCGTGAAGATACCCGTAAGCTTATTGAATTAATCATAGATACAAGTGATGAGGAAGAGTTGCTCTCATCCAAATATATACGATTTTTACGTGCCCCAGCGGCTTTGTTGCTGGAAGATGCCTTTTCAACCCTGCCTGCCAGAAATACCAGTTTAATTGTTACCGTTGACGAACTGGCAGATGAGGCGGTTTACGGCGCTGTAAAAGTCATGCGCAAGGCAGGGTATGGCATCCTGTTGCGTGGGGTCGATATGAAGGCATTAAACCCAAAACAGTTAATGCTTTCTACCGCGATTGAAATAAATTTCGACCCAGATAATTTTGCGGCGCAAGCTCGAATTTATGGTGTTTTGAAGAACTCACCTATACGTATGGTTGCGCGTAACGTGAGTAATTGGCAAGAATATGATGCATGTGGCACATTGGGTTTGCAATCATTTGCAGGGCAGTTTTATCTGACACCCAGGACGGCGATCCAAGATACTAAGAGTGGTTTGAATCCTTCGCAAGTGATGTTGCTGCAGCTGATGGAGTTAGTGCGCAATAATGCGGAAATAAGTCAGATAGAAGAGAAATTGAAGCATGACCCCGCGATTTCTTATAAATTATTACATTATATTAATTCCGCCGGGTTTGGCCTTGGGTTCGAAATCGAATCTATGCGCCATGCAATTCAGGTGCTAGGCTACAACCCATTATATCGCTGGTTATCTGTATTGCTGGCAAGTGCTAATCCGGCTACGGCGTCGCTCGTTTTAATGCAAACAGCGATTACGCGAGGACGCTTAACAGAGCTGCTAGGTAAGGCTTACTTATCCAAAACTGATTCAGAGAATTTGTTTATCACAGGCATGTTCTCATTGTTAGATCGTTTGCTGGGTGTGTCTATGGAGCAGGCTTTGGAACAAATTCAATTACCGGATTCAGTATTAGATGCGCTCATTTCACGTGAAGGTGTTTATGCACCATTTCTGGATATGGCTGAAGCATGTGAAAAATCCACAAGTGCGCCTATGATACAGTCGACCGATTTGAGTATTGAAGCCGATGTTGTTAATCAGGCGCATTTAAGGGCGCTCGCCTGGGCTCAACGCTTGGAAGCTTGAGCGCGCGCTATCTACGTCCTTCGTCGATGGTCAGTTGTGAAACTGTTGTTGTATAAAGTTAAAGCCTTGCTGTATGAATCCCTGAATTGGCGTTGCCAGATAAGGTAATGCAACTGCAAGCACTGCAAATCCTATCCCTAATGTAATAGGGAAACCTATACCAAACAAATTGAGCTGGGGTGCTGAGCGAGTCAGTATGCCCAGTGCGACGTTGGTGATGAGCAATGCCGCGACCATAGGCATTGCAAGTTGTACCCCAGCACTGAAAATAATCCCTCCCCAATTCGCTAGTTGTAGGAAAGCATGGCCATTAAGTGACATAGCGATGGGTAATGTTGAGAAGCTCTCGACTAAGGCCTCAATTAATATTAAATGGCCATTAATTGCCAGAAATATAAGTGTGGTTAATATTGTAAGAAACCTGCTAATGGCGACCGACTGGCCTTGCGTCTGAGGGTCGAAGAAGCTGGCGAAGCCTAAACCCATGGTCATGCCGGCTATAGTACCCGCCATATCAACCGCCATGAACACGATGCGCATAGCGAAGCCCATGGCCAAGCCTATGATCAGTTGTTGGGTCAGTATTAATATGCCCGCTAGAGATGCAGGGTTTACAACAGGGATGCTAGGTAAGATTGGCCCTACGATGATTGCTAAGATAACGCCTAAGCCTATTTTGCTGGTGATGGGGATGCTGTTGTGACTAAAAACAGGTGCAGCGCTAATTAACCCTAGTATGCGTGTTAAAGGCCAAAGAAAGCCACCAAGCCATGTGTAAATTGCTGCTTCGGTAACCGAGATCATTAGGCGTAGTTCTTCCTATCCGACCAGGTTAGGGATGTTAGTAAACACCTCACGCATATAATCGAGTAGGACAGACAATATCCACGGGCCAGCTATGATTAGCGTAATGAAAATGCCCACTAGTTTAGGAATAAACGACAATGTGGTTTCGTTGATTTGAGTAGCTGCCTGAAAAATACTGACGATCAGGCCGATTCCCAGTGCCACCAGCAACATCGGTGCAGCGACCAATAAGGTGATTTCTACTGCATGTCGACCTATAGACATTACACTTTCTGGTGTCATGATGTCTCCTCTGGCTTGTTAATAGAAACTCTGGGCGAGTGAGCCCATCAATAATTGCCAGCCATCAACTAACACAAACAACATGAGCTTAAAGGGTAGGGCAACAATGGATGGCGATACCATCATCATACCCATGGACATCAAGACACTGGCAACCACCATGTCAATGATGAGAAACGGGATGAAAATAGCAAAGCCTATCTGGAATGCTGTTTTAAGTTCGCTCGTAACAAAGGCGGGGATGAGTACGCGCAACGGCACATCCTCAGGACCCTGTAGAGCTGGTGTATTCGATATTTTGACGAATACAGCAAGATCGGCCTGACGGGTTTGTTTCAGCATAAATGTCTTTAAAGGCGCTGCGCCTTTGCTCAACGCGTCATTGAAGCTGATTTTATTCTCCGAGAATGGTTGATATGCATCAGCGTATATTTTGTCGAAGACTGGCCCCATGACGAAGAGTGTCAGAAATAACGCTAATCCTACCAATACCTGATTGGGCGGAGAGGATTGAGTGCCCAGTGCTTGTCGCAATAGCGAAAGAACGATGATGATGCGTGTAAAGCTCGTCATCATCAGTAACGCTGCGGGTAAAAAAGATAGCGAAGTAAGAAATAATAAGGTCTGAATGCTGATGGAATAAGTTTGCCCGCTTGCTGTAGGTGTGCTGGTAAAAGCAGGCAGCGCCGAGGGTTCAGCTATGGCGAGTAAAGGCAACATACCAAATGCCGCGCCTATGCCAATGAGGGAAAACCTGAGTCGTGATGATTTATGCATGACCTTTATCCATCTTTTGTTTGAGCCAGACGGAAAAGGCTTTGGACGGTTGGCTCTCAGGTATATCAGCGATTGTTTGCCGCGGCATCGTGGTCAGCGTGCTGATATGACCCGGCGCAACCCCGATGACAACCCATTGTTCACCTATCTCTAATAGTAGAACGCGTTCTCGTCCTCCGACATTGATACCACCAATCATTTTAATGGTTGAGCCAGTGGGCGTATTAATCGTTAAAAAGCGTTTTGCCATCCACGCTACACCGATAATCAGCGCAAGTATTGCCATCAGGCTCAACACTACTTGTAATAGTCCTAGAGTAGGCGATGTCGTGCTGCTGGTACTTGCTGCGTGCACACTCGTATATGGCAATAGTAGAAGCAGGAAAAAAAACGGCGAATGTCTCATTTATTTAACTTACGTATACGTTCTGCGGGGCTGATGATGTCTGTGACGCGAATGCCGAACTTATCATTGACAACCACTACCTCACCCTGTGCAATCAGAAAGCCATTGATGAGTATGTCCATGGGTTCGCCTGCCATGCCGGCCAACTCTACTACGGAGCCTTGGGCAAGTTGTAGCAGGTTCTTGATAGCAATCTTTGTGCGCCCCAGTTCAACAGTAAGTTGTACTGGGATATCCAGAATAAAATCAATATCATTATTCGTATTTGTAGGTATATTGTTTGTACCTGTGCTGGATAATTCCTTAAATATGGAAGCACCTTCGGTTGCTGCTGGCGCCTCGGTGGCTTCAGTAGCAGCCTGTTCCGCCATCGCGGCACCCCAATCGTCCATTGCTGAGTCGTCTTCAGGGGTTTCACTCATGATTGTTCTCCTTGTTTTATTTCTGGCGCAGTGTAGGAGAGTAGTTTCTCAACACGTAAAGCGTACTGCCCATTTAGTGTACCGTAACTACACTCCATGACGGGTACTTGGTCAACGGTCGCCTGAATAATTTCAGGGATGTTAAGTGGAATTACGTCACCCACTTGCATATTCAAGATGTTACCAAGTGTGGTGTTGGCTGAACCCATGTTCGCGACGATTTCCACTTCAGCTGACTGGATTTGCTGCGTCATCATCTTCGTCCATCGTTTATCTACATCCAACGTCTCGCCTTGCAAACTGCTGGTGAGAAGGTCACGTATAGGTTCGATCATGGAGTAGGGCATACAACAGTGAATCTCGCCGTTCGATGGCCCGATTTCAACTGTAAACGTGGTAGTAACAACTACCTCATTTGGTGTCGCTATATTTGCGAATTGGGTATTCATTTCCGAACGCAAGTATTCAAACTCGATAGGGTAAATGTGTGACCATGCCTTGGAATAGGTTTCAAAAAAGACACCTAATACCCGCTGGATAATACGTTGCTCGGTTTGTGTGAAATCACGACCTTCAACACGAGTATGAAAACGACCATCACCACCGAACAGATTATCAATAATCAGGAAGACCAGTGTTGGATCAAACACAATCAGCGCTGTGCCGCGTAAAGGTTTGATTTGTACAAGGTTAAGATTGGTTGGCACAACCAGATTTCGAATGAATTCGCTGTACTTGGTGACTTTTACCGGACCTACTGATATTTCGGCAGTGCGCCGCATAAACCCAAATAAACCAATGCGAAACAGTCGAGCAAAACGTTCGTTAATGATCTCAAGCGTAGGCATACGCCCGCGTACGATACGTTCTTGGGTGGCAAGATTGTACGGACGAACACCAGACGTGTCTTCCTGTACCTCAGCGTCGTCTTGCTCGCCGGTGACGCCCTTTAGTAGCGCGTCAACTTCGTCCTGAGATAAGAAATTCTCTGCCATGATAGTTTACTGAATGACAAGAGAGGTAAAGAAAACACTAGTGACTTTTTGCGATTCAGCTTTAGCCTCAAAGGGTTTATTAACTTCGTCCATGATATCTTTAGCCAGTTTTATTTTACCGCCCTCGGCTGCCAACTCAGATGCTTTTTTGCTAGACAGCAGGAGTAATATGCGACTACGTATCTGAGGCATACGCAATTTCATTTCTTCGGCTTCCTTTTCATCATGAACCTGCAATGTCAAAATCGTTTGCAAATATTTGTCCCCCTCAGCACCATCATCGGGTGCCAGATTTACGGTGAAGCTGTCCAATGCTACATATACGGGTGGTTTTGGCGGTTCGGCTTTTTCTTCATGATGCGCGCTGGGTTGTCTGGTCATAAACCAGGCCGCAGCACCACCGCCAGCTAGTATCACCACAACTGCACCGATGATGATAAATAACATTTTTTTGGATTTTCCAGCTGGAGCTGCCTCTTCTGCTGCTGGTTTTGCCGGTGCTTTAGACATTGTAACTTCCTCTAATTATTAAATTTCTGTGTGGCTACTATTGTAATTGTTATTACACAAAGGTGTTGACTAAACCTAACCCAGTTGTCGTTGTTCTAGCCATGTTCAGGTTATCAGCACTGATTTCTGTGGCTGCACTTGAGTGGCGAGGCGCATGAGAATCAGATTGCGAACCGCGTTGGTTGGATGTATCCGCGCTCACATTTGCCTGCCCGAGCTGAATGCCTGCTTCACTCATCATCTCTCTTAGTCTTGGTAAGGCCGCTTCGATTGCAAGCCGTGTATCTGGTTGAGCTGCGATAAAAGTTGCATTGGCCTGATCATTGGTGACGCTCAGAACAACTTGTAGTGGACCCAAATCTGGTGGGTTAAGTGAAATAGACGCAGTTTGTTGCGCGCCACTTGCCATCCATACTATACGTTGACTGAATGCCTGATCCCAGGCGGGTGTACCGACTCTAGGTAGTAGTTTGTCAGTAACTTGCCCCGTGATATTTTGAGCCATGTTTACAGCAGATGCTTGTATGGCAACAGGTATAGGTAATGCATCAGTTTGTACTGATGTAGTTTTAGATTTAGCTTCAATTTCCAGTAGTTTAATATTGGGCTCTTTGTTTGCAATGCCATTTTTATTGAGTAAGTCTGAAAATTTCGCATCGGGGCGTGCATTTGCTATGGGAACGTCTTTACCGTCTGCTAGTAATTTATCGGTTAAATCCGCAACAGTCTTTTTTGTACTGCGTGATGTACCAAGTGAATCAGTATCGGACATATGTTGTGCGGCAAGCGCATCCGCATCAGTTAATCCAGCTACTGGCGTGGCTGGTTGAGCCGGTTGTAGCTTACCCAGTAAGGCTAACATCTCAGCTGAAACTTGAGGTGCTGTATCGGCTGTCGCTTGTGCCTGTTCTACGGGTTGGTCTGGTTTTTCCTGTGCCTTGGTTGTGCTGACTTTATTCGAGTCGCCATCGGATTTTTTTAGATGCTGGTTTTGCGTCATTTCATGGGACAGGACTTGATTAAATGGCACGTCAGGCGTGCTTGTGCTTGCCGCTTTGTCGACATTCATTTGCTTCGGCATCTGGATGGGGGTTACTGACATTTTGAGTATCCTTATCTCGAGAAAGCGTATTTACTCGTGCCCAACTGAGTGCTTGTATGGGTTGATTGAACCCGCTGGTTTACGGCTAGCATATTCATCTGTTTCTTTTTGTTCGCGACGTACGGCTTGTTGTTGTGCCTGTTGCTGTGCGCTCTTTTCTAACGTACCAAAAGACATGCGTTTGCGTTCAGCGGCTTGCCATGCACTGCGTTCAGCATCAACATGTTTTATAGAATGTTTGATAATGCCACGTTGCCCATCAATCGCATCATCCAGTTTGTTTAAAAAAACTCTGAAATTCTGATAACCCTGCGTTGTTAGTCCTGTAGATAAGTCTTGCTGACAGCGATTTGCATAATCTTCCCGGTATTGCATCAATAAAGTTAATTTTTGTTCGTTTTCTTCATGCGCACGAATGGCTATGCCAAGTCGTTTGGCGTGTTCATCCACTTCTTTACTTGCTAACTCTACTAATGTTTGGATTGCAGATTGGTTTGCCATACCTTACCCCCTAAAGGAAGCTGTCAAACGAAATTATTTTCGGTCATTACAGCTTGATTGTAGCTGTGTTTTGCAAATTCAATTACTCGAATAGAGCGGTAAGTTGCCCTAAGCTCTCTTGAATGCCTGCTCGTTCAATTATATTCTGCTGTAGAAAATCATCAATTTTCTCGTGGCGTGCAATCGCATCATCGACTAAAGGATCAGTTCCGGCACTATAGGCACCGACGTTAATCAAGTCGCGATTACGTTGGTAACTTGAGTATAGTTGCTTGAGTCTTCGCGCATTTTGTTGATGTTCTGGGGTGGTGATGTTGTGCATAGCGCGACTGATAGACTGTTCAATATCGATCGCCGGGTAATGACCGCTTTCAGCCAGGCTGCGGTTAAGCACGATATGGCCGTCCAGAATTGCGCGGGCTGAGTCAGCTATAGGGTCTTGCTGATCATCGCCTTCTGTGAGTACGGTATAAAATGCCGTGATTGATCCGCTACCAACTTTACCGTTACCTGCTC
>ERZ1284729.119-NODE-119-length-13922-cov-16.941516_pt1 | contig 13922 bp, 4 predicted proteins | sample MGYA00454602_ERZ1284729 | MGnify/ENA primary metagenome ERZ1284729 (study PRJEB36292, sample SAMEA5787381) | metagenome | biome: Arctic soil; feature: perennial spring outflow channel; material: sediment | place: Canada | collected 2017-07-08 | depth 0.05 m ... | reverse complement strand
TGTCTCGCTGCTTCCCGGCCTTCGGAAATAGCCCAAACTATTAAAGATTGACCCCTATGCATATCACCGGCGGTAAAAATATTTGGAACGATTGTTTGGTAGCTCATATCTGCTTTGACATTGCTCCTGTCATCCAGTTCTAAACCTAATTCCTGAGCCAAAGATTTTTCCGGTCCGGTAAAACCAAGGGCCAGTAGAACAAGTTCGCAAGGCCATTCTTTTTCAGAGCCCGGAACTTCCTTAAGTTGGGGGCGTTGTCCAACCTCGCCTTTAACCCATTCAATAGTCACCGTTTTAAGTGCTTTAAGGTTACCTTGATCATCTTTTACGAACTCTTTGGTAGCTATGCTCCAATTTCTATGCACCCCTTCTTTGTGTGAAGATGTTGTTTTTAGGTTAAAAGGCCAAAAAGGCCAAGGATTTTCTATTGTTCTGCCGGAAGAAGGCATGGGCATAATTTCAAAGTTGGTGACCGATTTTGCTCCGTGCCTGTTTGAGGTCCCAACACAATCTGATCCTGTATCCCCACCCCCAATTACTATTACATTTTTGTTATTGGCAGATAATTCTTCCGAAAGTTCTTTAAGTCCGTCAACTACCTGGTTATTGTTTTTAAGGAAATCCATTGCCTGGATAATACCTTTCGCATCGGCACCTGGAATGGGCAAAGCCCTTTTTTCTGTAGCGCCGCCACAAAGTACAAGAGCATCAAATTCCTGCAGTTTTTCAATGGAGAAATTGACCCCGACATTTGTATTCGTTTTGAAAACAATACCTTCTTTTTCCATCACTTCCAATCGGCGATCTATGATGTGTTTTTCAAGTTTAAAATCGGGAATCCCATATCGAAGTAACCCTCCGGCTTTTTCGTCTCTTTCAAAAACTGTAACCTGATGCCCTGCGCGATTTAGCTGTTGGGCGGCAGCAAGTCCTGCCGGGCCGGAACCTATCACGGCAACGGTTTTCCCGGTACGGTGTTTCGGAGGTTCGGGTTTGATCCAACCTTCCTCAAAGCCTTTTTCAACAATATATTTTTCAATCATTTCAATAGCAACCGGAGGTTCTATAATTCCTAATACACAAGCCGATTCGCAGGGTGCAGGACACAATCTTCCGGTGAATTCCGGAAAATTATTAGTCGAATGAAGGATCTTCAATGCTTTCTTCCAGTCGTTTTTGTACACCGCATGATTAAAATCGGGAATTAAATTTCCCAATGGACAACCACTATGGCAAAATGGAATGCCACAATCCATGCAGCGTCCCCCTTGTTTCTTTAATTCCTCATTGGGCAGTTGTTTATAAAATTCTTTGTAATTTTTAACCCGTATTTTTACAGCTTCAGTTTCCTCTTGAGCTCTATCATATTCTAAAAATCCTCTTAACTTTCCCATGATTATGCTGTTTTGAGTTCTGTTTTATCCTGTATCATTTTTTCTTCTTTCAGTTTTTTTAAAGCCTTTTTATATTCTATTGGCATTACCTTTATAAACTTATCCGAGTTGTCCTTCCAATTATCAAGAATTTTCTTAGCGAGCTCACTTTCGGTATATTGATAATGTTTTTCAATGAGTTCCTTATATTCTTCCTGATCTTCTATGGAAGGATGTTCCAGTTTAATCAATTCCATATTGAAATTATTGAGATCCATATTGTTGTCAGGATTGTACAGATAAGCAATTCCCCCGCTCATACCTGCGGCAAAATTTCTGCCTATTTTTCCCAGGATTACAGCGACTCCACCTGTCATATATTCACATCCGTGGTCACCAATTCCCTCAATTACGGCTTTAGCCCCGGAGTTTCGAACACAAAACCGTTCACCGCCAATTCCGTTTATATAAGCTTCCCCGTTAATAGCACCGTATAAAGCTACATTTCCAATTATTATATTTTCGTGGGATTTGAAGGTTGCCAATTTGGGTACCCTTACGCTAAGTGTCGCGCCGGAGAGGCCTTTTCCAAAATAATCATTGGTGTTTCCTTCAACATTCAAGGTGAGCCCTTTAGTGGAAAAGGCTCCAAAACTTTGTCCAGCTGAACCTTTGAAATTCAAGCTTAATGTATTTTCCGGCAATCCTTTTTCCCCGTGAATCTTTGTAATTTCGTTACTAATAATAGCCCCGGTGGTTCTGTTCATATTATTGATAGGGAATTCCAGACTCATTTTTTCTTTCCTGTAAATGGCCGGATGTGCTTTTTTTAATATTTTAAAATCCAACACCTTTTCCAAGTAATGATCCTGTTTTTGGGTATTGTGAAGCGGTCTGTCTTTTTTAATTTTTGGCTTGTATAAAATCTTGGAAAGATCTATTCCCTGTGCTTTATAATGTTCAATCGCATTATTCATTTCGAGTTTTTGGCTTTGACCCACCATTTCATTTAAAGTCCTAAAGCCCAGATCGGCCATAATTTGTCTTAATTCCTGGGCTACGAAATACATGAAATTAATTACATCTTCCGGGGTACCCTTAAAATTCTTTCTCAATTCTGGATCCTGAGTTGCAATTCCAACCGGGCAGGTGTTAAGATGACAGGCACGCATCATAATGCAACCCGTTGCAACCAAGGGAGCAGTTGAAAAACCGAATTCTTCGGCACCCAATAGGCAAGCTACGGCTACATCGCGTCCTGTTTTTAACTGTCCGTCACATTCTACAATTATACGGCTCCTCAGGTTATTGAGAAGTAAAGTTTGTTGAACTTCGGCAAGCCCAAGTTCCCAGGGTAAACCTGCATGCTTTAAGGATGTTAATGGGGAAGCACCTGTTCCTCCATCATATCCGGAAATTAGCACTACATCGCCCTTTGCTTTTGCAACCCCTGCAGCAATAGTTCCTATGCCTACTTTTGAAACCAGTTTAACATTAATCCGTGCTTCCCTGTTGGCATTTTTTAAATCGTATATAAGCTGGGCCAGATCTTCAATAGAATATATATCATGGTGAGGGGGAGGTGAAATAAGACCGACATAAGGAGTCGAATTTCGTATTTTGGCAATATATGGTGATACCTTTGGTCCCGGAAGTTGACCTCCTTCTCCGGGTTTAGCTCCCTGCGCCATTTTGATCTGAATTTCGGTAGCGCTGCTCAAGTAATTTATGGAAACTCCAAATCTTCCTGAGGCAACCTGTTTAATTGCGCTATTTCTCCAATCTCCATCCATATCCTTATTAAATCGCTGTGGATCTTCCCCGCCTTCTCCTGAATTGCTTTTGGCATTCATCCGGTTCATTGCAATTGCAAGGGTTTCGTGAGCTTCCTTACTTATTGCTCCTAGTGACATCGCGCCAGTTTTAAAGCGTTTTACAATCTCTGTCCAGGGTTCAACTTCATCAATGGGAATTGGGTCAAGGTCCTTAAATTTGAACATTCCCCTTAATGTCATTAAATTTTCACTTTGTTCATTAACGATTTTTGAATATTCCTCATAACTTTTAGGATTGTTTTGCTTAACGGCCTGTTGAAGTTTGGCAATACTGGCAGGATTAAACATGTGTCTTTCGCTATTTCGTCTCCATCGGTAATCCCCGCCAATTTCCAAGTCTAGATCGGTGATGCTATCCGGTGGATTAAATGCTTTTTCGAAGCGCTTTTGTATTTCTTTCTCTATTTCATATAAACCGATCCCTTCAATTCGGGTTGGTGTATTGACAAAATATTTATCCACAAACTTTTTGTGAAGGCCAACAATTTCAAAAATCTGGGCTGCCCGATAGGAATTCAGGGTAGAAATTCCAATCTTATTCATAATTTTTAGGATACCTTTCCCTATGGCTTTATTGAAATTCTGAACAGCTTCTTCAGGATCTTCAACTTCAATTTCCTTATTCTTCACCAATTCTCTGATAATTTCATTCACCATATAGGGATTGATGGCACTTGCACCATACCCGAACAACAATGCAAAATGATGTGGTTCACGAGGTTCTGCAGATTCTATCACAATTCCGAAAGAAGACCTTCGATTGTGCTTTTTTGCCATGCGATGCACAAAGGAACAAGCCAGTAACGAAGGTATAGGCGTCAGTTTAGGATTTACATTTCGGTCTGACAGGATTATTAAATTACAACCATTGTCTACTGCTGTGCTAATTTCGTTGATGATCTCATCCAAACGGGTTTCTAATCCGTTCAGGCCCTTTTCGGCTTCATATAAAATAGAAATGGATTCCGATTTAAAACCGGGGTAGTTTATGTATTTTAATTTATCCAGATCATCGTTGGAAATCACAGGATTTTGTATCCGCAATTTTCTACATTGTTCCGGTATAATATCAAAAATATTAAGGTCTTCCCCAAGGGTTAAACTGATATCGGTAACAATTTCTTCTCTGATCCCGTCCAAAGGTGGATTCGTAACCTGTGCAAAGGATTGTTTGAAATAATTAAAAAGCAATTGTGGTCTTTCTGAAAGTACGGCTAAAGGGGTATCAGTACCCATAGAGCCAATAGCTTCCTTTCCCTGGGAGGCCATAGGGGTAATTATTGTATCGATATCTTCCTGGGTATAACCAAACAATTTTTGTCTGGTGATAAAATCGATTTTTTCCACCGGGGTTTTGTTACCTGTATAGGGAACTTCAGACAATTGAAGCAAATTCTGATTTAACCATTTTCTGTAAGGCAATTTGGAAACAATGCTCTGCTTTAATTCTTCATCCCCAATAATTCGACCTTCGTTCATATCTACGAGAAACATTTTTCCGGGTTCCAAACGGCCGTGAAGCGCTACATTTTCGGGCTTAATATCTATAACTCCGGTTTCTGAAGACATAATTACATAGCCATCTTTGGTAACAGTGTACCTTGAAGGACGCAGCCCATTTCTGTCCAAAAGTGCCCCAATATAATTTCCATCGGTAAAAGGAATTGAAGCAGGGCCATCCCAGGGTTCCATAATACAGGCATTATACTCGTAGAATGCTTTTTTCTCATCTGGCATGGAAGGATTTTTCTCCCAAGCTTCCGGTACCATCATCATCATGGCTTCAGGAAGGGATCTCCCGGTGTGAAGCAGTGATTCCAAAACCATATCCATAGAAGCCGAATCTGATTTTCCTTCACTTACTATTGGTAGAATTTCCTTAAAATATTCTCCAAAAATTTCACTTTTAAAAAGCTCTTCCCGGGCTCTCATTCGGCTTAAGTTTCCACGCAAAGTATTTATTTCACCATTATGGCACATATATCTAAAAGGTTGGGCCAACTCCCAGGATGGAAAGGTATTGGTTGAAAATCGCTGGTGTACTAATGCCAATTTTGTAACTACCTCCGGTTCATTTAAATCCAGGTAATACTTGTTAATATCCTGGGGCATTAGAAGCCCTTTGTAAATTATAGTCGTTGTTGACAAGCTTGGTAAATAGAAATAATCGGCTTCGGAAAAGCCGGACCTTTCAATTCTGTGCTCTGTTATTTTTCTTGCTGCAAATAGTTTCGCATTAAAAATTTCATCTGAAATGGCTTTTGTTTTCCCAATAAAGATCTGTTCATTAACGGGCTCAGATGAGGCTGCAACCTTTCCCAACCAGGAACTGTCTACCGGAACTTTCCTCCAGCCTAGAACTTCTAATCCTTGTTTTTTGATCTCTCCTTCAAAAATTTCTTTGCAAATTTTACGTTGGTTTGATGCTTTGGGCAGGAAAACCATTCCTACCGCATAAGATTTAAAATCGGGAAGTATAAATTCGCAAGCCTTTTTGAAAAAAGCGTGTGGAATTTCTATCAGGATCCCTGCGCCATCACCTGTTTTTCCATCGGCGCTCACCGCACCCCGATGCTCTAAACGAATTAGAATATCAATGGCTTTATGGATTATATCATTGGTACGTTTTCCTTTTAGATTACATATAAATCCTGCCCCACAATTATCATGCTCAAATTCCGGAGAATAGAGTCCCTGCTGTTTTATTTTCATGTCCTTTGTCCTTAAATTATTATCGCAAATATATCCAAATAGATGATAAAAAATTAGTAAATGGCATTAAAGAATAAAAAAAAGACAGTAAAATTATTTAAATACAAATAAATTGATAATTCAATATTTTGAGCACGTGTATGTTGATAATCTCATAATATGAAAGAAAGATTCTAGCATAGAAAACTAAAGTTTCCCCCAATAATTGAGTAATTTGACTTGCAGAAGGTTAAAATCTTTTTAGGAACGAATGTAAAGGCCAATTGCCCGCGATTTAAATCGCGGGCAATTGGAAATAAAAAAACAAATCTTTTAAATTTATTATCCCATCAAATGTATGGCGTTAAAATCTTTATTGATGACAATGCTGTTTTCTTTCAAATTAAATTGCAAAGATTCCAGGCTTACTTCTTCATTGTCCACCATTACTTTTTGAATTGCAAATGGCAAACCGTGAAAACGCAACTTCATGGTTTCATAAGATGCGGAATATTTCCCGTCCTTATGTTGGTGAATACTGACTTCCTGTAATTTTCCACTTAGTTTAAAGCTTCGCAAGCTGTATCGGCCTTTTTTGTAATCAAATCCGTCATGAGCATCTTCGTAAAGTTCAGAATTTTCCTTTCCGTGTTTATAATATACTTCCAGAACAAGTTCTTTTATTTCTAATTCATCTACGTATTGCTGAACGGGATATTTAGGAATAATTGAGCCTTCTTTAATATATAAAGGCATTTTGTGGAGTGGAGCATCTACCCATATTTCCTTTCCGCCTTCAACAATAACATCATCCCAGTAATTGAACCATTTCCCACGGGAAATATACATTCTTCTTCCCTGGGCATTTGGTTCCTGTATAGGACAAACCAGAATCTGATTTCCAAAAATAAATTCATCGGAACGATAGTGGGTTTGAACATCTTCCTGATCTACATAAACCAGGGGTTTTATAATTGGAATCCCATTTTCTACATATTGATAAAATGCAGTGTATAAATAAGGGATCAACTGGTATCTTAATTCTACGAACTTTTTGGTAATTTCCAGTACCTCTTCCCCAAAACACCAGGGTTCCTGATCTCCGTGATCACCCGAGGAGTGAGTTCTGCAAAAGGGATGAAAAACCCCTAACTGTATCCAGCGCGTATATAATTCGCCGGAAGGTTGTTCCGCAAAACCTCCAATATCGGTTCCTGAAAAACTCATCCCACTCATACATAATCTCTGGATTTGCATATTTGCCAAATACAAATGCTCCCAACTCGCTACATTATCACCCGTCCAGGTAGAAGTATATCGTTGTCCGCCGGCATAATTTGCCCGGGTAATGACAAAAGGCCTTTTGGGATAAATAAATTTCTTGACCCCTTCATAGGTGGCTTTGGCCATTTGCATCCCGTAAACATTATGGGCTTTACGGTGGCTGCAAGGATTTCCATCATAATTATGACGTACATCCATAGGGAAAGTTTTGCCCGGCACTTCCATTACCGCAGGTTCATTCATATCATTCCAGATTCCCTTGATACCAATTTCGCCGATGAGTTCTTGATAAAGATCGGCCCACCATTCCCGTACCTCTGGATTGGTAAAATCGGGAAAAAAGCATTCCCCGGGCCATACTTTTCCACGCATATATGGACCATCAGCTCTTGTACAAAAGAAATCCTTATCCAGAGCTTCCTTAAATACCGAATTTTCCAGATCTATTTTGATTCCCGGATCGATAATAGCTATCGTTTTAAAACCGTCGGTTTCCAGTTCCTGGACCATCCTTTTAGGATCGGGAAAATAATCCCTGTTCCAGGTAAAACATCTGAAACCCTCCATATAATCTATATCCAAATAAATGGCATCACAAGGAAATTTCAATTCGCGGAATTTTGATGTGATTTCCTTGACTTTGCTTTCAGGGAAATAACTCCACTTACTTTGATGATATCCCAGGGCCCACATTGGAGGAAGTTCAGGTTTTCCCGTTAAATCGGTATAAGAGGTGACTACATCTGAAATTTGAGGGCCATAAATAAAATAATAGTTCATTTCCCCGCCATCTGCCCAAAAACTAGTGATACCTCTTCTTTCTTTACAAAAGTCGAAATGAGTTTTGAAGGTATTGTCAAAGAAAATCCCGTAGGCGAGATTGTTGTGTAGTGCCACATAAAATGGTACGGCCTTATACAATTCATTTAGATCCTTTCCAAAAGCGTATTGATCAGTATTCCATAAATTAATTTCCTTACCCTTTAAATTAAAATTGGTAGGTGTATCTCCAAGTCCGAAGAAGTTTTCATTCTCTATCGAAGCTTTGCTCATTTTAACCAAATTTCCGCCAAACTCAAAACTTTCTTCCCAGTGAAAACCAAGTTCATCTTCTACAATTACACGGTCGTTCAAATCGTACATCCCAATTCTCAGATCGATCCGGGCGACTTTGCATTTTAATTTTTTGGTAATAATGATGATGTATTCAGGATCCTCTACTATTTCCAGTTTATTAAATCCAATGGATGGATTTTCATCTATGGCATAGGAAAAGTCGTTTTCAAAAATTCCTTCAGGTGCATAGCGAAAGCGAAATATGCTGTCTCTAAGTACAGTGATCTTCAATCTCACTCCATTTTTGGTAACAAAAGAAATTGTATCTCCGCTTAATTTAAAGGAAATTATCTCTGCAGGAAATAAATTCCCTTTATATTCTAGTTCAGTATTCGTAATCATAAAATGGATTTTAAAAGCGGCACAAAAAAAAGCTTTAAAACTGAGATATAGACAATTAGTTTATAAAATTTTAAAAACTACCACACTTAAAGGGGGAAGAACAAGCTTTGCAGAAAACTTCCGATGATGGGAAGGTTCCGGTTTTATTGAGATTGACTTAGCATTGCCAATTCCAGAACCAGAATACTTCTTATTGTCAGAATTAAATACTTCTACAAGTTTTCCTTTACGAGGCATCCCAATCTTATAATTTTCATGGGGAATAGGCGTAAAATTACAAACCACAATAAGTTCATCTTTAGGGTCAATTCCTTTTCGGATATAACTTATTATGGAGTTTTGGCTGTCATCATAGGCAATCCATTCAAAACCTTCGGCATTGAACTGTTTCTCATGCAATGCAGGTTGTTCTTTATATATTTTATTCAGATCCTTAATTACAGATTGAATTCCTTTGTGATATCCAAATTCAAGCAAATGCCAGTCAAGGCCCTCGTCAAAATTCCATTCAGAAGATTGCCCGAATTCACCACCCATAAACAGCAGTTTACTGCCGGGATGTGTGAACATATAGCCGTATAATAACCTCAAATTTGCAAAGCGTTGCCATTCGTCACCCGGCATTTTGCCCAAAATAGATTTCTTTCCATAAACCACCTCGTCATGACTTAACGGCAAAAGGAAATTTTCAGTGAAGGCATAGGTCATACTAAAGGTGATGTCGTTTTGATGATGCTTCCTGTAGATGGAGTCTTTTTGGAAATATTCCAGCGTGTCATGCATCCAGCCCATCATCCATTTCATGCCAAATCCAAGACCCCCCATATAAATTGGTTTTGAAACCATGGGAAATGAAGTCGATTCTTCAGCAATTGTTTGGACCCCCTCAAATTTCTTGTAGATCTCTGCGTTTAAATCTTTTATAAAACTTACCGCATCAAGGTTTTCCCTACCGCCAAATTCATTGGGTTCCCAATCCCCGTCTTCTCTGGAATAGTCCAGGTATAGCATGGACGCAACGGCATCTACGCGCAGGGCATCAATATGATACAGGTCCATCCAAAAGATCGCATTGCTAATTAAAAATGACCTCACTTCATTCCGGCCATAATTAAAAATCAAACTTTTCCAGTCGGGATGATATCCTTTTCTTTTATCAGGATGTTCATAAAGATGACTTCCGTCAAATAAACCTAATCCGTGCTTATCGTCCGGAAAATGCGAAGGCACCCAATCCAGGATTACGGCGATTCCCTCACGGTGAAAAGCCTCAATTAATTTCATGAAGTCCCCGGGTTCCCCAAAACGTGAGGTAGGGGCAAAATATCCGGTTATTTGGTATCCCCAGGAAGGATCATAGGGATATTCCATCACGGGCATGAGTTCTATGTGGGTAAAGCCCATTTCCTTCACGTAAGAAACCAATTCGTGAGATAGTTCCTCATAGGTTAACCATCTGTTTTCCTCAGATTTTTTTCTCCAGGAACTTAAATGAACTTCATAAATTGAAATAGGTTTGTCCAGTTGATTTTTTTCGATCCTGGCCTTTAACCAGTCGGCATCTTTCCATTCATGATCTAATTCCCATACTACTGATGCCGTTAATGGAGGATGTTCACACAGCTTGGCATAAGGATCGGCTTTCTGGGTTTTTATGTCGTTATTGTTAGAGAGAATTTGGTATTTGTATTTTGCACCTTTTTCAACCCCGGGAATAAAACCTTCCCAGATGCCACTGCCATCCCAACGTACAGCTAGCGCATGTTCCCCTTCAACCCAGTAATTAAAATCCCCGATCACAGAAACTGTCCTGGCCGATGGTGCCCAAACAGCAAAATAAGTTCCTTTGGTGCCGTTGACCTCAATTAAATGAGAACCCAGTTTTTCATATAACCTATAATGTTTTCCAGCTTTGAAGAGTGAAATGTCAAAATCTGAAAATAAAGAAAATAGTTGGACTTCGTTTTTCATAAGTATGTTATAAATTATTGGGTTATTAATTTTAGTGCCGTGTTTTAAATTAATAACTACAATGGTTGTAAACGAATTAAAAGAACAATTATTCACCTAATACAGGCCTAAAAAATGTTTCACAGCACTCCAAAGGTCTGTAATTTGAGGTTTAGCGGCTAATTTTTGGAGTTCATTATTCTTAAATAAAAGATGAATATAATGTTCAGTAACTTTAGAATTGAAATATGTTATTTATTTTTTTGATTATTCCCTGCTGCCAGTTCAGTGCATAATCTACCCATTCTTCAATATAAAACTAGGTTTCACCTTGTTTTAAAACATTGAAAGCTCCTGTCCATTCAACGTTATTCCCTGGATCCAATCTGATTTCAGTCCACTTTTTTTGACTCTTGTACTTATATATACCCCCGGGCTGAAGCACCTCGCGGCCACTGTAAATTACAGTCGCTTTAATATGTATAATTTCATATATAATGCGTTTCACGGGGAATAATCTCCTGTTTATTTGCGGACTTACATCTTCCATTATTAGCCTACTCTAATTGAACATATATTTGGTTAGGTTATATTTTAATTTTAAATAAAGTAAAAGCACGGGTAAGATACTAAAAATCAATTATCAATTATCAATTAACAAATGACAATAATATTTCTTCCATTTTTACTTATTTTTTGTTTTTCCTTCGTTGCACTCAGGAAAACAGGGAGAAGAATGATTTGTCTGCTCTTTACTAATTTTAAAGACTTTTCTCTGTATTTTATTCTCTTATTTTCACTCCCCATATCCCTTTTATCCACCTATTTTTCTGCTTGATAATTGTTTAATTAATTCCCAAAAATATTTTGTTAATTACTATAAATCAAACTGTTAAAATTGCCGATTGATCTAATTATTTTAGTTTATTTAGGAAAAACTTTACTAATTCATGAAGATATTTAAATAAAAAATTTCTATATTTAGAACCTTAAAAATTCAGGCACACATCTTTGATGTTTTTAACAATTCTAAATTTAGTGTTGAATTTTTCAAGTTGATTAAATTTAAATACTACTTTCCCCCGCTTTTTTTGATGGTTTATACCACTTGGTATAATTGCTTTTCTCAACCCTCCCCCCGGAGAATTGAGTGTTTCCCCCCTCTGTTTTGTATTTGTAATGATTAATTGATTAAAAAGTTATCCTTTTTTCGCAGCCCAAACCTACATACTTAATTCACTTGCGCGCGGCAATATTACTAACCTTTTAAATTAATTTATTATGAAATTCTTTACTTTGGGGAGTACAAGAACGAGTTCGAATAACACTTGTTATTCTGGAGCGGTTCCTAATCCCACAGCTTTAAAAACCAGGTATCGGTTCAAAATTGGATCTTTGTTGGTTTTGATGATTTTTGGACTGGCAATGCTTATGCCGTCTAATATGAATGCGCAAATTCTTCCTGGCTTTACGGATGGGGATGCTGTGAATGATGATAATAATTTGGATTGGGAAGATATTTGGGATGCTCAAGAAGCAAATGATTATTCATTATTACCAGCAGGTTCTATCACAACCGGAATTATTCTTGATGGTAAAGCTCCAGATATAATTTATACAGGGGGAGGTACCAAAGATTATTTACCTATAAATGATCCTGGAGATAATGCTTCCAAAAGCTGGCAATGGAAAACAGCAGATGGCAGTTCCAGTGACAAAAGCAATATTACTCATGCTGGCGCATTTGTAAATAATGGAATAATTTACTTTTTTGGTGATAGATTCTCTGCTGATGGATCTACAAATATTGGTTTTTGGTTATTTCAGGATGATGTTCGTCCAATAGAGGGGGGGCGTTTTTCCGGGGAACATACCAATGGCGATATATTGGTGGTAGCAGAAATTGTTCAAGGAGGCTCTGCCGGTCGAATTGAAGCATATGTATGGGATGACATAACTGGAACACTTACTGAAAGCAGCAAAAGCATGAGTCCTATTGATACAGATGATACAACCCTGGATGGCATTGTTAACTCAAGTTACACTCCTTCGCCCTGGCCACATACACCTAAAAATGAACCGCCTAACACTTTGCCGCCCATTACTTTTTTTGAAGGCTTTATTAATATCCAAAAACTTATCGAGGATGGTATACTTAGTTCGAGCGCAAACTGTTTCTCTAGTTTTATAATTGAAACCAGGTCTTCGTTTTCTCTAAGTTCAATTAATGAGGATTTCGTGAATGGTGACTTGAACGTTCAGCCCAGGGTTAGTGTTGCAGACATAACTAAATGTGAAGGAGATGACCTGGGAGTGTTAACAGCTGGGGCAGTTGGCGGACTTGGAACCTTACATTATGAATGGACTGTCCCAGTAACTGATCCTGTAACACCTAATCCAGGCGACGTCGCTAGTTTTAGTCCTACCGTATCTGGAACCTATAAAGTTGTAGTGACCGGACAAGGACTTGGAGGTCCAGGTACTTTCTGCTCAGGAGAGGATACGGCTATAGTAACAATCTATGACAATCCAGTACCGACTGCTACTAATTTAGCAGATTGTGAAATAGGAACTACAGGATCAGCAACCTTTAATTTGGCTGATGGACTTGTTAGTGCCGATGGCGGAACTGTTACTTATTATGGTTCTCAAGCAAATGCTGATGCAGCGACTAATGCTTTAACAGCAGCTAATTTTGCAGTAACTAAAGCTCAGTCTCCAAAAACTATTTGGATACGCAGTGACAATAGAAGTGATGACGATTTAGGCTGTTATGGATTAACCACATTTACGATAAATGTATATGACAATCCAGCACCGACTGCTACTAATTTAGCAGATTGCGAGATAGCACAAACAGGATCAGCCACCTTTAATTTGGCAGATGGGCTTGTTAGTGCCGATGGTGGAACTCCTACTTACTATGGTTCTCTGGCAGATGCAAATGCAGCCACTAATGCTTTAACCGCAGCTGGTTTTGCAGTTACAAAAGCTCAGTCTCCAAAAACGATTTGGATACGTAGTGACAATGGAAGTGATGGAAGTGAAGGTTGTTATGGATTAACCACATTTACGATAAATGTATATGACAATCCAGAGCCAACTTCAATCGATTTAGCAGATTGTGAGGTAGGAACTACAGGATCAGCAACCTTTAATTTGGCTGATGGACTTAACAGTGCCGATGGAGGAACTGCTACTTACTATGGTTCTCTGGCAGATGCAAATGCAGCCACTAATGCTTTAACCGCAGCTGGTTTTGCAGTTACAAAAGCTCAGTCTCCAAAAACGATTTGGATACGTAGTGACAATGGAAGTGATGGAAGTGAAG
>ERZ1284729.118-NODE-118-length-13928-cov-9.177972_pt1 | contig 13928 bp, 13 predicted proteins | sample MGYA00454602_ERZ1284729 | MGnify/ENA primary metagenome ERZ1284729 (study PRJEB36292, sample SAMEA5787381) | metagenome | biome: Arctic soil; feature: perennial spring outflow channel; material: sediment | place: Canada | collected 2017-07-08 | depth 0.05 m ... | reverse complement strand
CAAACATGGTGTCCATTTAATTTCCTCCGAAAAATTTATACACTTCGATTACAGGCAACGATTTTTAGTCATTCATCTAACAATAAGCAACAGTTGACCCTTCTCCTCTGGGGATAGCTTTGGTCATTCCGGCAGACTGTTTTCCTGCCGGTCTCTTGAGTCAGATATCAGGATGAGGGCAGGCTGGTCAGTCGGGTCATGAACATTCTTTCTGCAGATAAAATCTGATAATCCCTTATTAATAATTTATTGAGGAGAGATAATATCAAACCGGGGTGCGGCCAACATTCTGTTGATTTGCTCTTTCAGGTCAGCCTGGGCCGGATTCAGGCTATCCTGTTCCATCAGCAGGGTGTAGAGCCGTTCCTGTTCCAGTGGCTTGATATATTCTTCCGGTGTTCCATTCTTGAGCTGGATATGAGAGGCCCAGGGCACGAAATAGGTGGTGGCCGGATGGCCTTCATATTCGGAAATATCAATGTTGAGACCGGCTACATAGAGGAGATTCTTGCCGGCATATTCTGTGCCGCGGCGGATAGATTCGACGGTCCGGGCAAATTCCAGCTGGATATTGATCTTGGCTGCCCGCAGCGGCGGATTGCGCGAGGTGACAATGATCGGCATGAACTCAATAAGATTTCGTTCCAGCAGGATCGATTCGCCGGTCTCATGCAGATCTTCGCGGAAGGAAAAGAGGTCTTCAGTCAAAAAGGTACCGATGCTTTCGCCTTCCCCGCTTTTCCAGACATAACCGGTAGCATCAATGCGTTGGTGAAATTCTGCCGTCACCTCGTAAGTCTGGCTGGTGCTGATAGCGGAGAGCGGCATGATCGTACCGTTATCACTGACTTTGACTATATTCTCCAGATGGAGCACGAGGCCATCCTTGACGGGATGGGAGTCAAAATCAATAAAGGAGTTTTTTATGGTAATCAGGTAGCGGCCCTGATCATCGCGATGCAGGAAGATCCGGCCTTTGGCAAAATGATATTGCTCCAGATAAGGCGTAATAACATGGGTGATCTTGCCGCAGGAATCGGAGATGAAGGTCCCCGCCATTTTCGGCCGGGTACATTTGCCATAGGCTCCGGTCCGCGGGTCATAGCCGACATGACTGGCCTGCACAATTACTGAATCCTCTCCATGATGGGCATGAGGTCCATGGCGGTCAATAGCGACAATACCGCCGACCCGGCCATGATTAAAGGGAAAGGTGCCGAAATGTTTGGTCAGCAAGATAATTGGCCAACCCTGATTTTCATCGGAACAGAAGGCCCGGGAAGGCATGATCAGACCCTTACGAAAACCGAGGGTCATACAAAGGTTAGAAAGTTTAGGGGCAAACTCGGCATAAGGAATGGCGCAGCCATCTATTTTAGACGGTGCTAGTTTGCGAATGATACTTGGTTTTTGATATCTATGCGGCATGGTCTTATTTTTGGATTTTTTTATAAGATAAAATAGAACTTTATTATCAAGAACGAATCATCTCATTGGAACGCAAAGTTCAAACATTTTCTCTGAATTTTTGTTCGCATGTCTTAGCGCTATTACAGAGAAAGTCAAGGGGAAAATAGAAATATTTATTCTCAACTTATAAGAAGCGAGGAGATGGCTGCCGCAGCCGCTGCTGTTGAACAACTAGTTTAATGAGAGGCGGTAATAAAGATGGGCTTTGCGAAGAAAAGGGAAAAAGAAATTTTAACATTGCGGGCAAGGTAATGAGCTTTAGCGTAAGGACCCGATTTTAGTAGTTCCGACATAGTCCCGGCTGTCAAAGCCGGTCATGGCGGTCATCTTTCTGGTCAGCTCGCCGATATTTTTCAGGTTTCTGATAATGGTCTGCACATCTTCGGCCAGGGCTGCCGATTCGAGATCATCTTCCAGCAGTTGGGCCGTGCCGAGGGCGGCAAAGAGGGGCGAATTGATTTCATGGGCGACTGTGCCGGCCAGTTCCACTACGCCTTGCAGCTTGACCCGTTCCAGATGTTCCTGGGCCAGTTGCCGTTTAGCCGTGATATCACGGATAACCTCGATCACATACTCAACCTCGCCTGTCTCGCCGAACATGGGTGAGGCTGTCCGTTCAAGCCACAAGATATTACCATCTTTGCTCAGTTGCTGCTCCCGACTGGCGGTCTGACCCGTGGCCAGCACCTGCTCCACCGGGTAATCTTCGGCCTTATATTCCTGGTCCTGCCACAGGTCGCGATAGTCGGCGCCCAACAGGTCGTTTTCTTCTTTACCCATGGCTGTCAGAAAAACTTTATTGGCCAGGACCAGGTGGAGGTTACGATCCATGACCAGCAGTTGCGGCCGGATGCAGTTCAGGATATTGGTGGTAAAACGTTCGCTTTCTTCCACCTGATTAATCAGCAGGGTGATCTGCTGATAGTTGCGGGCGTTCTGGATGGCTGTCCCGCCGATCTCGGCCACGGTTGCAGCAAAGTTGACCTCGCTGCTGGTAAAGCAATGGTGAGTAGACGAGAGGATGCGGATAATGCCGATAACTTCGCCTTTGACCTTGAGCGGTACCGCCAGCAGCGATTTGATGCCCTCCTTGGCCATTTTATCTTGATACTGGACCCGTTCATCGCGGCTCACATCATAAATGGAGACTGGGGCGCCGGTGAGGGCCAAGGCGATATTCTGTTCCTGGCCGATCTCGCCCCGCTGCAGATATTCGGCAGAAATGCCATAAGAGGCCGCCAGTTCGAGCTGGTTGGTCTCTGGCCGCAGCAGCCGAATGGTACAGGCTTGACAGCCCATGCTGCTGGGCAGCCTTTTGACTATGGTAGTTAATACCGTATCAAGATCCAAGGTGGAATTAACAAGGGTGGAGATATCCTGGACCTCTTGCATGAAGTCAATCTGGTTTTCCATCTCGGTGAACATTCGGCCATTGGCGATGGCAATGCCCACCTGTTCCGCCAGGGCCATGGCAAAAGAGATCTCGTCCGGGGTGAATATCCGGTTACGTCTGGTCAGCAGGCGCAGGATGCCGATCACCGAATCCTGGAAAAGGATGGGCAGCGTGAGAACGCTCTTGATGCCCTCCTGACTGATCAGGTGCTGATCATTGAAATGGCTGTTCTGATCACCATAAGTTTTGGCCACCGGGTAGCCTGAATTGATTGCGGCCATGGTCTCGTCACTATCAATCTGAGTACGAGAAAGATATTCCAACGACAGGCCATGGGCGGCACCCATGACAAAGGTATTGGTGGAGGGATCTAGCAGGCGGATGGTGGCCGCATCAATATCAAGCAGACCGGGCAGCTCACGAACGATGGTATCCATCACCTGCTGGTGATCGAGCACCATGCTGATCAACTTGGTCACTTTCTGCAGGACCTGCAGATATTTAAATTCATTGACTGGTTGCACGATAAGTGGTGTCTCTGTTCCGGTAAACCCGGCAATTAGGCAGCGAAGCCCCTACTCGGGCTGAGGGCCATAGAATATTGTTCCGTTTTTATAAAAAAGCCTAAAAGCCGATCAGTGATCGGGCAGCCCAGTTCAGAAGCGTACCCGGAAAGATGCCGATACCGATCACCCCGATGGCCGAGATAGCCAATGCCGCGGTAACGCCGGGGGAGTAGTGGGTGACAAATTGTTGCTGCGCTTTTTCCATATACATATAGCGAATCAGGCGTAAGTAAAAATAAGCGGAGATAGCGCTGAACATAACAGCCCAAATAACCGTCCAGGTATAGCCGGCCGCAAGAGCGGCCTTCAACAGGTAAAACTTGCCGATAAAACCGGCGGTCGGCGGAATGCCGGTCAGGGAGAAGAGAAAAATCAGCATCAGCAGAGCGGCCCCTGGATTAGATTTAGCCAAACCTTTATAGTCAGCAAGTGACTCACGCCGGTTGCCTTTGGAACAGAGAAGAATGACAATAGCAAAGGCACCCATATTCATGAAGGCATAAATGTAGAGATAGCTCATGGTGGCGGAGTAGCCTTCACTGGTTCCGGTCAGCAGACCAAGCAGGGCGTAACCGACGTGCGCGATGGATGAATAGGCCAGCATTCGTTTAACATTTTGTTGAGAGATGGCAATGATGTTGCCGACCGCCATGGACAGCAGGGCGATTATCGCAATAATCGGACCCCATTGCTCCTGGGATTCGGGAAAGGCCATGATGAGAAAACGACCTAACACGGCAAAACCGGCTGCTTTTGGGGCAACGGACATAAACGAGGTAATAGTGGTGGGCGCTCCGTGATAAATATCCGGGGTCCAGAAATGAAATGGCGCCGCCCCCACTTTAAAACAAAAACCACTGAGCACCAGGGCAAACCCGGTCAGCAGGGCCGGATTGGTCAGAATATCGGCCTCAAGGCAGTATTGGGCAATACCGGCCAGGTCGGTGGTGCCGGTCATGCCGTAGAGCAAAGAGATGCCAAACAGTAAGAGAGCGGAAGAAAAGGCGCCCATAAGAAAATATTTTAAGGAGGCCTCATTGGCGCGCCAGTCATTTTTTAGCAGGCCGACCAGGCAGTAGATCGTCAGGGCCATGAGTTCCAGACCCAGATAAACAACGATGAGATCGCCGGCTGAGATCATGGTCATCATACCGACCATCGAGAAGAGCATCAGACTGTAATATTCACCCTGACTGATTTTTTCGATCTTCAGGTATTGCCCGGATAAGAGCGTGGTCATGAGCAGACCGAACAGACAGATGATCTTAAAGAAGATCGCATAGGAGTCAACAATAAACATAGTGCCGAAAGTAACGGCCGGTGTCTGCTTGAAGAGCATGACAATCAGGCCAATCGCAGTCAGCACGACGAGCTGGGAAAGCAGTTCTTTTTTTCGAGGAAAGAGAAGATCGACCATCATGAGAATGATGGCCATGCAGACCAGCAGTATCTCCGGCATGATCGGGCCAAGTGCGGGCAAGGTAAACGGTATATTCATGGAGAATCCTTCTATGTTACTTTAAAATATCCCTGACAATCTCTGGCTGATTAATCTTCCTTGTACTAATGACTGAGCGGCAAGGCGGTGGCCGCGTCGAGCCCGAACTGCACACCATTGGCTATGCCTGCCGGGTTCCCGGTCACCTGTTCGAGCAGATGGGCCACAGAAACATGCATATAACTCAACATATGATTGGGAAACAGGCCAATCCAGAAAATGAGGATGACCAAGGGCAGGAAGGTGATTATTTCTCGTCGGTCCAGTCTTCTGATATTGTCCCATCTGGGATTAACGGGGTTGAAGAAGATACGCTGGTAGAGCCACAGCATATACCAGGCACCGATGATCAAGCCACTGGCGGCAATGAGGGCCACCCACGGTCTGGTCATAAAGCTGCCCAGCAGTATGAGAAATTCGCCAATAAAGCCATTGGTTCCCGGCAGTCCGATGGAAGCCAGGGTAAACAGCAGGAAGAAGGAGGACAAGACCGGCATTCTGGTAGCCAGGCCGCCATAATCGCTGATAAGTCGGGTGTGGGTCCGTTCGTAGACCATCCCAATGGCCAGAAAGAGAGCGCCGGTGATCACCCCATGATTGATCATCTGCAGGATGCCGCCTTCCACGGACTGGGTATTAAGGGAAAATATTCCCAGGGTGACAAAACCCATATGACTGACCGAGCTGTAGGCAATAAGCCTCTTGAGATCAGTCTGGGCCAGACAGATAAGCCCACCGTAGACTATGGCGATCAGCGACAGGATAATCATCGGCATTATCATGGCAGCGGTAGCCTCGGGCAGGATAGGTAGGGAGAAACGCAGGAAACCATAGGCCCCCATCTTAATGAGGATGGCAGCCAGCACCACCGAGCCTGCAGCAGGCGCTTCAGTATGAGCATCAGGCAGCCAGGTATGAACCGGCCACATCGGCACTTTGACGGCAAAAGCGGCAAAAAATCCCCAGAACAGCATCAGCTGGAGCTTGAGAGGATAACTCTGTTCGGCCAGAGCCAGAATATCAAAGGTATTACCGCCCTGCATATAAAGGGTGATGATACCGACCAGCATCAAGAGACTGCCGACCAGGGTGTAGAGAAAAAATTTGGTGGCGGCATAGATGCGGTTGGGTCCACCCCAGATACCGATCAGCAGGAACATGGGGATGAGCATGGCCTCCCAGAAGATATAAAAGAGGAAGAAATCAAGGGCACAGAAGACCCCGATCATTGCTCCCTCCAGGAGCAGCAGGCAGACGAAAAACTCTTTAATCTTGATCTGGATGGAATGCCAGGAGACCAGGACACAGAGAATGGTAATCAGGGTCGACAGCAGGACAAATAGAATAGAAATACCGTCGAGACCTAAGTAATACTCGATGTTAAACAGACTGATCCAGCTATGCCTTTCCACAAATTGCATATGATGGGTGGTTTTATCGAAAGCAAACCACAGGGGCAGCGTCAAGACAAACTCAACCAGACTGATAACAAGGGCCATTACCTTGATTTTTTTTCCGTTTTCTTTACCGGTTCCCAACAGGATAACTGCACCCAGAACAGGAAAGAAGATCAATAGACTGAGAATGGGCAATGACATATTCTAGGACCTCGCATATATCAAGAAAATAATGAACACAATGCCACCACCCATATAGGCGAGGTAGTGCGATACCAGTCCGTTCTGAACTTTTCTAATGGTGCCGCTGAGTTGGCCGATCAGTTTGGGAATGCCATTGACAATAGTGTCGATCAAGCCGATATCGAAAAAATTTAAGATAAAATGGCGGCTGAAGCTGTTCATTGGCTTGACTATTAAAAAACCATAGATTTCATCTACATAATATTTATGTAGAGAGAGCCTGTAGAGTAGCGGGAATCGGTCCTGCATTTTTTGCGGCAGGCCAGGGTTGTTAATATACATCTGCCAGGCCAGGAAAATGCCCAGAGCGCCCGCACCGACCGAGATAATCATCAGGATAATTTCAGTAAAATGGGAGGGATGGACCTGGGGATGACCGAGTACCGGTTCCAGGAAATGGCTCCAGTTGGCATTGCCGCCCAGTACGGCAGGAACGCCAAAGGCCCCGGCCCCAACCGCCCCGATCGCCAGTAGTATCAGCGGTATCGTTATAGTCTTCGGTGACTCTTTCAGGTGATGCTGCTGTTCGGCGGTCCCCCGGAATTGGCCATGGAAGATAAGAAAAAAGAGACGGAAAGAATAGAAGGCGGTCAGACCGGCCACAATAGTACCGATGAACCAGGCAAATTTACCGGCCCCTACTGGAGATACAAAGGCCATGGCCAGTATTTCATCCTTGGAGAAGAATCCGGCAAAGCCGGGCACCCCCGAAATGGACAGGGAGGCCAGCAGAAAGGTCCAGTAGGTGATGGGCATATATTTTTTTAACCCACCCATATATTTGACATCCTGTTCATGGTGCATGCCCAGGATAATGGAACCACAGCCTAGAAAGAGCAGGGCCTTGAAATAGGCATGCGTGAAGAGATGAAATACACCGGCACTGTATGCCCCCACCCCACAGGCAATGAACATATAGGCCAGCTGGGAAATAGTGGAATAAGCCACCACTCGTTTGATATCTGTCTGGGTCAGGGCAATGGTAGCAGCAAAAAGACAGGTAATACTGCCGACGATCGTGATCACATTCAACGCGGTCATCGACAGCGCAAAAATAGGGTTGCAGCGGGCCACCAGGAAGACACCGGCGGTGACCATGGTGGCCGCATGGATCAAGGCACTGACAGGGGTCGGCCCTTCCATGGCATCAGGCAGCCAGACATGCAGAGGCAGCTGGGCTGATTTGCCAATGGCCCCACCGAAAAGGAGCAGGGTAATGGCGGTTGGCAGGTTGAATGTAACGCCCAGCATGGTGAAGGTCTGAGTCGCTATCTGGGCGACATTGGCAAACACCGGCTCATAGTGGAGGGTGCCAAAGGAGGCATAAATAAGAAAAAGACCGAGGATAAACCCGAAATCACCAAAGCGGTTGACGATAAAGGCCTTCTTGCCGGCATCGGCGGCGGCCACCTTATTATAGTAGAAACCGATCAACAGATAGGAGGAGAGGCCTACTGCCTCCCAGCCGAAAAAGAGCTGCAGGAAATTGTTGCCCAGCACCAGCATCAACATGGAGAAAGTAAACAGGCTCAGGTATGAGAAGAAGCGGTAATAGCCGGCTTCCTCCTTCATATAGCTTACAGAATAAATATGGACCAAGGCACTGACGGAAGTCACGACAATGAGCATGACCGAGGTCAGCTCGTCGAGCAGAAAACCGACCGAGACGGTCATTGCGCCTGAAGAGATCCAGGTATACAGATCGGTATTGACCCGATAACCGTTCTTGACCTGGAAAAAAGCATAGATGGCACAGCTGAAGGAGATCAGCACCGTAATAATCGGTAACCAATGACTGTGGACCCCCAGTCGTTTGCCCACCAGAAAGGTGACAACAAATGAGAAGAGCGGTAAAAAAGGAATAAGAAGTAAGTAAGTTGGCATAACTATCCCTTGAGCTCGTTGATATGATCAACATAAACTGTTTTTTTATTGCGAAAGAGCACGATAACCAGACCCAGGCCGATAGCCGCTTCAGCCGCCGCTACGGTAATGATAAACAAGGTAAAGCTCTGGCCGCGCAGACTGTCAAGATAGTGACTCATGGCGACCAGATTGAGGTTGACAGCATTGAGCATTAACTCAATGGATAAAAACATGATAATGATATTGCGCCTGACCAGAAAGCCATAAATGCCAATGGAGAAAAGGATGGTCGCTAAGACCATATACCATGATAAAGGAATCATTTTTGCACCTCGGGTGTAGCGGTCGCGGTGCTGTCCCGTACATCATCTGCTGTGTCATCTTTATCATTGCGGGCCAGGACCAGACCGCCGACCACCGCAATAAGCAGAATCAGGCCGGCCAGTTCAAAGGGCAGGATAAAGGTTGAATATAATTCCAGGCCTAAGGCCTTGGTATGGGTGAGTTGTTCTATCCTGGCGACCGGATAGTTGCCTTTGGCCCCCAGTTTAAAATAGGGAATAATGGCCAGCAGGGACAATCCCAAGATGATGCTGACCACTGTTGATAAACGATGATGGGCCACGAAGCGCTGACTCTTGATTTCCTGGCGTAAGTTAACCAGAAAAAGGACGAAAAGATAAAGGATCAGGATGCCCCCTGCATAGACAATAATCTGGATGGCGGCCAGAAATTCGGCATTTAAAAGAAGGTAGAGTCCGGCTATATGGAAGAAGAGGACCAGTACCGACAGGACGCTATAGACCGGATTATGAAAACGGACGGCCAGAAGAGCGGTGCTGATGATGACAAGCGCGCAGTATAGAAAGATGAGCTGGCTAAGCATGAGCTGCCTCCGTATCGGTAATAGGTTTACTTGCCGGCGGCTGCCGCACCTTGGTGCCGACAAATTGGCCTTCAATGGTCCAGTCAGCCGGGACATCTCTTCTCATGGCAGCCGGCAGCCTGGATTCCATGGTTCCTCGAGGCCGCCAGAAAGGGTTGACGTAGGTGTCGTCATAACCTGTCTGCTCCAGGAAACGATCCCAGTTGGCAAGCAGTATCTCCTGGTCAAAGTAGATGGCCTCGCGGTCGTAGGAGGCATATTCAAAAACCTCGGTCATAGTGATGGCGCCAACCGGGCAGACTTCGACACAATAACCGCAGAAGACACAACGCAGGACATCAATGGCATACTGATCGATCAGGCGTTGGCCGCTGTCTCCCGGGTGGGTTGTTATATGAATACACCGGGAGGGACAGACCGTGGCACACCGCATGCAGCCGATACATTTGGCAGCATTGGTCAGGGGATCACGGACCAGGGCATGCTGCCCTCGAAAGCCCGCATACATGGGAGGCTTTTCGTCAGGATACTGCCGGGTTATGGGCCGCGAAAAGAGCTTGCGCAGAGTCAAGGCCAATCCTTGCAGGATTTCAACCTGCAGGATGGTTTGCAGCAGATTTCTTTTGGCTTTATATTGAACTTTCATAGTTGTAGTTCCATCAATCAATGCACCAGAGCCTTAAATAAGCCGGTTAGAAAGATATTGAGCAAGGCTAGAGGTATGAGCAGCTTCCAGCCAATCGCCATGAGTTGGTCATAGCGGTATCTCGGCAGGGTGGCCCGGATCCAGATAAAAACAAACAGGAAGCCGTAAACCTTGAGGATAAACCAGAAGGGCGGAAAAAACGGAATGACGAATGGGCCATTCCAGCCGCCTAAAAAACAGACGGTGCCGATCGATGCCAGTATCATCATGCCGATATATTCAGCCATGAAAAACATGGCGTAGCGCATGCCGGAGTATTCAGTGATATAGCCTGAAACCAGCTCTGTCTCCGCTTCCGGTAAATCAAAAGGGACGCGGTTGGTTTCGGCCAGCATGGCAATAAAAAAAACAAAAAAACCGATTATCTGCGGAAATAGATAAATAGAGAAAATAGAAGTGCCCTGGGCCGCCACGATTTCACTCAGGTTCAGCGAGCCAGACAACATCATGACTCCGACGAGACTCAAGCCCATCGGAATTTCATAGCTGATTACCTGGGCCATGGAGCGCATGCCGCCCAGAAAGGTATATTTAGAATTGGAGGCCCAACCAGCCAGAATAATTCCGTAACTGGCAAGCGAGCTCATGGCGAAAATAAAGAGCAGACCGATGTTGATGTCAGCCAGCACCCAGCCTTCAGCAAATGGCAGGACCGCCAGAGCGGCGAGCATGGTCACCAGACAGATAATGGGGGCCGCCAGAAAGAGCGGTTTATCGGCCTGCTGCGGAATGATATCCTCTTTAAAAAAACTTTTTATTCCATCGGCGATAGGCTGCAGCAGGCCATGCCAGCCAACCCGCATCGGTCCCATTCTAACTTGCATATGACCGATAATCTTTCGTTCAAAATAAGTAAGATAAGCTACATGCAGCAGTACAATAGCCATGAGCATGGCGATTTGGAGGAGTAATATTAAAATATGCATAATTTCACCAGCACCAAGACAGTGTCCATGAGTCTAATTCAAGGTCACCATTACTAGAAGATGATTGTAAGTAAGTTAAGTTACGGTATTTTGAAAACAGATTATCTGTCACATTCTCCCAGGACCACATCAAGCGTGCCGATAATGGCAATCAGATCAGCGATCATCACCCCTTGGCCGATGGTCGCCAGGGCGCCGATATGGAGAAAAGAAGGAGAACGGATATGCATGCGATAGGGCCGGCCCATGCCGTCACTGATAAAATAGAAGCCGAGCTCGCCTTTTGGAACTTCGGTGGCGACATAGACATCACCTTCCATATAGAGATCGCGGTTGTCGATTAACTTGATCAAAGCGTTACCGGCCACAGCATCAAATTCTATTTTGCGGCCGGGTTTGGCCGGCATTATCAGATCCGGCGCATCTTTGCCGAGGATGGGGCCGGGTGGCATTCTTTCAATACATTGTCTGAGGATATTATTGGATTGCCTGAATTCTTCCATACGACAGCGATATCTGGCGTAGGTATCGCCGGTCTCACCGATAGGGACTTCAAAGTCCATCTGATCATAGGCGGCATAAGGTATATGTTGTCGAATATCATAATCGACTCCGGAACCGCGCAGCGAAGGTCCGGTCAGACAGAGATCAACTGCTTTGTCAGCTGAAATCGGGCCGATACCAATGGTCCGCTTGAGCCAGATGCGATTGGTGTCGATCAAGGTTTCATACTCGGCAATATGGCCAGGAAACTCATCAACGAAGCGTTGCAGCTTCAGCATGATGGAATGGGTGATATCCTGTCTGACACCGCCAAGGCGAGTATAAGTATTGGTCAACCTGGACCCGCAAAGCTCGGCAAAAAGTTCGAGCAGGACTTCCCTCTCGCGGAAACAATAAAGAAAAACGGTCATGGCCCCGATATCGAGGGCATGGGTGGCCAGCCACAGGAGGTGACTGCTGATCCGTGCCATCTCACAGACCATGACCCGAATGAATTGGGCCCGGGGAGGCACGTCGATGGCCAGCAATTTTTCCACGGCTACGCAGTAGCCGACATTATTGGCCATGGCCGCGATATAGTCGAGCCGGTCGGTAAGGACTATATTCTGGGCATAGGTTCGATGTTCGGCCAGCTTTTCAAAACCCCGGTGCAGATAACCGACCTGGGGGTCGCATTTGTCAATGGTCTCGCCATCAAGCTCAAGATCGACCCGCAAGACCCCATGGGTGGCTGGATGCTGGGGGCCCATTTTCAGCCGGTATTTGTCATCAGCACCATCAGCAACCTGTACATCAAGTGTTGTCGTCTTGGTCATTACATGCCGTTCCTTTTACATTTGGAAATAGAAGCAAAACCCTAAAATTCAAATTGTTTCAACTGAGCTGCTTTTTCCTTCAATTGCTCAAATCCGCTCCACTCTTGATCACCCTTCAGGGCGTAATCTTTACGCAGAGGATGGCCCTGCCAGTCGTCAGGAGTCAATATCCTTTTGAGGTTGGGATGATTGTTAAAGACAATGCCGAACAGATCATAGGTCTCCCGTTCCAGCCAGTTCGCCCCGGTCCAGAGCCCACAGATGGAATCAATCGTGGGATCCGTCTCCGGTACCTGTGCCTTTAATCGCAGGAGAGTGCGCTTCTCAACGGAGTAGAGCTGATAGATCACTTCAAAGCGCTCGACAAAATGAGCTGTTCGGTGCAGATTGTCGACGCCGCAAAGACAGTTAAGATGATTCATTTGATGTTCAGTTTTGAGAAATTGTATCATTTCAACGATAGGAGTGCGGGCCACCGAGGTGGTCACCTGCCCCCTATGTTCAATTATTCCCAAGATGGAATCCGGAAATTTTTCCTGCAGCCGTGCTGCTATGCGAATTGGCTCCATCGCCCTTGCTCCTGCATAATTTTTTCCTGCAATTTCATTATCCCTTCCAGTAAAGCTTCAGGTCTGGGCGGACATCCGGGAATATAAACGTCAACTGGTAAAAATTCATCTGCCCCCTGGACCACAGCATAAGTATCGAAGAGTCCACCGGTACAGGCGCAGGACCCCATGGCAATTACATACCGGGGTTCAGGCATTTGATCGTATACCCGTCGGACGATAGGAGCCATTTTTTTGGTAATGGTGCCGGCCAGGATTAAACAGTCAGCCTGCCGCGGGCTGGCCCTGAAAATGATGCCGAAGCGATCAAGATCATTGGTTGAAGCCCCTGCCACCATCATTTCAATGGCGCAGCAGGCCAAGCCAAAGGTGGCCGGCCATATGGAGCCGGCCCGGCCCCAGTTGATCAGTTTGTTCAGAGGGGCCACCAAGGCGCTGGCCCCGGGAATAAATTTAATTCCTTCTTCAATCTGAACAAGATTATTAGTTATTTTTCCCATTGAAATGCCCCCTTTTTCCATCCGTAACCGTAGCCGACAAGAAGAATAATAATAAAAATGACCATTTCAATAAGAGCAAACATGCCCAACTTGTCGTACACCAGGGCCCACGAATAGAGATAAATGGCCTCAATATCCAACACAATAAATAAAATGGCAATCTGGTAGTATTTAACGGAGAAGCGCATCCGCGGCTCTGCTGTCGGCGGATTGCCTGATTCATAGGCCACCAGCTTTTCAAAATAGGGGCGCTTCATGCGAAAGAAACTACCCACCCAGAGAGTTATCATGCCAAAACCAATACCAACCATGATAAACAGCAGGATTCCCAAGTATTCTGAAGGTAGATAGTAACCAGCCATCTTGTCCTCCTTAGCCTTTTTGACTCAGAATACGTTCAGCAAATTCCTGGCGTTTTTTTTCTGAGGCCTGTTCCGGACTGCCGAATTTGAGACAGCCGGTAGTGCATTTGGTCACACAGGCGGGCTCCAGACCTTCGTCAATGCGGTCCATGCAGAGATTGCATTTGCCGACTTTGCCGCTGTCGGCATCCCACTGAGGCACACCCCAGGGACAGGCGGTCATGCAG
>ERZ1284729.117-NODE-117-length-13954-cov-7.051083_pt1 | contig 13954 bp, 12 predicted proteins | sample MGYA00454602_ERZ1284729 | MGnify/ENA primary metagenome ERZ1284729 (study PRJEB36292, sample SAMEA5787381) | metagenome | biome: Arctic soil; feature: perennial spring outflow channel; material: sediment | place: Canada | collected 2017-07-08 | depth 0.05 m ... | reverse complement strand
CTCCACGAACGCTCTTAACGCTCGCCAGCCGTTGCTCTCTGTACTAAGGTCATCAGAAACCGCTGAGGTCTCCTGTTGTGTTCTCGCTGATTTTCGATGCTTTTCCTGCCAGGCCAGGGACTGGTCAACAGCCTGATCGGTGTGTCGCTCATCGAGTTTGCATGGCGACAAAAAGCTCTGAGTGTCCTGATCAACAGAAAAGCTGTGCAGCATGCATTAAACTGGATTCGCCGGAAAACAGGCCATCGCCCTTTTAATTTTCCAGCACAAAAAAAAGGGTAAGACAACAACATCTTACCCTGCCCTTTTGTACAAAAATATTCATCAAGGAATATCAAGCTCCTCCAGCATCCGAACTACCATTTTTAAATCATGAGCATCAGGATGCCCCTTGGCAGCCGGGGCATCCGCAAGCCAGGCCGGCGGCGGGGTTTTGGCAGCTGCCGCTGCCATTGTCTGGGCATCGACCTCTCCAGGACAGGAGAAAGTAGCCCGCACATGGGCATGACCCGCCAGTTCGCGCGCTTTTTTCATCGCTTCTTCAGCCTGTGCTGATCCCACTGCTGCACCATGGCTGGCAAAGAGATAGACATCCTGCTCTTTGTGCAATTTAGCAAGAAAGGCCTGGGAATCAGGATCCGGTTGACCAGCTTTAACCCAGAAACCGGCGGCTACAAAAGAGTATTCGGCTGGGTCCGGCGCATCAGCAATTGCCGCAATGTCTTTTTCACCATGGAGGTATGCATATACAGCCTCAGCCAGCTTCCTGGTATTGCCACTTTTTGAAGAGTACACGACAAGACTTTTCATAATTTCTCCTTTTTTATAGCCTGTTGTCTTCTTTTATTGGCAGACGTCGTTCTAAAAATGTAAGCAATCGACAGAAGGGATCGGTCTTTCTTATGCAGATATTGATTAGTTGCTTATGGCTTCTCAATTCCATCTATTTTTATTATGGATGAAGTAATATAAAAATAAAAGAGGATGTTGATATTTTTCCTTAAATTTATCTTTTGATTATAGGCAAAGTAATCATTCGGCGACCTTAATAACTCCACGGGCCAGCCACACTAACAACAATACAGGCAAACCCATCAGCGCCGTCAACAGGAAAAAAGATTCATAACTCCACGAGGCCACAACCGTTCCCGAATAGCCGGCAATAAACTTGGGAAAAAGGGTCATCAGAGAACTAAACAGGGCATACTGGACAGCAGTAAAAGAGATATTGGTCAGACTGGACAGAAAGGCAATAAAGGCCGTACTGGCCAGGCCGGCGCAGAAACTATCAGCCGCTATCACGACCGTGAGCAAGGTCAGATCAGGGCCATTTTGGGCCAGCAACATGAAAAGTAGATTAGTTCCGGCAGCCAGCAGCGCCCCGGAAAAGAGGATGGCATAAACGCCGAAGCGGACGGTAAGCAGACCACCCAGAAAACCACCGACCAGGGTCATGCCCAAGCCAAAGGTCTTGGTAACAGTAGCGATAACATTCTTGCTGAAACCCATATCAATATAAAAGACATTGGCCACCACACCCAGGACGATGTCTGAGACGCGGTAAAAACCAACCAGAGTCAGCAGCAGAATCGCTGTCTTGACTCCAAATCTGCTAAAAAAATCACGTACCGGGGCCAGATAGGTCTCCCGCACCATCTCCTGATCAACAATACCGAGCAGGACAGCGCATCTGGCCACCAGTGCGGCAAAACCCAAGGCCAGCAACAGCCGACAGGTCTCTACCAGAAAACCGATAAGTTCAAGATGAACAGCAGAGAGTTGACCAAGGCTATCCTTCACGGATAAGACCAACGAGGCGCTGAAGAAAAAGCTGCCGCCAAATGAAGCCGCCACCAGCAAAAACAAGATCAGCAAACGCACATAGTGCTGCAAAGAGTAATGGTGCCGGCTGGCGCCATCATTTCTCAGAGGTTCGGCAATGCAGAGAGTAGTCAGCACTCCTATTGACATAATAGCGGCCATGGCCAGATAAGTCATCTGCCAGGCCTCAAAGCGATAGAGCTCTCTAGTGGTGCCGAATAATGTAGCCAGATACAGCGAACCAGCCCCGGCCACCAGCATCCCGACTCTATAACCGGCAACATAACTTGAGGCCAGCAAGGCCTGCATGGAGGCACCGATACATTCGATACGGTAGGCATCAATGACAATATCCTGAGTGGCAGAGGAAAAGCCCAGCAGCACAGCGGCCAGGGCCATCATTATCATATGTCTATCACCCAGCACCGGATCAGTACAGGCCATCCAGACAATAGCTGTTATAATTGCCAACTGGGCCAGCAGCAGCCATGAACGCCGGCGACCCAGCAAGCGGGTGAGCACAGGAAGAGGCATCTTAGCAATAAGAGGCGCCCATAGAAACTTGAAGGAATAACCCAGCGCCGCCCAACTGAAAAAAGTAACAGCGGCCCGATCAATCCCCGCCTCCCGCAACCAGACAGACAGGGTGGAAAAAATCAACAGGATAGGAATGCCGGCCGAAAAGCCAAGAAAAAACATGACCAGCACCTGGGGATGCAGCCAGGCCTTGGCCATCCGGGCACGAGCGATACCTGACTCATTTTTATTGCTCATTCTTGTCTTTTCCATTCATTTTGGTTATGCTTCATATTTAAAGAGGAACAGACTTCATCTTCTTAAAAAACAGATACATCTACGTACTGAACTCATCGCCACAGATCAAGAAATAAACACATTCTGCAAACTCATGGCCATACAAATATACAATACCTTAAGCCGCCGCAAAGAGCCTCTAGTTCCTCTGGAAAATGGCCATATCAGGCTCTATGTCTGTGGAATTACTTCTTATGATTTCTGCCATATCGGACACGCCAGATCAGCCCTGGCCTTTGACATGATCGTCCGCTATCTGCGTTATCGAGGTTATACTGTCACTTATATCCGCAACTTTACTGATATTGATGACAAAATCATCAACCGGGCGGCCGAACAGGGCACCAGCGCCCTGGAGCTGGCCGGGCGTTTTATTGATGAGTTTTATGTCGATATGGACAAACTGGGAGTTGATCGGCCGACCCTTGAACCTCGCGCCACCGAACACATCCCGGAAATGATTGCGCTGATTACCGAACTGATCAATAAAGGCCTGGCTTATCAGTCTGGAGCCGATGTCTACTATTCGGTAAACGGCTTTCCCGAGTACGGCAAACTGTCCGGACGTAATCTCGAAGACATGCAGGCCGGGGCCCGTATCGCCATCAATGGCAATAAGACCCATCCTATGGATTTTGTCCTGTGGAAAGGATCAAAACCCGGCGAACCGACCTGGGACAGCCCCTGGGGCCCAGGGCGCCCGGGCTGGCATATCGAATGTTCGGCTATGAGCCGGAAATACTTGGGTGATACCTTTGACATCCATGGCGGCGGCCAGGACCTGATCTTTCCCCATCATGAAAATGAAGTGGCCCAGAGCGAAGGGGCCAGCGGCAAAACAGCAGTCAAGACCTGGATTCATCATGGCTTTGTCACTATCCGCGATGAAAAAATGTCAAAATCATTAGGCAATTTCCTCACCATCCGGGAGATCCTGAAACAATACCACCCGGAAGTCTTACGGTTTTTTATCTTCTCCACCCATTACCGCAATCCTCTTGATTTTTCAGAGACGGCCATGCAGGATGCCATGACCGGCCTTGACAAGCTCTATGGCTGCATGGCTGCTATCGATAGCCTGAAGGACAGCCTTCTTGATGACAAGACTGTTATCGCCGCCAAAGATAGCGACAAGCTGCATACCATTGAACAACGCTTTCAGAAGGCCATGGATGATGATTTTAACACCGCTCAGGCCCAAGGTATTCTCTTTGATGCCGCCCGGATCATCAATAAAATTTGCCAGCACCTGCCAGCCAGTCCCAGCCGGACAGATGTCAAGCTGCTGAAAGAAACCGGCGCCCTCATCAAAAAATTAGCAGGGATCATGGGCTTGTTGCAGGAAGATGCCAGGACTTATCTTGAGCAGAAGAAAAAAGCCATGTTGCAGGGCCTGGACATCAGCGAGGCGGAGATCCTTAAACTGATCCAGGAACGCAAGGATGCGCGAGCTGCCAAAGAATGGCAGCGAGGCGATAATATCCGCGACCAGTTATTGAGCCAAGGCATTGAGCTAAAAGATAGTGCCGAAGGCACGACCTGGGAAGTAAGCCGTGATACTAAGGTTATGGCATCTTAATATAATTCAGGCAGTTTTTTTTCATTTCATTCAGGGCCATCGTCACAAAGAGACAGGAGTAGCATTGTAACGGTTCCTTCAACGGGGGTGACATCCATGTATAGTACAATTAGAACACCGGCAGTAGCAGACCGTTTTTATCCCGCCAACCCGATGAAACTGGCCCGGGATATCGCAGAGATGACTCCGGCTCTAACAGAAACTCAAAAAGCCCATGCCATTGTGGCGCCCCATGCCGGCTATATTTACTCAGGGTCAGTAGCTGCCGAAACTTTTGCCAGAGTGCATATTCCGGAAACAGTTATTATTTTAGGACCAAATCATCACGGCCAGGGCGATCCGGTGGCGCTTTCCGCACTAGCCTGGCGGATGCCCCTGGGTATGGTCCCGATTGACACGACCATCATGAATGCGCTGCTGCAGGCAAGTCCTGCCATCACTGTTGATGAAACAGCCCACCGCTTTGAACACTCTCTAGAAGTGCAGGTGCCTTTTCTGCAGGCACGACAGAAAAATCTCTCAATTGTCCCGCTTGTTATCTCACATATCTCCTTTCCTTTATGCGAGGAGATCGGTGCTGCCATTGCCAAGGTTATTGCCGACTCAGGCAAAGAGATCCTGATTGTGGCCTCCAGTGACATGACTCATTACGAACCACGCGCCGCGGCTGACAAAAAAGATCATTATGCCTTAAAGAAGATTGCTAATATGGATCCGGTTAATATGTATCATTCCATCATTGACAACAAGATCTCAATGTGTGGCATCATGCCGGTAACCATCGCTCTTATTGCGGCCATGGCCTTGGGGGCCACCAAAACAGAACTGGTACGCTATAGTGATTCAGGGGCCGTAAGCGGTGACACCAACCAGGTGGTAGGCTATGCCGGAGTAGTAATTTCTTGAATGGACTGCTGTTAAATTATTTTTTCCTTGACAGAAGAGCAGAGATTTTCTAAATAAACAGCTTCGTTGTATATAATAGCATCAATTGCTGGGGGATGGTCTAATGGTAAGACAGCGGACTCTGACTCCGCTTATCGAGGTTCGAGCCCTCGTCCCCCAGCCACTGCAGGTCATAATTTCCGTTAATAGCGGAAAGCCATTTTTTGTCCACATTTTCATTTCTAAGACGAAGCTAACTAGAAATACATAATCTGCAACAGTTTCCTCAAAACACATCAAAAAAGAATAACTTCTCAAGAACGGCACCAGCTCTTAAATTAGCAGCTAAATACCAACAGGCCCAACTATTCTCATTGATGCCGTAGTTAAGGATGTGCCCTAGAGGTCCGTTGTTCAAATGTGATGCTACAGCAACGTTTGCCATGATCTCACAGCCAATAAAGCAAGGAACATGCAGTCCCGCCAGAGTGTTCTTACTTTAATATGCAAATCAGCGAGTAACTGACTGCGAAGTAGTGGAATTATATCAATAATTGTCTGCGGAGATTGCTGTGAAAACAAAAAAGGGTTTCAACCTTTCGGTTGAAACCCTTAAATTTGCTGGCGGAGCGGACGGGGCTCGAACCCGCGACCTCCGGCGTGACAGGCCGGCATTCTAACCAACTGAACTACCACTCCAAAATAGACATAATTGAATGGTGGGCGGTACAGGGATCGAACCTGTGACCCTCGGCTTGTAAGGCCGATGCTCTCCCAGCTGAGCTAACCGCCCCCTCAATCAATTAATGAAAGCTTTTTTAACAAGAACTCCGAACTACGTCAAGGGAAAAGAATCAATGAGGACTATTATCCGCTGACAATATCACTTTCTTATAAACAGCAGGCGGAGGATCCTGGAATAGTGATGCCCCCTCCGGCAGGACAATGGCCCGCTCGAGAACATCGTCCGCATGATCCATACATTCTATCACCAGGCTCTTCCTGATATTAACCGGCACATCTGCCAAATTACGCTCATTGTCCTTCGGGATCAGGACATGGGTAATATTGCCACGCTTGGCGGCCAGCAATTTTTCAGTGAGACCACCAATGGGTAAAATCCGGCCGCGCAGGGTTATCTCGCCGGTCATGGCGATCTCGTGGCGGACAGGGGCCTTGAGCAAGGCTGAGACAATGGTGGTGGCAATGGTGATCCCGGCTGACGGACCATCTTTCGGAATCGCCCCTTCAGGGACATGGATATGAATATCCAGTTTCTGATAAAAATCAGTCTCCAAGCCAAGGCGCTCGGCCCTGGAACGTACATAGCTCAAGGCTGCCTGGGCCGATTCCTGCATCACATCACCCAGCTTACCGGTAATGGTCAGCTTGCCCGTCCCCGGCATCAAGGTGGCCTCTATCTGCAACAGTTCGCCGCCCACCTCGGTCCAGGCCAGTCCGGTGGTCAGTCCGATCTCATCCCGTTCCTCAGCCAGACCAAAACGATACAGCGGAGTGCCCAGATATTTAACGACAGACTGGGCGGTAATCCGGTAACGTTTACCCTTCAGTTTTTTCTTCAGTCTGTCCCGGGCAATCTTACGACAGAGAGAGGCCAGATTCCGCTCCAGACTCCTGACCCCCGCTTCTTTGGTATAACGTCTGATAAGCTCAAGGATGCCGCCCTCGGTAATCTGGATATCATCAGGCTTAAAGCCGTTGGCCTCAAGCTGTTTAGGGACCAGATAACCTTCCGCGATCTTCTGCTTTTCACCTTCCGTATAACCGTTGAGTCGGATAATCTCCATCCGGTCCTGCAGAGGTATGGGAATACCATGCAGATTATTGGCCGTTGTGATAAAAAAAACCTCGGACAGATCATAATCAAGATCAAGATAATGATCATTGAAACTATTATTCTGTTCAGGATCAAGGACTTCCAGAAGAGCCGAAGAAGGATCACCGCGGAAATCGGTACTCATCTTATCCACTTCATCGAGACAGAACACGGGGTTGATCACATCAGCCTTCTGCATGGACTGGATAATCTTGCCGGGCATAGCCCCAATATAGGTCCGCCTGTGTCCCCGAATCTCGGCTTCATCACGCACCCCACCCAAAGACAGTCGGACAAACTTCCGCCCCATGGCCCGGGCAATCGACTTGCAGATCGAGGTCTTACCAACACCGGGAGGTCCGACCAGGCAAAGGATCGGCCCTCTGATTTTTTTCACCTGGGCCTGGACGGCCAGATATTCGAGGATACGTTCCTTCGGTTTTGCCAGCCCGTAATGATCCTCATCAAGAATTACCTCGGCCTTATTTATATCGATGGCCCCTTTTGTTCTCTTTTTCCAGGGTAAACTGATAATACAATCAATGTAATTTCTGACCACGGTGGTTTCAGCCGACATCGCTGGCATGCTGCTCAGTTTTTTTAACTCTTTGGTCACCTTATTGCGGGCAGCCACCGGCAGATCTTTCTTTTTAATACTCTCTTCAAGTTCTGCCAGCTCATCAAGGCCTTCTTCGTTCTGTCCCATTTCCCGCTGAATCATCCGGGCCTTCTCACCAAGATAATAATTACGCTGGATCTTGCCCATGCGTTTTTTTACCTTTTCATTGATATCCTTTTCCAGTTCCGAAAGTTCAAGTTCAATCTGAATAAATTCCATGACCCTTTCTATCCGCTGGATCACGGACTCGTATTCCAGGACCTCCTGTTTTTCTTCGGTCTTCAGGGGCAGATGGGCACAAATTACATCCACGAGCTTACTGGAGCTTTCAATATTGGTCACAGATTTTACTACTTCTTTGGGCAGCTTCTTGGTGGTCTCGCAAAATTCATCGAATATCTTACGTAATTCCCGGTCATAGGCCAGGACCTTAGCGCCCGTCTCTTCCTCTTCGTCCATTTCCACAACTTCTACCTGCAGGAAATTATCGTGGGGTACAAAAGAGATTATTTTAGCCCGTTTTTGGCCCTCGACCAAGGCCTTGATAGTCCCATCCGGCAGTCGCAGCAGCTGCATGACTACAGCCAGAGTCCCCACCTTGTGGAGCTCCTGCTCAGTTGGATCGTCAACCTTGGAAGCTTTTTGGGTGACCAGAAAAATCTCAGTCCTTTTTTCCATTGCATCTTCCAGGGCCAGTATTGATCGTGCTCTTCCCACCACCAAGGGAGCCACCATATGCGGAAAAATAACAATATCCCGCAACGGCATGAGGGGATATAATTTGGTCTCTCTTTCTTCCATATCTATTCCTGAGCCCGGACAAAACCGGAGGTAAAAAAATAATTCAGATTATCGCCAATTTGCAGCCGATCAGGTACTATGTAATTTTTGATTGTCATTAGTCCGATACAGGATGACAGGGTACTCGCCATCATTAATCACCTGCTCACTGATCACACATTCCTGGACATTTTCTTTAGAAGGCAATTCGTACATCACATCCAGCATAGCCGCCTCCATTACGGAGCGTAGCCCTCTGGCTCCGGATTTGCGTTTTAAGGCCTTACGGGCAATGGCAACCAAGGCACCTTCAGTGAATGACAATTGAATGCCTTCTAATTCAAAAAGGCGTTGATACTGCTTTACCAAAGCATTTTTGGGTTCACGCAGGATGCGGATCAAGTCCTCCTCTGTCAATTCCTCCATGGTGGCAATAACCGGCAGGCGGCCAACCAACTCAGGAATCAAACCAAATTTCAACAGATCCTCCGGTTGTACACCAGCCAGGATCTCACCAATATTCTTCTGCCCTTCAGTGGTGACCTTGGCGCCAAAGCCGATTGACTTTTTTCCACCACGTCTTTTGACTACCGTGTCCAGCCCGACAAAAGCACCACCGCAAATAAAGAGTATATTGGTAGTATCAATCTTGACCAGCTCCTGTTGCGGATGTTTTCGCCCGCCCTTAGGAGGTATGGAGGCCACTGTCCCTTCGATGATCTTCAACAGGGCCTGCTGCACCCCTTCACCGGACACATCACGAGTCAATGACGGACTATCAGATTTTCGGGCAATCTTATCTATCTCATCAATATATATTATACCTTTTTCCGCCCGTTCAATATCGAAATCTGCCGCCTGCAGAAGATTAACCAGAATATTCTCGACATCATCTCCAACATAACCGGCTTCCGTCAAAGTGGTGGCATCAGCCATACAGAAAGGGACATTCAGGATCCGGGCCAGGGTTTGGGCGACCAGGGTCTTGCCGCTACCGGTGGGCCCGATAAGAATGATGTTGGATTTTTGCAACTCTACCTGATCATTATCCGCAGGCGCTTCGATCCGTTTATAATGATTATGCACAGCTACAGCGAGCACTTTTTTGGCAAAGGACTGACCAATGACGTATTCATTTAAATGATCATTAATCTGCATGGGTTTCAGGGAGGCCGGCCTGTGCCCATCTTCAATAACCGCCGCCGCTTTCTCATCCTCATGCACAATCTCATTGCACAGGTCAATACACTCATCACAGATATAGACATCAGGTCCGGCAATCAGTTTGGCCACTTCATCCTGACTTTTACCGCAGAATGAACAACTGGTGAGAATATCCTTTTTTTTCTTATCAGCCATTTACCTTGTCCTCATCCGTATCTTTTCGCTTGTCGAGCACTTCATCTACTATACCATACTTCTTTGCCTCGACAGGACTCATGAAATAATCTCGATCAGTATCCAGCTTGATTTTCTTGATCGGATGGCCGGTATGATGGGCCAGAATCCGGTTCAGATCATCCCGCATCCGCAGAATTTCCCGGGCATGGATATCAATCTCCGAGGCCTGACCCTGATAGCCGCCCATCGGCTGATGAATCATAATTCGGGAATTAGGCAGGGCATAGCGTTTACCCTTGGTTCCGGCGGCCAGCAGCAGGGAACCCATGGAAGCAGCCTGCCCCATGCATAGGGTTGCAATATCACATCTCACATATTGCATGGTATCATAAATAGCCATCCCGGCCGTAACTGAGCCGCCGGGAGAATTGATATAAAAAGTTATATCCTTATCCGGATCATCTGCCTCCAGAAAAAGAAGCTGGGCCACAATGGAGCTTGCCACTTCATCGCCCACTGATGTTCCCAGAAAAATAATGCGTTCCCTGAGCAGACGGGAATAAATATCAAAAGCCCGCTCACCGCGCGGACTTTGCTCGACAACCATAGGGACCAGATTCATGTTATTACTCCTGAAAACAGTTCGACTGCAATGGCCATTTTAGAGGTCATCTGCAGTCGAAAGTATTCATCTGATTTTATTTTTTTGCCCATGTCAAAATTTACATGGCTACTTGAATCAACCATAAGCCAAGACAGCTGATTATTCCTCAACCATCTCCGAAGAAACCGTCTCCACAGTCGAGACATCGAGCAGAGTGGCCTCAGCCCGCAGGAAGGCAAGAATTTTTTCATTCAGCAGTTCGTTGATAAAAGGCAGCAAATCATCACGGCTGCCACCGAAATATTGCTTAACCTGAGCTACCGGCATATTATATTGATCACCAATACGCTTAAAACCCCGATCCATATCTTCATCAGTAATCTTGATTTCCTCAACTTCTGCAATTTTCTTGAGAATGAAATCACCGCGCACCCGTTTTTCAGCCGTCGCCCGATTACGCTCCGCCAATTCTTCTCGGTTGATACCGGCAGATTCCAGGTCCATACCTTTCTGCTCCAGGGATTTTACGGTCACCTTAATCATTTCTTCCACTTCATAACGCACCAGTCGAACAGGAACTGGGAAGGAATGATTATCAAGCAGCTTATGCATAATGCGATCGGTCAAATCACCATCGGCCTGATCTTCTTTCTGTTTAGCAATCCGGTCATGGATGGCCTTCTTCAGTTCAGCCAGGCTGGCATATTCAGTATCTACGTCTTTGGCAAATTCATCATCCAGTTCAGGAAGAAGACGTTCTTTCACATCTTTTACTTTGACCTTAAAAGTGACCTTCTTGCCGGCAAGCACCGGATTGGGATATTTGGCCGGAAATTCTACCTCATGGCTGGCCTCTTCGCCTTTTTTCATGCCAACAAGCTTTTCCTCAAATTCAGGACTGATGCGACCAGAACCAACATCTACCGAGAAATTTTCATTTTTTACTTCTTTCATGGGCTTATCATTGTGATATCCCTGAAAATCAACAATGGCAATATCACCCTGAGCCACTGCCCGCTCACCTACAGAGCTAAGAGGAGCCATCTCAACCCGCAGGGATTCCAACTCGGCGTTCACCTCTGCATCGCTTACGGCGACTACCGGCTTTTCCACCTCAAGTCCTTTATAACCCTGTAATTCGAATTCAGGCTTGGTATCAATCATAGCCACATAGCTGAAGGTGCCATCATCATTAAATTTAGGCTCACTGATTTCAGGATGCACAACCGGATCAATTTTTTCCTGTTCAATTGCTGAAAAATAAGTATCCTGAACCAGCTTTTCAGCAACCTCGGCCTCGACCTTGTGCTGGAAATTTTTCAGGATTACAGAACGAGGCACTTTGCCTCGCCGAAAACCTTTTAATTTCACATCTTTCTGCACCTTATCATAAGCGTCTTTGAGTTCCTGCTGCACCATATTTTCCGGCACAGTAATAGTAATTTTCCTTGTAAGATCAGTTAGTTTCTCAACAACAACATCCATTATTAACATCCTTTGAATTTGAGATTTTATTGCGGGGCGTTCACCAAATTACAAAAAACGCGAACCCTCATAAGATTTACTAAGCAGTTTTAATGTTTAAAAGCACAGGGGAAGCAATCAAACTAACATTCAACCTAAAAATGGTGCGAGAGGGGGGACTCGAACCCCCATGCACTAGGCGCTGGTTCCTAAGACCAGTGCGTCTACCAATTCCGCCACTCTCGCCAAATTTAGGCCGGTTAAAAAAAATTCATAATATGATCATACTGCTCAGTATTTAACAGAACTGCTAAATTCTGGTTGCTCCGATGCATATTAGTATGTTCTCTAATAATTCACATCTTTCTGGCAGTCAAGGAAGATTCAACCAAGAACATAACCAAATAATGGTTTCAAGATGTTTGTGGCCTTCTCAATCACCCATCCGGAACTTTTAGAATTTCTTGCCAAATTTAGTCACAACGACTATTATTCTTTTTGCAAATAATGATTTGTTTCAAACTCATAAAATCAACCATGAGGAAATCTATGAAATATAAATTAGCAGCAACTGGATGTGCCCTGCTCCTTACCGGTTTTATTAGCGGACCAGCCTTGGCTGTAGTCAATACAACTCCTCCCTCGAAGATAGACTGGAAAGTGGAAAAAAGCTGGGATCTACCGGCAAAGCCTTTAGACCTCGCCTATTCACTTGATGGGAAGCAGGTCTTCATCCTGACCGATCAGCAGACCGTGCTCGTCTTTGACAACATGGGAGAACAGACCGGATCAATTCCCGTGGATAAAGGGGTATCGGCTATCGATATCGCCCCGCGCGGTGAGCGTCTTTTCCTCATCAATCAGGAGACCAAGGCCTTCTCCGATTTGAGCATAGATTTTATCGTCGATATAAATACCGCCGGATCACCTTATCTCGGGCTGGCTAACGCTCCGGTGACCATCGCCGTTTTTACGGATTTTGAGTGACCTCACTGCGGCAAAGTTTCGCCGCTTCTCGAGCAGGTGCTCGAACACAATCCTGATACGGTAAAAATTGTCCTGAAAAATCTGCCGCTGGCCATGCATCAATTTGCCGATCCTGCCGCCCGAGCAGCCCTTGCTGCCGGGGAACAGGGTAAATTCTGGGAATTCCATGATGCTCTTTTTGCCCTGCCAGCTCTTAACCATGAAACCATTGATGGCATTGCGGTAAAACTTGGGCTCAAGATTGATCAATTCAAGAGCGATATGGCTTCTCCTAAAATCAGACAGAAATTGAATCAGGACATAATGGATGCTCAGAAAGCAGGGGTCAGCGGAACACCATCAATTTTTATTAACGGCCATGTCTTAAGAGAACGCAGTCTTGAAGCCATCCAACAAAAAATAAATGCAATCCTTGGCAAGACCACCAAAAAATAAAACGGCCCTGCAGCCGCTAAGCCGTGATTTAAACTTTGCCGATAACAGTTTAACCGCCACACTATTTGGAGATTTGAATAAAAATCTCCAAATAGTAGAAAAATGCTGCGGAGTGACCATTCATGTCCGCGGCATGGGGGTTCATATCCTGGGCCTCGACCATGAAGTTGAACTGGCAGCCGAACTGCTTAATCAGTTTTATGAACTTATCCGTAAGGGTTTGAAGATCTTTTCCTCGGACTTTGCCTTCGGGGTACGTGTCCTTGAAGCCAATCCCCAGGCCAGACTTGATAAGATCTTTCTTGACAAGGTCTACATCACGACCCAGAACCGGATCATCTCTCCCAAAACCAGTAACCAGAAAAATTACATCGATGCCATACGTAACAATGATATCGTTTTCGGCATCGGCCCGGCCGGTACCGGTAAGACCTATCTGGCGGTAGCGATGGCGATTTCCGCCTTGACTAATGATGAGGTCCGTTCCATCATCCTGACCAGACCGGCGGTGGAGGCCGGGGAAAAACTAGGCTTCCTGCCTGGCGATCTGGCCCAGACGGTCAAACACTACCCCAGGCACCTGTATGACGCCCTCAGTGATAGGCTGGGCGCTGAAAAAAGAGCCGCCCTGATTCAACAGGGGTTTATCTAGAGTGCCACCATGGACTTCACTCGTGGCCGGACACTCAACAATGCTTTTATTATCCTTGATTAGGTGCAGAATACCCACCCGGCAACGGTTGAGATGTTTCTGCCCCGTAGAGGCTTTTCTTCCCAAGCAGTTATCAA